>Ga0208980_10000205_pt1 | contig 31076 bp, 30 predicted proteins | sample WetSurMetagenome_3_FD_187993 | JGI IMG/M metagenome (GOLD analysis project Ga0208980, IMG submission 187993) | Wetland microbial communities from Twitchell Island in the Sacramento Delta, sample from surface sediment Aug2011 Site A1 Bulk (version 2) | ecosystem: Environmental > Aquatic > Marine...
AACCTCATCGCATCTCCTGGCGTGCCCGTCTCGGCCCCCACACGCGCTCTAATACGACAAACTACCCGCCCCTGGGAATTACGAGGCGGACATCGTTGTGAAGAAGGATGAAGTGAAAGCATCGGAACCCACCGAACGGCAAGGCCAGTTCCTGGCCTAGATGTACCAATACAGCCTGGTGAATGGCTGCGCTCCGGCGGAGGCAGATATGCAGCGGTATTTCCAGATCAGCGCGCCGTGCGACTCGCCAGCAGGAGCTCCACCAGCTTGTCGTTGGGCCGATCGAGGCTGCGGCAGAGCACCACTCGCTCGGGCAGGTCCGCGGGAAGCCGAACGCGACTCTCCCCGTCGGGAAAGCGGTGGATCTCCACCTCTTGGTAAGCCACTCCGAGCGCCTGCGCCAGCGCCTGACCCTGTTCAAGGTAGTCGGGAAAGCCGAGCACCAGATCCGGCGCCGCAGCCGGGGGAACCGATTCGTCCTCAGTCACCCGGCGGCGCGGGCGATACGCGCCATCTGCAGGTTGTTGATGGCGGTCACGTAGCCCGGCCGTTCGGCACAGACCTCGTGCTGCAGCGCCCCCGCCACCCGACCCCCTGCGCCTCGATGATCGCCCGCATGCGCGCGAGCGCCCGCCAGGAGCTTAGGATATCGCGGGCAATGGCGTAACCCTGGCCACCACGGACGTCGGGATCGAACTCCAGGATGCGCCCGGCGAGCTGCAGGGAGCGCTCGCGCAGATCCACCGGAGCGGCTGGGTCGTTGCCGAGCACCGCCATGACGTCGCGGGCCTCCAGTACCGGGCCGATCCCGCGACCCACCGCTGGCGCCCATCGGTGAGGGCAACCTCGATGTGCAGACCCAGGCGGTCGCCGACATGCTCGAAGAGCTTGCGCAGATTGAACGCGTCACGGTGTCGGCGCACCTTTGCCGTGGGCCCGAAGGGGATGTCGATGGGGAGATGGGTAGACCCCGCCGCGAGCTTCTTCGACAGGATCGAGGCCACCATCTGCGCCGGAGAGTCCATCGCCAGGGGCCGTTCCACCGAGATCAGCACCTCATCGGCCGGGGCGAGGCGCGCCGGGTCGAGCTCGACCCGCGCCAGCACCTCCATGGTATCGGCCGTCCCGGCAGGCGAGGTGATGGCACGGCTGGAGGTCTTGGGCATCAGCATGCCGTGGGCGGCGACGATCGGCAGGATGATCAGGGTGGTACGATTGCCGGGGATACCGCCGATGCAGTGCTTGTCCACCACCAAGGGCTCGCCCCAATCGAGACGCTCGCCGCTCTCCACCATGGCCCGGGTGAGAAACAGCACCTCCTCACGTTCCATGCCGGCCTCGGCGCAAACCACGAGAAAGGCGGTGATCTCGATTTTGGAATAGCGGTTGTTGGTGATGTCGCGGGCGATCGCCCGGTATTCCTCCAACCCCAGGCGATCTTGCGATGCACCGCGCCGAGGGAGGCCGGCGGCTTGGCCTGGGCCACCCGAACCGCAGCCCCAACCTCGACACCGAGCTGGTGAAACGCCTGCTCCCCAAGACCAAGCGCTTGGAAACCGATGATCGCCACATCGTCCGCCACATTGAGCACGGCCAACAGGGTACGGCCGTTGCTCTCGGCATGGACCTCCACCTTGCTCAGCGCCTGGAAGCCCTCGCTACGGTAGATCTCGCAGTCGCGATGGAGGTAGGCGACCTTCTCCGGTAGGTGTCGATGCCGACCCTGCGCAGGCGAGCTGCTCCATCGGGCCCTTGGCTCCGTCAGGCACCCCGAGGTCTAGCGGCAACCCCGAGCGCCTACCCGCCACCCACCGCCCGCACCACCAGCACGTCGCATCCCGCGCGGTGAACCACGCCGATGGCCACCGAACCGAGCACCGCTTCGATACCGTGCCGACCGTGGGAGCCCACCACGATCAGGTCTACCTGGTCCTCGGCCGCAAGGACCGATATCTCGCGCTTGGCGGTGCCATCGCTGACCAAGACCGCCACCGCGTAGTCGTGGATGCCGGTGGCCTGAGCCAGCTCCCGCAACCGCTGCTCGCTCTGCTGCCGCTCGTAGGCAAGGGGGTCCAGATCCTCGGGCGCGATGAGCTCATTGGAGCGGTCCACCGGAAAATGATCGATGATGTGGGCTAGGGTGAGGCGACTGCCGCAGGCCCCTGCCAGTGCTGCCGCCCGCGCTAGCGTGACGCGGCTCGCCTCGCTGAAATCGAGCGCGACCAGGATGTGCCGGTAGCCTCCGGGGGCTCTGCCGGCCTCCTCGCCAACCTTCATCACCAGCACGTCGCGGTCCGCGTGGTGCAGAACCTGGGTGCATCGGTTAGGCAGCAGAAGCCCCCGACCCGCATGGGCGCCAATGCACACGAGATCCGCCCCGCTGCTGCGGGCGGCTTCGTAGATCTTCTCCGTGGGGTTTCCGAAGAAGACCTCCACGGACCGAACCACCGGCGAGACCGCGCGCGCCTGCTCCAGGACATCGAGTGCGTGGCTTCGAAGCGAAGCGGAAACCTCCGAGAGGGTAGAGCCGAGGAGGGCATCGGTGGCATAGGTCGGCATACCCTCGTGCACATGCACGAGCTCAACCTCGGCCCCGAGCCGCTCAGCGAGCCTCACGCTCTTTTCCACCACGGCCCCGGTTATGGGCCCCAGATCAACGGCTGTCAGGATGACGCGATACACGGCTGCTTGTTGTTGTGACACTTCGGTTACCTCCGCTTCCCCAAGAAAAGGACTGGCGCTGACCGCGGCGGCCTCAGGCCCCGCCATTGAAAGGGACTCCATTATGCGCGGATTTGTCCGCGGCGTTGAGCGGAAACTTGCATGGCGCGGCCTCACCTGGGAAGGGACGGCGCTGTACCGACAGCGCCTATAATGGCGTGGAATCTGGTGCGACGGTTTCAGGAGCAGAGTATGTACGTCTTCGGTGTGGTGCTTAACCTCCCCTTCGAGTCGGCCCTCGAGCGCGTGGTAGCGGCCATCGGGGCCGAGGGCCTCGGGCTGGTGAGCGATGTGAACGTGCAGGGCATCCTCCAAGCCAAGCTGGGGACGGATATCGGGGGTTACCGCATTCTCGGCGCCTGCTCACCCCGCCTCGCCAAGGGGGTGATCGACGCCCAGCCTGCCGCCGGGGTGCTACTGCCGTGCCAGGTGGTGGTTCGGCGACTGAGTACCGGGCAGACCGCCGTGGACTTCATGGACCCCCAAACGGTGCTCGCGCTCTCCGGCGTGCCGGAGCTTTTGGGCGTCGCCAAGGAAGCGCGGCAGATGCTCGAGCAGGTCAAGAGCCGACTCACCTCCGAGTGATTCTCGGCGGCGGCCGGCTAGCCAGCCCGGCCCTTTACCTTAAGCGCCCGCATCAACGAGAATCTCAGCGATCTCGTTTGTCCCCAGTCGCCCCGGCAGGGAAGGATCAGTGGCTAAATACATCACCTTCGAGCACCCACTCAACGAACGGATTCGGGCCTTCCTGCGCCTAGAGCATCTGTTCAAGCAGGCGGACTTCTTCCTCTCCCAGGACTCGGTGTGGACGGTGCGTGCGCTGGTGAACACCTATCTCGACATCGCTGGCATCACGGGGCGATCCGATATCAAGAGCGAGATCCTCAAAGAGCTCGATCGCCACCTCTCCAGCCTGGCTCGCATCCGCCACCAGCGCGGGGTAGATCTACAAATGCTCGATCAGGTGCTGGGGGAGCTGGAGGGTGCCAGCACACGGCTGTATTCGCTGGAAGGCCCCCTCGGTGTGCCACTAAGAGAGAATGATTTGTTGAAATCCGTTGCTCAGCGCGGCAGCATCCCCGGTGGCACCTGCAGCTTCGATTTGCCCCAGTTCCATTTCTGGCTCGAGCAGTCACTGGAGCGCCGGCGGGCCGATCTTGAGCGCTGGGGACAATGCCTACAGCCCGCGCGAGACGCAATTGCCCTTCTGCTCTCCCTGACCCGCGGGAGCAGTGCGGCACGAGAGGTGACGGCTAGCCAGGGATTCTTCCAGGAAAACCTCAATCCGGAGAACCCCACCCAGATGCTGCGCATCGGGTTACCGCTGGACGCCACCACCTATCCCGAGGTCAGCGGCCACAAGCACCGCTTCAGCATCCGGTTCCTGCATAGCCCCTCCTCGGAGCGCGCGGCTCAGATCCAAGAGGACGTGGCCTTCCTGCTCACCTGCTGCGTCATCTAGGACCCTTGGAGCACCGACCGATGGGCAAGTCAGTCACCTGCCCCACCTGCGGCAAATCGGTTGCCTGGACACCGGAGTCCCGCTGGCGGCCTTTTTGCAGCGAACGCTGCCGCCTCATCGACCTCGGCGCCTGGCTTGGGGAGGAGCACCGCATCGCGGGGCCATCGGACGAGGGCCTGGCCTGGCCGCTTCCTGACCAGGATCCCGAGGCCCCCTCCCACTAGATCACCCCATCGATTTACTGCGGCGTACGCTCCGGGGTTGGCCAGAACCCCCGGATCGCCGCAATGCCCTGTGCGCCGTGGCGCTTGGCTTCTGGCAAATCGGCCGGAAAGAGACCACCCAAGGCGAGCACCGGGATCCCCACGGCATCGACCAGCTCCGCGAAGCCCTCCCACCCCAGAGGTTTGGCCCCGGGATGGGATGCGGTGGGGCAGACGGGCGAGAGCAGCGCATAGTCGAGCCCCAGCCACTCGGCATGCGCAAGCTCGGTAGCATCGTGGCAGGAGGCACCCACCCATCCGCGGATACCGGGTGGTCGTCGACCGAGCGTCCTCAGCCGCGTGGCCGTCAGATGCAGGCCACCATGGGGGAGGGTGCGGGCGAGGGTAGGCGAGGTATTGAGGACCAGGCACGCACCCTGCGCCGCGCATAAGGCAAAGGACTCCAGGGCCAGCTCGCGGTAGCGCCCGGGGTCCAGGCCGGGGGCGCGAAGCTGAACCAGACGGAGGCCAGCGGCCAGGGCCTGCCGCAGCCGCCCGAGGAAAACGCCCCGCTGCGACGGATCGGCACCGGTGATCAGGTAGCGATCCGGCAATCGCAGGGCCAGGACGATGGGCCGGTCGGCGGCGGGGAGCTCGTCCGCCCGCATGGCATCGGGATGGACCCAGCGCAGGGGTTGGCCTTCCCGCCCCTGAGGTTGGCCCGCGTAGCGGACGACTCGATGCACATCGAGGAGAACACGTCGATCGCCATAGTCATGTCGCACCCGGATCAAGGGCTCGCTCGCCTCCACCCGGATGCCGAGCTCCTCGTGGAGCTCCCGCGCCAGCGCCGCCTCTGGCGATTCCGCCGCTTCGAGCTTGCCCCCGGGGAACTCCCACAGCCCGCCCTGGTGCACATGATCGGCGCGGCGGGTGAGCAGGATACGTCCGGCCTCATCCGCAATGGCCGCTGCCGCCACATGGATCAGGGAAGCGGGCAACTTTCTGCCCCCTGGAGGTTAGGTACGATATTCGGCGTTGATGCGGACGTAGTCGTAGGATAGGTCGCAGGTTAGCAGCCGCCAGCTGGTCAGCCCCCGGCCGAGATCAACACGGATGGTGAAGGCGGGCTGCCCCATCACCGCCGTACCCAGCACCTCGCGATAGGCGGGGTCTCGACCGCCATCGCGCACGATGGACACCTCGTCTAACCAGATCCGCACCCGACCGATGTCCAGCTCGGCCAACCCGGCGCGGCCCACGGCCGCCAGGATCCGACCCCAGTTGGGGTCGGAGGCAAACAGAGCGGTCTTCACCAGAGGTGAATGGGCGATGGTGTAGGCCACCGTCTTGGCCTCGGCCTCATCGCCAGCCCCCTCGACCACGACAGTTACCCGCTTGGTGGCCCCTTCCGCGTCAGACACGATCGCGCTTGCCAGTTGCTCACAGACGGCGTGCACGGCCCCACAGAGCGCATGAAACGCGCCGGTGTCCGCTTCGGTGATCCTGGGCGCTGCGCCGGCCCCCGTCGCCACCAGCATACAGGCATCGTTGGTGGAGGTATCCCCATCGACGGTGATGGCGTTGAAGGTATCCGCAACCGCTTGCTGCAGACACCGCTCCAGCATGGGCCGGCTGACCGCCGCCTCGGTGGCCACGAACGCGAGCATGGTGGCCATGTTGGGGCAGATCATCCCGGCGCCCTTGGCCATCCCGGTGACCGTGAACGGATGCCCTGCCACCTGCGCGGTTTGCGAGACGAGCTTCGGCAAGGTATCGGTGGTCATGATGGCGCGGGCGGCGGGGGCCCAACCCTGGGCGTCGAGAACCCCGAGGGCGGTGGGCAACGCCGCGGCGATCTTATCCACCGGCAGGTACTCCCCAATCACCCCGGTGGAGAAGGGTAGTACCTGCTCTGGGGCACAGCCGGTAAGCCCGGCCAGATGCCTGCAACAGGCCTCGGCATCGGTCATTCCCCGACCGCCCGTCCCGGCGTTGGCATTGCCGGAGTTGATGAGGAGGTAACGCGGCCCCATCGCGGCCAGATGCCTCCGCGCGAGCGTCACGGGGGCCGCGCAGAAGGCATTGCGGGTGAATACCCCGGCCGCTACCGAACCGGGCGCCAATTCCAGGACCACCAGGTCCGGGCGGTCCCGGTAGCGAATCCCGGCCGCGGCGGTGCCCAGCCGGACCCCCGCGACCGGAAGGAAAGCGAGGGGTTCTTCACTCATCGATGGCTCCTGCGGCGTTCAGGCCACCCGGCCGTGGCAGTGCTTGAACTTTCGGCCCGAGCCGCAGGGGCAGGGCTCGTTGCGTCCGATCTTGCGTTCGCCACGCACGTAGGGCCGCTCGCGTGGCACTTCTACCCCGTCGGGGGTTGGACCCTCCTCGCCCGACTCCTCACCGAAGCCGTGAAACGCTTCGTGCTTGAACTCGAACTCTTGAGCGGGGGGTGCCTGAAGCTCCATGGGGATCTCCTCGGGCTGCCGCACCTGCACCTTGGCGAGAATTCCAACCACCTCGCGTTTGATACTGTCGAGGAGGCTCGAGAACATCTCGAATGCCTCGCGCTTGTACTCCTGCTTGGGGTTCTTCTGAGCGTAGCCGCGCAGATGAATCCCTTGGCGCAGGTAGTCCATCGCCGCCAGGTGCTCTTTCCATTGGCCATCGAGGGTCTGGAGCATCACCGCCTTCTCGAACTGGCGCATGCCCTCGGCACCGACCAATGCCTCCTTCTCGGCATAGTCATCCTCGAGCTGCTTGTTGATGCGGGCCCTCAGGGTTTCCTCGTGCAGCGAGGCGTCCTCGTCGAGCCAATGCTGGATTGGCCATTGGCCACCGAAAGTCTCCGCCAGTGCCAGCTCCAGGCCGGGAACATTCCATTGCTCCTCCACGCTCTGGGGCGGAAGGTAGACATCGACGGTTTCATTGAGAACGTCGCGGCGGAAGAGACGTGCGGTCTCGGAGACACCCTCCGCATCCATGAGCTCTCGCCGCTGCTGGTAGATGACGCGGCGCTGATCGTTGGCCACGTCATCAAACTCGAGCAACTGCTTGCGGATATCGAAGTTGCGACCCTCGACCTTGCGCTGGGCGTTCTCGATTGCTTTGGTGACCCAGGGGTGCTCGATGGCCTCACCCTCCTTCATACCGAGCTTCTGCATCATGCCCGATACCCGCTCCGAGGCGAAGATGCGCATCAGGCTGTCTTCCAACGACAGATAGAATCGGCTGGAGCCCGGATCGCCTTGACGCCCGGAGCGACCGCGCAGCTGGTTGTCCACGCGTCGCGACTCGTGGCGCTCGGTGCCGACTACGTGCAGCCCGCCCGCCTGGATGACCTGGCCGTGGCGCTGCTCCCAGTCCGCACGGATGGCGTCACGGCCCACGGGGTCGGCGGTCCCCTCGAGCTCGACCTCCAGACTTCCGCCGAGCACGATATCGGTGCCACGCCCGGCCATATTGGTGGCGATGGTCACCGCGCCGGGTCGGCCCGCCTGGGCCACGATCTTGGCCTCCCGTTCATGGTGCTTGGCATTGAGCACCTCGTGGGGGATCTTCTCCCGCTCCAGGGTCCCGGAGATCAACTCGGAGGTCTCGATCGAAGCGGTACCCACCAGAACCGGCTGACCGCGCTTCACGCAGTCTTTGATGTCATCGAGGATCGCCTGGTACTTCTCCGCCTGGGTCAGGTAGACCAGATCACCGAAATCGTCGCGGATCATCGGCATGTTGGTGGGGATCACCACCACCTCCAGGCCGTAGATCTGCTGGAACTCGTAGGCCTCCGTGTCCGCCGTACCGGTCATGCCGGCCAGCTTGGGATAGAGCCGGAAGTAGTTCTGAAAGGTGATGGAGGCGAGGGTCTGGTTCTCCCGCTGAATGGGCACCCCTTCCTTGGCCTCGACCGCCTGATGAAGCCCCTCCGACCACCGACGTCCCGGCATGGTGCGACCGGTGAACTCATCGACGATGATGATCTGGTTGTCCTTGACGATGTACTCGACGTTACGCTGGAACAGCACATGCGCCCGCAGCGCCGCATAGACGTGGTGCATCAGAATGATGTTGGAGGGGTCGTAGAGACTCGCCCCCTCGGCCAGCAGACCGAGCTCCACCAACATCTCCTCCACCTGCTGGTGTCCCTCCTCGCTCAAGAAAACCTGGCGTGCCTTCTCATCGACGGAGAAGTCGCCGGGGCCGAAGTCGGGCTTGCCTTCTTCGTTGGTGATGGGGGGCTGGCGTTTGAGGCGGGGAATGATGCGATTGATCTTGGCGTAGAGGTCGGTGCTCTCCTCCGCCGGTCCGGAGATGATCAAGGGGGTCCGCGCCTCGTCGATCAGGATGGAGTCCACCTCGTCGACGATGGCGTAGAAGTGATCACGCTGGACCCGCTGCTCCGGGGCAAAGGCCATGTTGTCGCGCAGGTAGTCAAAGCCGAACTCGTTGTTGGTGCCGTAGGTGATATCGGCGGCGTAGGCATCCTGCCGGCTCACCGGTCGCAGATGCCGGTAGCCGCTCTCTCCCGGCTCATAGATCGGGTCATATAGATAGGAGCTTGAGTCCGGGCCGAGCCCGCCGGAGGAGTTGATGGCGCCCACGCTCAGGCCTAGGTAGTGATAGATACGCCCCATCCACTCCGCATCGCGCCGCGCCAGGTAGTCATTCACCGTGACCACGTGCACGCCCTTTCCCGGCAGGGCGTTGAGATAGGCGGCGAGGGTGGCGACCAACGTCTTGCCTTCGCCGGTGCGCATCTCGGCGATCTTACCCTCATGGAGCACGATGCCACCGATCATCTGGACGTCGAAGTGGCGCATGCCGACGGTGCGTCGACCCGCCTCGCGCACCACGGCGAAGGCATCGGGTAGCACCTCCTCGAGAGTTTGCCCCCCAGCGAGGCGCTGGCGGAACTGATCGGTCTTGGCGCGAAGATCGGCGTCCGCAAGCCCTGCAACGGCCGACTCCATTTGGGTGATCCGCTCAACCGTCTTGGACATGCGCTTGATGAGGCGCTCGTTACGGCTGCCAAAGATCTTCTTGAACAGGTCTTTCACCATGGATGCACTGTGCCCGAGGATTCCGGCTGAAAAGGTGCTGATGATACTTGAAAAGGGGCCTGCCGGCAGGGCCAGGAGTCAAGAAAGGGGTCGGCAGGTTGTGGCCGTGCCTAGCACCGCGGAGGTGCCCCTGTCGCGGGGGCACCGTGCGAGTTGGTGTCTAGCGTGACGCCCGGCTCAGGGGGAACCCCCAAACATTGGCATCAGAAAGAGGACGCGATCAGCTGTTGCCGTCGGCTAGACGTTCGCTGATCCGAACATAATTTGACGGATCGACGGGCTCCCCGTCCTTGAGAACCTCGAAGTGCAGATGGGCGCCGGTGGTACGGCCACTCGCGCCGACAGTGGCGATTCCCTGCCCTTGGCGCACGATAGCGCCCGTCTCGACCATTAGCTTCTGGTTGTGGGCGTAGCGCGTCAGCAAGCCCCCCGGGTGCCGAATCTCCACGGTGCGGCCATAACCGTTCCGCCACCCGCTATGCTCCACCACGCCGTCGGCCACGGCCACGACCTCGCTACCCAACTTGGCAACAAAATCGATTCCCTGATGGAAGGCTGCTCGACCCGTGAGGGGATCCCTGCGGGTCCCAAAAAGGGAGGAGACCCAGCCCGAGTGTACCGGCATACCGGCTGGCAGGGTCCGATCCTCCAGCTCCCGATGCTTGAGCAGATCCCCCAGCAGGTCGAGCTTGCGCCCCCGATCATCCAGCAGCCTGGCCAACGAGTCCACGTCGCGGATGAGATCGCCGGCGTCCGTGCGCGTGAAGTCACTGCCAGCCGGACCACCCATGGGAGGGACGTGCTCGAAATCGAACTCCTCGGGATCGAGCCGCGCCATCTGTACCAAGCGCTCCCCCAGGGCGTTGAGTCGCAGAATCTCGCCCTGCAACTGCCCCAGGCGCTGACCCATCGTATCGAGCTCCGCCTGGGTGCGCTGCCGCTCGCCCTCGAGCCGATTCAGTCGCGAATCCGGTCCAACCGCCAGTTCGTTGGAGATACTCAAAGCACCCCGCGCCGATGAGGCATTCATGCCCAATCCATAGCCGATCCAACCGGCGAGTCCGACCACGAGCAAAACACCGCTCAGTCCCGCAACACGCGATCGTCGATCAGCCGCGCTGGCACAGAACGGGTGTTGTGTGCGATGGTTTGGGCTCGGCATAGCTGGATCCTCCTCCCGACAATACCCATGATTTAAATATGGGTTTCATGTAGGAGCCCGCAGTTTACTGCATCCCTTGATTCGCCGACTAGAGGGGATTTCCCTAGGTCACAAGACCGCGTAAAGAGGACGGAGGGCACGTGCGAAGGATGAGTGACTACCTCGAGCGCAGCCAGGCCAAGCGCCTCGCCTCCCTCGCTCGGCAGCAACAAGACTTGCTTGTGGCGGTGCGACGGGCACTTCCGCAATCCTTGGCCGTACACTGCATCGGCGCCGTGCGCGGGGGCAACCGATTGATTTTGTTCGCTGACAGCGCGGTATGGGCGACCCGCCTGCGCTTCAGCACTGGCGAGCTGACTCGAGATCTCGGCAGCGCCAGCAAAGGGATCGACGAGGTTCGGGTCCGGGTTGCACAACCCGCTCGGAGTGGCGCACCGCCGCTACCAGCACCGAGGCCCTTGTCTGGCGCGGCAGCGCAACTGCTGTGGGAGACCGCGGCGAGGGTTCCGGATGAAGGACTAGCGGCGGCGCTGCGGCGGCTGGTCGTCGTGGCCAGCCAGACCGAGAAGGCTTAACCGATCGGGTTACCGTTAGGCCAGAGAAAGCGCGGGAACGAAAGAGATCGGGGCATTAGTCGCATCTTCGAAGACAACCTCCTCCCAGGCCGCCCGATCCGCCATCAGGGCGTGCAGCAACCTGTTGTTCAAGGCGTGTCCCGACTTGAACCCGTGGAATGCACCGATGAGGCTGTGTCCCAAAAGATAAAGGTCGCCGATGGCGTCGAGGATCTTGTGCTTGACGAACTCATCCTCGTAGCGCAACCCATCTTGGTTGAGCACCCGATAATCGTCGACCACCACCGCGTTATCTAGGCTGCCGCCTAGAGCCAAGTCTTGTTGCCGCAACATCTCGATTTCGCGTAGGAAACCGAAGGTGCGCGCGCGACTGACCTCCCTGACGAACGAGGTCAGGGAAAAATCGACCGTGACGGACTGGGCGCTGGAGGCAATGGCGGGATGGTCGAAGTCGATGGCGAAGGAGACCTTGAAACCGTCGAACGGCTCGAAAGCGGCCCATTTTTCGCCCTCCTCGACCCGTACCGCCCGCTTGATGCGCAAGAAACGCTTCGGCCGGCCCTGCTCCTGCACGCCGGCCGACTGAATGAGAAACACAAAGGGCCCCGCACTGCCATCCATGATCGGGACCTCAGGGGCACTGAGATCAACGATGGCATTGTCGATGCCGAGACCGGCGAACGCTGCCAACAGATGCTCCACCGTGGCGATCTTCACGTCGCCCTGAACCAGGGTGGTCGACAGACGCGTATCGCCGACATTTTCCGGAACCGCCCGGATCTCCACCGGTTCCGCCAGATCGACGCGGCGAAATACAATTCCCGTGTCCGGTGCAGCGGGCCGCAACGTGAGAAAGACCTTTTTTCCGGTGTGTAGACCCACGCCGGTGGCACGGATTACGTTCTTCAGCGTGCGTTGCCTAACCATTGTCGTTCCTCTCGCGCCGCTCGCGTTCGACAGCCGCCACGGCGCGCTCGCCTCCACCGGCGAGCGCGCCGGGACACCGCCAAGCCCGCAGAGCCCGATGATAACTCCAGGGTCCGGGACACCGCCCGGTGACCTACCTGCCAGCCGATCCCCGCGTACCAGTTAGGGTTTTACTGGATTTTTAACAGGAATACTCGGGCATTGCAAGCCAATAACCGTCATACCTTACCACCTATCAGTTTGTCCCAATCATGGTTTCAGAGCATTTCAGCAGATCTCCTGCAACGGCAAATCAAGCTGTTAGTACCGGATTCTGACGAGTGAGCCCGGCGATTTTTAGAACTGATCGGTGGTGAGCCTTCGTACCTACTAGGTCGTTCGTCAATCCGCCTGCCGACGCAAGAACGCGGGGATGTCCAGATACTCCATGTCACCGTCCATCGAGGCATCGCCACCGCCCTTGTTACCCTGTTGCGTGCGCCATACCGCCGGCCGCTTGATCAGCTCACGGTAATCCAGCCCCGTCTCCTCGCCGCGGTTGCTCGCCACCAACCGGATCGCCGGCTCCGACGACTCGGTCCGATCGGGCACCACGCTCTTGAACCGCGAGCTCCCCAGTCCAGTGGCGACCACCGTCACGCGCAGATCGTCCTGCATATCGGGATCGATCACGGTCCCCACCACCACCGTCGCATCCTCGTCGGCGAAGTCGCGCACCGTATTGCCAACCTCGTCGAACTCCCCGATGGTCATACTCGGACCCGCGGTGATGTTCACCAAGATGCCCTTGGCGCCGGCGAGATTGACGTCCTCCAACAAGGGACTCTTGATGGCGGCCTCGGCGGCCTCACGGGCACGGCTCGGACCGCTCGCCCGCCCGGTCCCCATCATCGCCATCCCCATCTCCTTCATCACGGTCTTGACGTCAGCGAAGTCCACGTTGATCAACCCCGGTCGGGTAATGAGCTCGGCGATGCCTTGGGTTGCGTTCAGCAGCACATCGTTGGCCGCGCTGAAGGCGTCGAGCAGGCTCATATCCTTGCCGAGGACCGTCAGGAGCTTCTCGTTGGGAATCGTAATCAAGGAGTCGACGGTCTGTGCCAGAGCCCCAATGCCCTGTTCGGCCACCTTCTTACGCTTGGCACCCTCGAAGGGGAAGGGCTTGGTCACCACGGCAACGGTGAGAATCCCGAGCTCGCGCGCGACCTCGGCCACGATGGGCGCCGCGCCGGTACCCGTGCCGCCACCCATACCTGCGGTAATGAACACCATGTCCGCCCCTTCGAGCGCATCCTGAATGCGGTCGCGATCCTCCAGTGCCGCTTGACGACCCACCTCGGGGTCGGCGCCGGCTCCGAGGCCCTTGGTAATGCTCGATCCAAGCTGGAGGATCGTCTTGACGTTGGTGTAGCTCAGGGCCTGCGCATCGGTATTGGCACAGATGAACTCCACCCCTTCCATGGAGCGCGCCACCATATGGTTGACGGCGTTGCCCCCGCCTCCACCGACGCCGATCACCTTGATCACCGCACTCTGACTCTGGGTATCCATTAACTCAAACATGGTTGTTCGCCTCTCATCCGCAGTTGAATCGTTTGAAAATGAAATCAATACACCCTGCCTGGCAGGGTGGGTATACAGATCGGTGCCCCGCCGGCCCCCTCGTACCGCCTAGAAATTGCCCTGGAACCAACTTCGCATGCGCTGCCACACCGACTTCACGCCCTTCGCGTCTGACAGCTCGGCACGGCGCAATTGCCGGGTGCTGCCCGCGTAGAGCAAAAGCCCTACACCGGTGGCATAGATCGGATTGCGAACCACGTCTGCCAGTCCCGACACGTACTGGGGCGTCCCCAGCCGCACGGGCATGTGGAACACCTCCTCCGCCAGCTCGATCACCCCTTCCATCTTCGCGCTGCCGCCGGTTAGAACCACGCCGGCGGGGATCAGGTCCTCGAACCCGCTGCGGCGCAGCTCCGCCTGCACCAGGGTGAACAGTTCCTCATAGCGGGGCTCGACGACCTCGGCCAGGGTCTGGCGGGACAAACGCCGAGACGGCCGGTCCCCGATACTGGGTACCTCGATGGTTTCCTCGCTGCGCGCGAGCTGGGTTAACGCGCAGGCATACTTGACCTTGATCTCTTCGGCATGCTGGGTCGGCGTACGCAGTGCCACCGCGATATCGTTGGTCACCTGATCGCCCGCGATGGGGATCACCGCGGTGTGGCGAATCGAGCCTTCGGTGAACACCGCGATGTCGGTGGTGCCACCCCCCATATCCACCAGACAGACACCCAGCTCCTTCTCGTCATCGCTCAGCACCGCATTGCCCGAGCTCAACTGCTCAAGCACCAGGTCGTCGACCTCCAGACCACAGCGACGCACGCATTTGACGATGTTCTGGGCCGCGCTCACCGCGCCGGTCACCAGGTGGACGCGCACCTCGAGGCGGACACCCGACATCCCCACCGGCTCCTGAATACCCTCCTGGTTATCGATGATGAATTCCTGAGGCAGGATATGCAGGATCTTCTGGTCGGCCGGGATGGCAACCGCGCGGGCGGCATCGAGGACCCGATCCACATCCCCCTGGGTGACTTCGCGGTCCTTGATGGCCACGATCCCGTGGGAGTTGAGGCTGCGGATGTGGCTACCGGCAATCCCCGTGTGCACCGAATGGATCTCGCAGCCGGCCATCAGCTCGGCCTCTTCCACAGCCCGTTGGATGGACAGGACGGTGGATTCGATGTTCACCACCACCCCTCGTTTGAGACCCCGGGAAGGATGGCTGCCGATGCCGACTACCTCGACGGCACCATCGGCCTTGACCTCGCCCACAATGGCCACCACTTTCGAGGTTCCGATGTCCAGGCCAACCACTAGATTTTTCTCGATATTTCGCGACATTCAGATCCGTCCGGTAGTGCGTGTGCCACCGCGCGGGCTCGCGCGGTCCTTTGCCGATTTCGGCCGCTCGGGCTCGGCGGTCACCTCCGCACGCCACTGCACGGCAAGGCCATTGCTGTAGCGCAGATCGATACGCTCCGGCGTGCCCGCTTGCTGACGTAGGTGCGGAAGCACCCGGAGCAGGCGGGCCAATCGCTCGTTGACCTCGGTCTTGCCCAGCTCGATGCGCAAACCGTCCTTCAGTACCAGGCTCCAGGCGCCCCGTGCATCGAGGCGTAGCTCATCGATCTCGACCCCACGGGGCTGGAGCAACGACTGCCACTCGCGATGGCGCTCCAGAACCAGCGGGGCACTCTGCGCGTCGGGTCCGATCAGGTTCGGCATTCCCACCGGTATCTCCGTGTCCTTACTGTGAAAGACCACCCCCTCGGCCGTAACCAGCCCCTCGCCCGACCAGCGCGCCACGGGGCGCCGCTCTCGCACGTGGAGGTCGAGCCGGTCGGGCCAGAGCCGGCGGACAGTTGCCTGCTCCACCCACGGGAGTTTGCTGATCGCCTGCTGCACCCCCTGCAGATCGAGGGAGAAGAAACCGCCACGGATCTCCACGGCCACCACCTTCTCGAGGGCCGCACGGTGCAGAGGCTGGAGCTCGCCGCCGATGTGCACCACCTCGAAGGGCAAGGTATGGGGCGCGCGCAGCCAGACCACACCCCAGGCGCCCCCGGCCAGCATGCCCGAGAGCAGTACGAGCCCCAGCAGCCAGCGGCCCCAGGGCCGTCGCGGCCTGGGCACCGGTAGTGGCCTCGGTGGTGCGGTGCGGGTCATCGCCCGAACGTGGTCCCCAGGATGCGCCAGACCAGCTCGTCGAACGGGATACCCCGGGCCCGCGCCGCCATGGGCACCAACGAGTGATCGGTCATGCCGGGCGCGGTGTTCACCTCCAGCAACCAAGGCCCACCAGACTCATCCCGCATCAAATCGACCCGCCCCCAGCCGTGGCCAGCAATCGCCTCAAAGGCATCAAGGGCGAGCCCCTGCAAGCGACCCTCCTCGTTCTCCGCTAAACCACAGGGGCAGTGGTAGCGGGTGGTCGTCGCCGAGTATTTGGCATCGAAGTCGTAGAAGCTCCGGGGCGTCTCTAGCCGAATCAGGGGCAATGCCTCGCCATCGAGCACCGCGGCGGTGTACTCCCCGCCCTCGATCCAGCGCTCTGCCAGTACCAGTGAGTCGAAACGAGCAGCGGATCGCCAACCTTCGGCCAACTGCTCCGGGTCCTCAACCTTGGCCATGCCAATGCTCGACCCCTCGTGGGCCGGCTTGATCATGAGCGGAAACCCGAGCTCGGCGGCATCCATCAGGTCGGACTCCCCGCGCAGGACGACGAACTCCGGAGTCGGCAGCCCGACCCCCCGCCAAAGCAGCTTGCAGCGGTATTTGTCCATCCCCAGGGCGGACCCGAGCACACCCGAGCCCGTGTAGGGCAAACCCAGGGTCTCCAAGGCCCCCTGAATCACCCCGTCCTCACCGCCCCGGCCGTGCAAGATGACGAAGGCCCGCTGGTAGCCCCCGGTGGCCAGCACCTCGAGCACATCAGGACCCGGGTCGACAGGGTGCGCATCCACCCCCCGCTCGCGCAACGCCGCGAGAACCGAAGCCCCGCTCCTAAGGGAAACCTCCCGCTCCGCCGAGCGCCCCCCCATCAGCACCGCAACCCGACCGAAATCCTCTGCCGTGATCATGCTCATTCGCCCTCGCCGATGCGGTGCACTTCGGGCACGAGACGGACACCGAATGCCTGCTCGACCATGTGCTGAACACGGTCGATAAGGGTTTCGAGGTCCCGAGCGCTGGCCCCACCGGTATTGATGATGAAGTTGGCGTGCTTTTCAGAGACCGCCGCGCCACCGATCCGCAGGCCCTTGAGACCGGCCGCCTCGATCAGACGGGCAGCGTGGTCGCCGGGGGGGTTGCGGAACACCGAGCCGCAGCTCGGCAAGCCAATGGGCTGGGTCTGGTTGCGGCGCTCGAGCAGGCTGCGAATGCGCGCCTGGCTGGCTGCCACATCTCCCGGCTCCAGGGTGAGCAGGGCGGACAGGAACCACTCCCCCGGCGGGCCCTGCACCTGGCGATAGCCGATCTGATACTCCGCCGGCGCGCGCTCGCGCACCTGGCCGAAACGATCCAGGGTCTCGACAGCGCTCACTCGCCCCCAGGTCTCGCCATCGAAGGCCCCGGCGTTCATGGCCAGCGCGCCCCCCAACGTCCCCGGAATGCCGGCCAGGAACTCGGCCCCGATCAGCCCCAGGCGGGTGGCGAAGCGGGCCACCTTGGCACAGGCAACCCCTGCCTCGGCGCGAATGCCCTGCTCGCCCTCGCGGCGCAATCCGCTGAGACAGCCCTGGGTGGCGATCACGGTCCCGGCAAAACCACCGTCGCGCACCAACAGGTTACTGCCGAGCCCAATCCACAGGAGCGGCTCACTCGGCTCCAAGGTGGTAAGGAAGGCGATCAGATCGGCGGTGTCCGCCGGCTTGTACAGGCGCCGCGCAGGACCGCCCACCCGCCAACTGGTATAGCCGGCGAGGGGTTCGGCGTAGCGCAGCTCTCCGCGCAGCTCAGGCATCTTCGTCACCGCCGCCCTCACCCGGTGCGATCTCCGCTGGGTGCGAGGCCCTTCTTGCGCTGCTTGGGGCGTCCGCAATGATCACGCGGGGGGGTCATCGGTGCGAGGAGGCTGTGCAGGGCCTCCCCGCAGCCCTGGGTCAGGCGCAACGACCGAGTGGGGCGATTCATCCCGAGACCCCCTCCCCGAGCAGTCGCGGCAGCCGAGCGGCCAAGCCCCCGATATCGCCGGCCCCGAGGGTGAGCACCCGATCGCCGTCTAGCACCACCTGCGAGAGCACGCCCGGCAATTGCTCGAGGTGATCGATGAACAGGGGATTCACCTTGCCCCGCGCGCGGATGGCGCGGCTCAAGCTCCGGCCGTCGGCCCCGGCGATGGGTGCCTCCCCGGCGGGGTAGACCTCGGCGAGTAGGAGCACGTCGACCTCGGAGAGAACCTGCACGAAGTCGTCGAACTGCTCCTCGGTACGGGTGAATCGGTGGGGCTGGAACGCCACCACCAGACGCTGGCCGGGCCAGCTCCGCCGGGCTGCCTCCAGGGTGGCCGCGAGCTCGCGCGGATGATGGGCATAGTCGTCCACCAGCGTCAGGCGGCGACCGTCGGGTGTCACACAGGCGCTCACCTGAAAGCGTCGGCCAATACCCTGAAAACCCGCCAGACCCCGCTGAATGGCATCGGGATCCACCCCAAGCTCGCTGGCCACCGCGATCGCCGCCAGCGCATTGAGCACGTTGTGGCGACCCGGCAGGTTGAGAGTGATGGGCAGGGGCGCGGCGAGACCCACACCAGTTGCAACGAAGTGGGTACGCAGGCCCTCGTGACGGATCTCGCTGGCCCGCACATCCGCCTCGGCCAGGGTGCCGTAGGTCCGCACCGGGCGCGTGACCTGTGGCAGCACACCCCGTACCTCCCCATCATCCAGGCACAGCACCGCCAACCCATAGAAGGGGATGTGGTGGAGAAACTCGGTAAAGGTATGGCGAAGCCGGGAGAAATCACCGCCGTAGGTCCGCATGTGGTCGGCATCGATGTTGGTCACCACTGCAAGCACCGGCTGCAGGTAGAGAAACGAGGCGTCGCTCTCGTCGGCTTCGGCCACCAGGTACTTACTTGTCCCGAGCCGGGCATGGGTACCCGCGCTGTTGAGGAGACCACCGATGACGAAGGTCGGATCCAGCCCGCCTTCCCCCAGTAGGCTCGCGATCAGGCTGGTGGTGGTCGTCTTGCCATGGGTTCCCGCCACGGCGATACCGTGGTGGAAGCGCATGAGCTCGGAGAGCATCTCGGCGCGGGGTACTACCGGTATGCGCCGGGCGTGCGCCGCCTGGACTTCGGGATTAGATGCCTCGATGGCGCTGGACACCACCACCGCGTCGGCACCGGCGGCATTCTCCACCGCATGCCCGGTGGCGATGTGGGCACCCAGAACGGTGAGCCGACGGGTGGTGTCGGTCTCCTTTTGGTCCGAGCCGGAAACCTCGTAGCCCAGGTTCAGCATGACCTCGGCGATGCCGCTCATGCCGGCCCCACCGATGCCCACGAAATGCAGATGGCGCACGCGCCCCATCTGCTCGGCGCCGTAGCGATCCCGCGCCAGATCCCTCATCGCGCCACCTCCAGGCAAGCCTCGGCAATGCGCGCCGCGGCATCGGTTCTGGCCAGACCGCGGGCACTCATGGCCATGCCCAGCAACCCCGCGCGGTCCGTACAAAGGGTCCGCAGAAGCCCCGCGAGCCCCTCCGCTGTAAGCTCCTGCTGCACCACCACCCGGGCGGCACCCGCATTTTCCAAGAAGCGGGCATTCGAGCTCTGGTGATCGTCCACCGCGAAGGGGTAGGGAACCAACACCGCACCGAGCCCCGCGGCGGCGAGCTCGGAGATAGTTAGAGCGCCGGCCCGACACAGGGCCAGGTCGGCCCAGGCATAGGCCTCCGCCATGTCGGTGATGAAAGGGGTAACCTCTGCCTCCACCCCGCTCTGGCGGTAGGCCTCGATGGCGGCGGCGAGGGTACGCTCACCGGCCTGGTGGCGTACCTGGGGCCGCTCCGCTGGTGGGATCAGAGCAAGGGCCTGGGGTACCCGCTCGTTGAGCGCCAGCGCGCCGAGGGAGCCGCCGAGCACCAGCAGCCGCGCCGGGGTCCCGCGCTGGGCGTAGCGCACCTCTGGTGGCGAGATCGCCGCGATCTCGGGGCGAACCGGGTTGCCGCTGGTCTCCACCCGGCTGCCGGTGCGGAAGCTGCCGGGAAACGCCTCGAATACGCGGGTAGCGACGTGCGCCAGCCAGCGGTTGGTGAGCCCGGGTATCCGGTTTTGCTCGTGGATCACCAGTGGGATGCCCAGCAAGCGAGCCATCACTCCCCCGGGACCGGAGACGAAGCCGCCCATCCCGAGGACCGCCCCGGGACGTCGGCGGCGTAATACTCGAAGTGCCTCCAGCAGTGCCTTGCCCAGAGCCCAGGGGGCCTGCAGCCAGCGCTTCGCGCCGCTGCTGCGCAGCCCCTGCACCGCAATCCAGTCGATGGCAAATCCGCGCTCCGGAACCAGGCGCGCCTCGAGCCCCTGGTGGGTGCCGAGCCAACTGACCTCCGCACCCCGCGCGCGCATCTCGCTGGCCACCGCCAACGCGGGGAACACATGCCCTCCCGTCCCCCCCGCCATAACCAGGATCCGGTCTACCACGGGTCGCCCTCTCGGCTCACATCCGGAGGCGGGCTCAGCCGTCCTTCGTAGTCCACGCGCAGGAGCACGGCAATGACCATGCAGGCGACGATGATGCTGTTGCTACCGTAGCTCATGAATGGGAGGGTCAGCCCCTTGGTGGGGAGCAGCCCAATATTGACCCCGACGTTGATGAATGCCTGGAGCGCCAACCAAAGGCCGAAACCGTAGCAGAGGTAGGCACCAAACCGGCGATCCTGCGCCTCGGCGGCGATGCCGATCTGGAACGCCCGGCGGACGATAAAGGCAAACAGCGCGACAATGGCAAGCGTCCCCACCAGGCCGAACTCCTCGCCGACCACCGCCAGCAAGAAGTCGGTGTGAGCCTCCGGAAGGTAGAACTGCTTCTGGATACCATTGCCCAGCCCCACGCCGAACCATTCGCCGCGCCCGAATGCAATCAGGGAGTTGGTGAGCTGAAACCCCTTGTTGTAGGGATCGGCCCAGGGGTCGGTGAAGGCGATGAGCCGTTGCAGACGATAAGGGGAGGTAATCATCAGCAGAATGAGAAGACCGACCACCGTTCCCAACAGGGCGGCGAACTGCCAGGCCAGTGCCCCACCGAGGAACATCAGGCCCAGCACCGTCGCCAACAGCACCGCCGCCGTCCCAAAATCCGGCTCGGCCACCATCACGGCACTGGCCACGGCTACCAGTAGCATGGGCTTGAGGAAGCCGCTGAAGCTGTTGGTCACCTCTTGCTGGCGCCGCACCAGGTAGCCGGACACGAAGATCACGGTGAACAGCTTCATGAGCTCCGAGGGCTGGAGATTGAGGGGCCCGAGGGGGATCCAGCGAGTCGCGCCGTTGACGGTCCGGCCGATACCTGGAATCAGGACCAGGACCAGCAGCACAATTCCAACCAGGAACAGCTTGAGCCCGACCCGCTCCCAGGTCTCGAGGGGGACCCGGAAGCACAGGATCCCTGCGCCAAGCCCCAGGCCCAGCGCCAGCATGTGGCGCCAGACGTAGTGGAACGGGGCGCCAAAGCTCTTGTCGGCAATCGACAGCGAGGCCGAGGACACCATCATCAGGCCAAAGCCGAGCAGAAGCAGGGCAGCGCCCAGCAGCCAGTAGTCGGGCTCGGTGGGCACAGCCGGCGCCTGGATGCGCCGCCTGGGTACACTTGCAGCCGCTGCCGTCATTCCGACAACCCTCGCACCGCCGCCATGAACACCTCGCCCCGCTGCTGGTAATCGCGAAACATGTCGAAGCTGGCACAGGCCGGAGACAGCAGCACATGATCCCCGGGTCGCGCCAGTGCGTCCGCAAGCGCCACGGCATGCTCCAGGCTGGACGCCTGCACCAGATCCGCACCGCCGCGCAGGACCGCTTCGATCTGAGGCGCGTCGCGACCGATGAGCACCACCGCCCGGGCTGTTCGCTCCACTACGGGCCGGAGATCGCCGAAGTCCGCACCCTTACCGTCGCCACCCGCGATCAGCACGGCGCGGCCGCTGCCGCTGGCGTCGTGCAACCCTTCCAAGGCGGCAATCGTGGCCCCCACGTTGGTACCTTTGGAGTCGTTGTACCAACGCACCCCATGCCGCTCCCGCACCCGCTGGGTCCGGTGGGCAAGCCCCTCGAAACGGCGCAGGCATTCCAGCATCACCGTCCGGGGTAATCCGCAGGCCTCGCCCATTGCCAGGGCGGCCAGCGCGTTGGAAAGATTGTGACGTCCGGCCAGAGCGACCTCCGAGACCGGCAGTAGGGGCTCGGACCCTCGTGCCAGCCAGGGCTCATCCCTGTGCTGCACGACCCCGTAGTCGCCCTCGCTGGGAGAACCTAGGGTAAATCCCCGCACCTTCTGCGCAGCCGAAACCATGGGGGTCACCCGAGGGTCGTCACGATTGACGACCGCTACCTCAGCGTTGTGGTAGATACGCGCCTTCGCCGCCGCATAGGCATCCAGGGAGGGATAGCGATCGAGGTGGTCGGGTGAGAGGTTGAGCACAGAGGCCACCCGGGCGCGCAGGGAGTCGGTGGTCTCGAGCTGGAAGCTGGAGAGCTCCACGACATAGAGCTCTATCGAGTCCGCCAGCAGATCGAGCACCGGGTCACCCAGGTTACCCCCCACCGCGACCTCCACACCGGCGGCCCGCGCCATCAAGCCGAGTAGGCTGGTCACCGTACTCTTGCCGTTGGAGCCGGTGATGGCCGCGATGGGTGCACGGGCATTGCGGGCAAACAGCTCGATATCTCCAAGAACCGGTGCTCCGCGAGCGAGCGCTTCTTGGATCAGGGGGTGGGCCACCGCGACCCCGGGGCTCACCACCAACTGCCCGGCCGCGCGAAACACCTCCGGCGGGAACCCACCGACAAACACCGCCACGCCGGGGAGGTCCCGCTGCAGCTCCTCGAGCGCGGGGGGGCGCTCGCGGCTGTCCGTTACGGCGACCTGGTGGCCTTGGGCGACGAGATAGCGGGCGCACGACAGCCCAGTCTTCCCCAGGCCGACCACCAGGGTCTTGTAGGAAGGTGCTTGCGCCGCTGCAGCCTGCGTTGCCATCTTGAGTCAGCGAATCTTCAGGCTCGCGAGCCCGATCAGGACCAGGATGAAGGTGACGATCCAGAAGCGAACGATCACTCGCGGCTCGGGCCAGCCCTTGAGCTCGAAGTGGTGGTGCAGCGGCGCCATGCGGAAAACACGCCGGCCGGTGAGCTTGAAGGAGGCGACCTGAATGACCACCGAGAGGGTCTCCATCACGAACAGCCCGCCCATGATGAAGAGCACCAGCTCCTGGCGTACCACCACGGCCACCAGCCCGAGCGCCGCGCCCAGCGCCAGGGCACCCACGTCCCCCATGAACACCTGCGCGGGATAGGTGTTGAACCAGAGAAAGCCCAGGCCCGCCCCCATCAGGGACCCGCAGAACACCGCCAGCTCACCACTGCCCGCCAGGTGCGGGATCTTGAGATAGTTGGCGAAATCGGCGTGGCCCGAGGCATAGGCGAAGATCCCCAGCGCCCCCGAGACCATCACGATGGGCAGCACGGCGAGCCCGTCGAGGCCGTCGGTGAGATTCACCGCGTTACTTGACCCCACGATCACGAAATAGGCGAGGACCACGAAGCCGGGCCCGAGCTGCAGCGAGACATCTTTGAAATAGGGGATGAGGAGTGCCGTCTCGGCGGGCAAACGGGCCCCCAGGTACAACACCAGCGCCGCCACCGCGCCTACCAGGGACTGCAACAGGTACTTGTAGCGCGCGGGCAGACCCCTGGGGTCTCGCAGCACCAGCTTGCGGTAGTCGTCGAGCAGCCCGATGGCCCCAAAGAGCAGGGTCACCGTCAGCACCAACCAGACATAACGGTTGGAGATGTCGGCCCACAGCAGGGTGGCCACCGTCACCGCCACCAGGATCAGGGCGCCCCCCATGGTCGGGGTACCGGCCTTGGAGAGGTGACTCTTGGGGCCATCGTCTCGCACCGTCTGTCCGATGTGGTAGCTGGTCAAGCGCCGGATCATGGCGGGGCCGACCAGGAAGGCGATCACCAATGCGGTTAGCACCCCCAGGATGGCCCGCAGGGTCAGGTAGCGGAAGACAAAGAAGGCACTGTCCCAGTGCGCGAGAAAATCGGTGAGATAGAGCAGCATGGTTAGCCCCCAGCCTCCGCGGTCAGGGCCTGGACCACCTGCTCCATACCCGCACTGCGCGAGCCCTTCACCAAAACCAGGTCACCGGCGCCAAAAGGCCCCTGCAGCGCCGCGAGCATTGCATCCCGGTCGGTGAACGACATTCCGCCAGCGCCAAAGGCCACCGCCGCCAACCGGCTCAGGGGCCCGACAGCGACGAGGTGATCGAGTCCCGCGCGCCGCGCCATCTCCCCCACCGCCCGATGCAGCTCGCCCGATTCCGGTCCCAGCTCGGCCAGGTCGCCGAGGACCAGCCAGCGGCGCCCCGACTGCGCCGCGAGAACCTCGACCGCAGCACCGACCGAATCGGGATTGGCGTTATAGGTATCGTCGATTAGGCGCAGACCCCGCTGTCCGGCGCGGGGTTGCAGCCGGCCGGCCACTGGCCGGACTCCCGCAAGTCCCGCGGCGATGGCCTCGGGCGCGATCCCGAGTGTGCCCGCCACCGCCACCGCCGCCAGGGCGTTGCGCACGTTGTGCCGTCCGGTGAGAAAGATCGCGAGCGGGAAACGCCCCCAGGGGGTCTCCGCCAGGAACGCGGTGCGGAAACCTCCCTCGTCCCAGACCGAAGACATCGCCTCGGGGTCGGAGCGGATCTCTGCCTCGGCCGTGAGCCCGAAGGTGATCAGTGGCCGGCTCCCGGCAAGCTCGCGCCACAGACCGGTCCAGGGAGAGTCCGCGGGGACCACAACCGGCCGCCCGGCCGGCAAACCCGAAACGATTTCCCCCTTGGCCCGGGCCACCCCTTCCTCGCTACCGAAACCTTCCAGATGGGCGCGCCCGGCGTTGGTGATCAGACCCAAATCGGGGGTGGCAAGGGCGGTCAGATAGGCGATCTCCCCCGCATGATTGGCCCCCATCTCGAGCACCAAGTGCGCCTCATCACGGGCCCGAAGCAGGGTCAGCGGCATCCCCAGATCGTTGTTAAGATTGCCCTGGGTGGCCACTACTCGACCGACCTGACCGAGAATCGCCGCGATCATCTCCTTGCAGGTTGTCTTGCCGTTACTGCCGGTCAGGGCCACCACGCGACCGGGGAGGCATCCCCGCCAGCCCGCAGCCAACCGGCCCAGCCCCACGCGGGTGTCCTCAACCAGGACCTGGGGCAACCCCCCCGCCACCGGGCGGGTGACGAGGGCCGCGACCGCACCGGCGGCCTGCGCCTGGGGCAGGTAGTCATGGCCATCGAACCGCTCTCCGCGCAGCGCCACGAACAACTCGCCGGGGCGTGCCCGCCGGCTGTCGATGGTGACGCCCTCGATCGGCACCGCCGCGCCCAGGAGGCGACCACCGACCCAGTCCGCGGCCTGCTCGAGGGTGAACATCATGCCTCGCCCCGGCGCTCGCTCAGGGCCGCGATGACCTCAGCGCGATCGCTGAAGACCACCTTGAGGTCACCCACCTGTTGGCTGGTCTCGTGGCCCTTACCCGCCACCAGAACCACATCCTCAGCCCCCGCCTCCCCCAGAGCCCAACGGATCGCCGCCGCCCGGTTGCGCTCTACCTTGGCTTGGTGGGGCTCGCGCATCCCCGCGAGGATGTCGGCAAGGATGACCGCGCCGTCTTCCCGCCGCGGGTTGTCGTCGGTGAGGATCACCTGATCGGACAGTTGCTCCGCCGCGCGCCCCATCTCAGGCCGTTTGCCCCGATCACGCTCGCCGCCGCAGCCAAACACCGTTATTAACCGCCCCGCCGCATGGCGCTGCAGAGTCGCCATCACCTGCTCCAGGGCGTCGGGGGTATGGGCGTAATCCACCACCACCAGGGGCTCCCCGACCCCACCAAAGCACTCCATGCGCCCAGGAACCTCGCGCAGCCCGGCCAAGCGCTGGAGGATCAACGGCAGCTCGAGCCCCTGCGCCAGCAGGGTGGCGCAGACCGCGAGGAGATTGCTGGCATTGAAGGCACCGAGCAGTCCAACCGCTAGCTCGCCGCTACCCGCGCTGCTGTGGATCTCCAGACGCAGCCCGCGCGGCAGAAGCTCGAGCTGCTCGCCCCAGGCCCAGACCGCCGCCCGCGGCGGGCGCCTCCCGGGATCCTGCAGCCCGTAGACGCCAACCGCCACATCGGGGGAAAGTGCGCCCAGCATCTGCCGGCCGGTCTCGTCGTCCCAGTTGAGCACCGCGTGGCGCAGCCCGGGAGTGAGGAAGAGCCGGCGCTTGGCGGCCGCATAGGCTCCCATGTCCTGGTGATAGTCCAGATGATCGCGGCTGAGGTTGGTGAACACCGCCGTCGAGAAGTGCACGGACTCCGCGCGCCCCTGATCGAGGGAATGGGACGACACCTCCATGGCGACCGCAGCGCTTCCGTCATCGCGAAACCCCGCGAGAATGGCCTGCAGGGTGACGGGGTCCGGTGTGGTGTGGGTCAGGGGCCGCAGGCTACCCGGGGACCCATAGCCTAGGGTACCGATCAGGCTGCAGGCGCGGCTCGGTCCCAGGGCTTGTGCCAGATAGTGGGTGACGCTGGTCTTGCCGTTGGTGCCAGTGACACCGGTCACCTCGAGGTCCGCGCTCGGGTCCCCGAAGAAGCGGGCTGCCAGCGCACTTGCCCGCGCGCTGAGCCCATCCACCGGGATGAGGGGCACATGCAGTGTACGGGAGAGCGCCGCCAGCCTCTCCTCTGCCCACTCGGGGTCGGGCTCGTAGGCCACCGCGCCGGCACCCCTTAACACCGCCCCCTCGGCATAGCGGAGCCCGTGGACCGAGCCCCCGCGGCAGGCGAGAAACAGCTCCCCCGGTGCCACCCGCCGGCTGTCCAGAGTCAGTCCGCCAACGGGACGGTCCTGGATCAGGCTCACCTGGGCCCAGCCGTCGAGGAGCCCGCGCAGGGACCAGGAGTGCTCGCGAATCGGCGCCGCCATCATCGGGTCGGCTCCACGCCGGCGAGGCGGGGGGAGCCTTCCTCGACCTGATCCGGCGGGATGTTGAGCAGGCGGACCGCGTCCATCATCACACTGGCGAAGACCGGCGCTGCGACCTTGCCACCGTAGTAGACCCCGCCCGATGGCTCGTCGATCATCACCGCCATGACCAGGCGTGGGTTACTCAGGGGCAGCATGCCGGCGAACACCGATTGATACTTGCGGCTGGCATAGCCCCCAGCCACCGCCTTCTTCGCCGTCCCGGTCTTGCCTCCGACCCGATAGCCCTTGACCGCCGCGTCTTTGGCGGTGCCCACGCTCGAGACCACGGTCTCGAGCATAGCCCGCATGGCCCGCGCCGTCGCCACGCTGAACACCCGCTCACCTTCCGGCGGCTGATCGACCTTGATTAAGGAAATGGGCCTTCTGACGCCATCGGCGGCGAGCACCGCGTAGGCCTGGGCCAGTTGTAACGTCGACACCGAGAGACCGTAGCCAAAGGAGAGAGTGGCGTGCTCGAAGCGATTCCAACCCTTGAAATGCGGCAACTGGCCGGCGGACTCGGCGGGGAACCCACTGCCGGTCAACTGCCCGAAACCCAAGCGGCGATAGGTTTGGTAGAGCTCCTCGGGCGGCATCATCCAGGCGATCTTGGTGACACCGATGTTGCTCGACTTGGTGATGACACCCGTGACATTGAGCCCACCGTAGTTGTGCACATCGCGCACGGTGTACTGCCCAACCTGCAGCACCCCCGGAGAGGTGTTGATCGGCGTAGTCGGGGTAACCACCCGCTTCTCCAGCCCGGTCGCCACCACGAACGGCTTGACCGTGGAGCCCGGCTCCATCACATCGGTGATGGCGCGGTTGCGCATCCGTCCCCGGCGATTGTCGCGGCGGCCATTAGGGTTGTAGGAGGGCTGATTCACCATCGCCAGCACCTCGCCGGTGGTGACGTCGAGGATCACCGCGCTCCCGCCCAGGGCCTTGTTCTTCTCCACCGCCGCCTTGAGCTCGCGATAGGCGAGAAACTGCAGTCGCCGATCGATGCTCAGGACCAGGTCCCGTCCGGGTTTGGGCGCTCGCACATTCTCGACGTCCTTAACCACCCGGTTCTTGCCGTCCTTGAGCACCCGCCGCGCGCCCGGCGTTCCGGTCAGCCACTCGTTGTAGCTGAGCTCCACCCCCTCCTGGCCGGCATCATCGATATCGGTAAAGCCAACCACGTGGGCGGTGAGTTCGCCGCTCGGGTAGAAGCGGCGGTACTCGCGCTGCATCTCCAGGCCCTTGATGTCAAGCCGCTGCACCGCCTCCATCAGTCGGTCCGACCGATCGGGGGTGATCCGCCGGCGCAGGTAGATGAACGATTTCTCGCTCTTCTCCTCTAGTTGCTCCCGCAGCTCGTCGAGGGGCATGCCCAAGGCTTTGGAGATCGCGACAAGGTTATCGCGGGTGCGCTCGAGCTGCTTCGGGTTGGCGATCACCGTATCCACCGGGGTGCTGACGGCCAAGGGCTCTCCGTTGCGGTCGAGCACCATCCCCCGATGCGCCGGAATGGCCACCTCCCGCAGGTAGCGGCGATCGCCCTGGTCCTGCAGAAAGTCGGTCTCCCAAATTTGCCGCAGAAAGGCCCCGCCGGTCACCGCAATCAACGCCGCCGTCAGCACGGCAAGTACCAGCCGCCGGCGCCTGCCGAAATCCGGCGGGGACCAGCGCCTGGCAACCCGCTGGCGCGTGCTAATGGTTTTCAGTGAGGCCATTGCCTGCTCGCAGCACGATCACGTTTTCAGGGGCGGGCATTCTCATCGAGAGCAGCCTCCGCGCCTGGGCCTCCATGCGCGCCTGGTTGCTCAGGGCCGCTTCTTCGATCTGCAGCCTCCCCCACTCGATGTCGATCCGGTCGCGCTCCGCGCGCAGTCCCTGGAGCTCGACGAAACTCTTTCTGCTCAGGTACTTCACGTACGCCACCGCTATACCCGAAGCGACCATGGAGACCCCGAGACAGGCGAGAAATATGGCCCGCACCCACTTCACGCCACACGCTCCGCTACCCGCAGCACCGCGCTGCGCGCGCGCGGATTGGCCACCACCTCGGCCCCTGTGGGGCGTAGCGGCTTGCCCAGAAGCCGCAGGCGCTGGTGCAGCGCCGCGCGGGTAACCGGAACCCCCACCGGAAACCGATCGCCCTGAGCCTCCTCCCGCATGAAGCGCTTGACGATGCGGTCCTCCAGCGAGTGGAAACTGATCACCGTCAACCGTCCGCCCAAGGCGAGTGCCTCGATGATCTGCCCGAGGCAGCTCGTGAGCGCCTCGAGCTCGCGGTTAACGAAGATCCGAATCGCCTGAAAGGAGCGGGTGGCGGGATGCTTACCCGGCTCACGCGAGGGGCTCGCGCGGGCAATCAGCTCTGCCAACTGCGCGGTTCCTCGCAGGGGCACCGCCGTGCGCGCTGCCACCAGGGCGCGTGCGATTCGGCGCGCATAGCGCTCCTCGCCCAAGCCCCAGAGCACCTCCGCGATCTCCCGCTCGCCGGCCCGCCCGAGCCAATCGGCCGCCGCCTCGCCCTGCTCCGGGTTCATGCGCATGTCGAGGGGACCATCCTGGGAGAAGCTGAAGCCGCGACGCGGATCGTCCAGTTGGGGTGAGGAGACGCCAAGGTCGAGCAGAACCCCCTGCACCCGCCCGAGCAGACCACGTTCGGCGAGGACTGCGCGCAGGTCAGAGAAATTGGCCTGCTCGATCGCAAAGCGCGGATCCTGTTGCGCGAGCCGTGCCCCTTCCGCCACCGCCTCGGGGTCCTGGTCGAGGCCAAGCAGACGACCCACCGGAGACAACCGCCCCAGGATGCCGCGACTGTGCCCGCCTCGACCGAAAGTTGCGTCCACGTAAAACCCGTTTGGCTCCGTCATCAGCACGGTCAACACCTCATCCAGCAGGACTGGTAGGTGCTCACGCCCGCCCATGAGAATCAGATCGACAGGGAACCGAGCTCGGCGGGCAACTGCATCTGGCCCAGATCGACCCGGTCCAGCCACTCGTCGCGCTTGCGGTTCCAGGTCTCCTCGTCCCACACCTCGAACCTGCGCCCTTGCCCCACCAGGGCCACGCGACGCTCCAGACTGGCGAAGCTCCTCAGTTCCGCAGACAAGAGGATGCGCCCCTGGGCATCCATCTCGACGTCTTGGGCGTGGCCGATGTAGAGACGTTGCAGGTTGCGGGTTTGCTCGTTGAAGGTGGGGAGATTACGCAACCGCTCCTCGATCACCAGCCACTCGGGCGCCGGGTAGAGCAGCAGACAGCGATCCTTGTCGGCGGTCACCACCAGCTGGGCGTTGCAGGAAGACTGCAGCAGCTCGCGATAGCGAGCTGGAATCGCCATGCGACCCTTGGCATCGAGATTGAGACTGGTGACGCCGCGGAACACCCCCACACCTCCCCAATACTCCCTGTTTCCCCACTTTTCCCCACTTCATCGTCATATTAGGCGCACCCATGCCTCCCGTCAAGCGCACAACACGCAAAATCTTTCTTCGTCAGAGACTTATACCCAGCTCTTAACCCCGAAATCACAGCCATGGGGAGGGTGCCGCTTTTCAGTTCGATGGCCGATTAACTTAAAGCCGAATCTTAGAATCCGATGCCGGCGGGGCCGGCAGCGCGGGACGATGCGAGGAGAGGTGAGGCGGCGAGGGCGGGAGCCGGCCTGTAAGCCGGGTTCTGTCGTGGACAGTCATTCGTCTGGGGCGCACGTCACCGCACGCCTCTAGCGACCTACCCGGGAACCGTGCGGGTCACACGTCGCAGCCGGGGCTGCTCGTTCCCCTATTTGGTCTTGCTTCGGATGGGGTTTACCCTGCCACCGCTGTTACCAGCGGCGCGGTGCGCTCTTACCGCACCTTTTCACCCTTGCCGGCGGCCCTTGGACCGCTTAGGCGGAATGTTTTCTGTGGCACTTTCCGTAGGCTCGCGCCCCCCAGGTGTTACCTGGCACCCTACCCTGTGAAGCCCGGACTTTCCTCCCCGCCGCGGTAGCGGCAGAGCGACTGTCCGGCCGACTCCCGTCCCTATTATAGACCTCGGGGTACCCTTCGAATCGAGACGCCGGTGTGGCCACAGGGCGAAGCTACGCTATCCAAGATTTTCCGTCGCAACGCGGAGTTGCCCTCGATTCTGAACAACCCCGGGCAAGGAGCGCAAGGAGCGTATAAAGCCGCTCGA
>Ga0208980_10000206_pt1 | contig 31032 bp, 25 predicted proteins | sample WetSurMetagenome_3_FD_187993 | JGI IMG/M metagenome (GOLD analysis project Ga0208980, IMG submission 187993) | Wetland microbial communities from Twitchell Island in the Sacramento Delta, sample from surface sediment Aug2011 Site A1 Bulk (version 2) | ecosystem: Environmental > Aquatic > Marine...
CCCAGTGATATATTTGGCGCTTGTTGGAAAAATAAGGAACCGTATTTTTTTGTTTACTGCATCGGTCGTCTTGTGTACATACACATTGCATGGAAGTGCCTGATTAAGCGGGTCTTAAAACCTAGCCTGAACCACGGGCGCGCCATGCCCCGTGGTTTTTAATTTAATCACGGCGCTTTTGATATTAACCCAGCCGTTATTAAATTGAACAAGCGACCGGTCTGAAAACCAGACTGGTAAATCGTCCTGAACCCCTGCCAGCCACGGGAAATCCCCGTTGGCTGGCATTTTTTTATTTCGAAAGTCTGGTGTAACATGACTGGCAAGAATAACTGGCGCTGGTTGGATGACGAATCCGACCTGCCGTCCATTGAAAGAATTAACCAACGCGATAACGTCAATCGCGAACCCGAAGCGACGGAGGAAGTTCTCCGTCGGGATCGCTCCAAACTGGAGAATCCCTCCTTTAGGTGCTGCCACTGCAAGGCCTGGGTGGAGAGCGACCCGGAAGTAGCCGGCGTTAAACACCGCAACCACTGCCCATACTGCCTGTACAGCCGGCACTTGGATGAAAACAAGCCCGGCGACCGGCGCTCCGATTGCCGCTCTGCCATGCAGCCGGTCGGGCTGACCATAAAACCGTCCGGTAATAAATACGGCAGTACTGACGGCGAGTTGATGCTCATCCATCTTTGCTTGAATTGTTGCAAACTGTCGATCAACCGCATCGCGGCCGACGACAACGCCGAGCGCATTCTGGCGGTCTTCGAAGCATCCGCGCGCCCGGAAAAAGACCTGCGGATGGTGTTCGCACAACAAGGCATTCGCTTGCTACATTCAGGGGACCTGAACCTTGTCCTGATGCGGTTGTACGGTGCCCCGAATATCGATCTCGCATTGAAAATACCGGTATCAAGGGTGAGAGCCAAGGTATAATTAAAGTGGTATCCGGTACTTGGCACCGGTATTATCCCTATTTACAGAATGGAAGGTCAGCCATGCATGAAGCTGGAATAGCAGAAAGCATCCTGGGAATCGCCAAAGATGTGGCACGCGAGAACGGCCTGACACGCATCACCGGTATTACCATCCAGATCGGCCAGTTCACCGGTATCGAAGCGGATGCGCTGGATTTTGCCTTTCAGGTGATGACCAAGGACACCGCGATCGAGAACGCCGAGCTGGTGATCGAAAAGACTCCCCTGCTGCTGCGCTGCAAGAAATGCGAAGGCGAATACAGCGGTGCCCCGGATGACCTGGTCTGTCCCAACTGCGGTGCCGAGGATTTCCTGATCCTGCAGGGGCGTGAAATGGTGGTGAAGTTCATCACCGGTGAAAAAGATGAGTGAATCCAGGAAACTGGAAACCATCCCGGTCGAAACCCGCATCCTGAGCGAGAACGACCGGCTGGCGGAGGAGAACCGGGCCTGGTTCAACCGGCAGGGCATCTTCGTGGTCAACCTGATCAGTTCCCCGGGTTCCGGCAAGACCAGCCTGCTGGTCGAAACTTTGAAAGCTCTCAAAGGTAAGCTGAGTTGCGCGGTGATCGAGGGCGACCAGCAAACCGACCTGGATGCCAGGCGTATCGCAGAGACCGGCTGCCCCGTCCGGCAGGTGAACACCGGCCAGGCCTGCCATCTGGATGCGAGCCTGATCAAGAGGGCTGTTAACGAGCTGGCTGTGAGCGGGTTGGATGTGTTATTCATTGAGAATGTCGGCAACTTGATCTGCCCGGCGGAGTTCGATCTGGGCGAGCATGCCAAAGTGGTGTTAATGAGTGTCGCCGAAGGCGAGGAAAAGCCACTCAAATACCCGCTCATCTTCCACCTGTCGAGCGCTGTAGTCCTGACCAAAATCGACCTGCTCCCGCACCTGCGGGTAGACCTGCAGCAAGCTGAGCGGAACATCCATAAAGTCAACCCCAAGGCGGTCATCCTGCGCACCTCGACCTATACGGGTGAAGGCTTGCAGGATTGGCTGGATTGGTTGTCAACCCAAAAATCTCAACTCCCGCTTTAATTCCATTTCAAAATCATTTAGGTGGAGACCGCGATAATGCCTGTACCTGATAAATCCAATTATCGAACCGGGCAGGCGAACCATCCACAGGAAACCCATACAGGAAGAGCATCATGAAACCCAATCCAGCATTCAACCACAGGCTTATCGCGATCATCCTGTTCATCGGGACAGTATTGCTGCTTTTCTACACGGCAGATTCCATCGGGGTCACCTGGGACGAACCGTTCTATATCGATGCAGCAAAATCCTATTCCAACTGGTTTAAAACCCTTTTAATTGATCCAGGTCAAGCGTACACCTCCGGCACCATCGACTTATATTGGGCGCCCAACCATGAGCATCCGCCGGTGGCAAAAGCGTGGATGGGGTTGATCTGGCTGGCAGCCAGACAGTTATTCCATGCTTCCAATGAACTAACCGCATTACGGCTGGGGCCGATTTTAATGGTAGCCCTTCTGGTTTCCCTGCTTTACACGTTGATCGCGGAGAGTTATGGAAAGGCGGCAGGTTTGTTCGCTGCCCTGGCCCTGCTGACCATGCCGCGCTTCTTCCTGCATGCCCACCTGGCCAGTCTGGATGTCCCGGTAACCGTCATGTGGTTCCTGTTTATTTTTGTTTTTTGGAAGACGGTCGACCGGAAAGGCTGGGCCTGGGGTATCCTGTGGGGGTTCCTGTGGGGATTGGCAGTGGCAACGAAATTAAATGGCGTTTTCATTCCCATTGCCCTCCTGGTCTGGATCCTGCTCTTCCGCAGAAGACAAGGCATACTGGTGCGCCTGGTTCTCATGGGGGTGGTTGCGCTGGGCACCTTCCTATTGGTATGGCCGTGGCTTTATCATGAAACCTTGGCGCGCATCCTGGAGTATCTATATTTCCATATAAAACACATACCGATCGGTCAGTGGTTTCAGGGTGTCTTTTATCTCCCCCCGCCGTGGTTCTATGTGTACCTGGTCATCTGGGCAGTCGTGCCCTTGACCCTGCTTGGGACATGCCTGCTGGGAATCATCCGGGGTGTGAGATCCCGGAAGGACGATAAAGGTTTGGCATGCCTGTTGATGGTAAATGCAGCGGTCGCCATCCTGCCTTTCACGTTTGGAAAGACGCTGCTATACGACAGTGACCGCTTGTTCATGCCGGTATATCCTTTCCTGGCCGCCCTGGCCGGTATTGGATTTGGATGGCTGCTGGTCGGGATCCGAAAAGTCCTGGCAAGCTGGAAGCGCCCAGCCCTGGCAGGGGCTGCCGGCCTGCTGTTGGGGGTGATGCTGCTATTACCGCAATCCGTGTCTGCCGCGAAACTTTACCCGCATCTCCTATCCTATTACGCCGAGGGCGTGGGCGGTCTGCCGGGAGCCACCCGGATTGGATTTGAGACAACCTACTGGTGCGAGACGTATGCAGCCGCCCTACCTTATATTAATGAACATGCCAGCCCCGGTGACACGATCTGGACCCAGGCCTGGTCGTTCGATGTTCTCAAGTATTACCAGGCGATCGGCCGTTTGCGTTCGGATGTAGTGGTCCTGACCGTGGGAATGGGACCCTTTAATTTTAAGGACGTGGATTGGTACATCTACGAATATCGCCAGACCCAGTACGGGGAAGCGGGCGCGGAGCGCTATCTTCCCTTGCAGGTCTTAAGTACCCAAACCCCGGTTTTTTCGTTGGATTATCAAGGGGTTCCCTTGATGAAACTCTATGGACGAATTAAATGAAAAGTATCCTATCCGGCAAGTTAATACCGGCCAAACTCGTTTTGTAAACGCCATCCTACTTAATGATCCGTCGGTAAAAAAAATTAGCGAGTTGGATGTGGATTTCATCCAAGACGTCTGGAACTTTATCTTCCCAACCTCTATGAGGCCGCCAGGTCTTCCAGATCGGTGTCGATGTTGGCAGGACGAATAAAATAACTCTTGTCATCCTCATTCTGATGTTCCATACAAGGGCAGTTTATCACAAATGGGGAGTGCTGGCATTTAACTACATCAGCTTATCGAGGATATCCATTAATTCCGAATCCCCGCCTGCCGGAGGTACCCAGTCAACCTGGATGACCTCGACTTCCTGTGCTTCCAGACTATCTGCAAAACCGGACAAGCCTAAATTGATGACCACCAGCGGTTTGGTTAATAATTCGTCTACTTTTTCCATGGACATTTCACACCTGCCTTATCAGATCCAGGCAGAATTGAGCTGCCCTGGCATTGCTCCGGAAGACCACAACACCCAGCTCTGTGAGCATTCTTTCCTGCAATTTCAACTCCTGGGGGTCATCCTCGGTACCACAGATCGACGCGATCACGCTCAGGCGTCTGCCTCTTTGTTGAACCCAATCCTGTGCATCGTGGATCGCCCCAGCCAACTCCCCAACCGGGTCCCTTGAAGCATTGTAGCCCAGGATAAAGTCCAGCAGGAGCACCCTCAATTCAGGATCGCGGGCTTCCTGTAGGATGCGTTTGGCTCGCTCGGTGCCATCGATCATCGGGTGCGGCCTTCCCTGGGTGAAATAATCATCACCCATATCGATAACGCAATGTCCACTGCAATGATCGGGATGCTCGAGCATCTGGTCCTTCTGCAGGGGTGCATTCGATTTCAAACTGATCCCGTTCCGCCGGAAAATATCCTGCGTTTGGTAACAGAATGTTCCACCGGCGAATAGGCCGCGCAGGGATTTATTAACGGTAGATATCCCGGCACCTTCCTGGCTGAGCATATCCTTGTTATCAAAACCTTCCACCGAACTGGTAGTCGTGAGATCCCCACCAATTGCATGGATTGAAGCTTTGACAGCCGCATCGATCGTATCGCACGGTATGAAGGCCTTGTTGGTATTGGGCAGCTCGGTTTGCAAGCCCAGGAAGCAGGCAATAACTGGTTTATGGCAGGTTTTGATCCTGTCCATCACGGTCTCCAGCGTCCGGGTACCAGGTGGTTTCGATATGATGGCGATCGCTTCGGTGCCCGGATCACGATCCAGTGCATCCAAACCGGTCAACGTGGTGATCCCACCGACCTGGTCTGAAAGGTCGTGGCTGCCGGTACCGATGGCATGCGAGATGCCAAACCCGGCATTATGAACCTGGCAAGTGAATTCCTGCAACCCGGTCCCGGAAGGACCCAGCGCTCCAATTAAACCTTTACGGACAGCATTGGCAAATCCGATCCCCACACCACCGATCAGGCTGGTACCGCAATCAGGTCCCATCACCAGCAAGCCTTGTGTTGAAGCATAATCCTTCAAAGCTTTTTCATCTTTAATGCTGACATTGTCGCTGAATAGGAAGACATGCAATCCTTTTTCAAGCGCTTTTCTGGCTTCACGGGCGGCGAATTCTCCCGGGACGCTGATAACTGCCAGGTTGGCAGCCGGTTTTTCCTGGATGCCAGCCTCCAGCGTCCGGAACCTTCTTTCAACATCCTCGCCTCCACCGCCTTTTAAATAATCAGGCAGTCTCGCCAGGACCTCAGCGCAGCGCTCCTCGCTGTCTGCGCGCAGCACCACGATCAGGTCATTGGCATTGGCCTGCTGCACGCCGGGAGCACTTAAATCCAGCTCTACCAGCAGCTTCTTGTTCCCTTCGCTCCCCATCAATACCGCGCTATCCTGAACGCCCGGTTCTTCTGAAAGGCGTTTATTCACCCGCATCAGGAAGACGGAATCAAAATACTGGTTGTTCAGGATACGAAATCCCAGAGGCATGAGCTTTCCCTTTCCGGAACTCATTGATATTTCTTGCTGAAGGCGATCAGTGCCTTTTTAAAACAATCCATCGGAGCCCTGACCAGCCCCGCACCGATCTTGGGGTAACCGGGGTCCTTGTGCGCAATGGCGGTATCGATGATGGGGGTTGAGCCGGTTTGTACGACTTTCCGAATATCGATCCCGATCGGGGTGCCCGCAAAACCAAAAGCGGGCATCCGGTAGGTGGGATGCTCCGCCAGGGTGATGGTTCTCATCTCGCGAGTATAAGCCAGGGCTTGTTCGGGGGTGCCGCCGACCAGACTGAGGATGGCAGCTGCTCCTCCCAGAACGAAACCGCCCCACCCCACGGTTTCGGTGATGGCCGAATCTCCCATATCGAAGCCGGCATCACTGGCCGAGTATCCCGGCACATACAACCCATCCACGAGTGGCGATTGCGCGGTGAACCATTCGTCACCCAGTCCACTGACCCGAATCCCGAATTCCGTGCCATTACGGCACATGGCCGTGACCATGGTGCTGTACTCGATATCCCGCGCCGGGTCGGCGATCGCCTTGCCGGCCGCCATGGCATGCCCCAGGAAGATCAATTCGTGGTGGGTCACATACCCCAGCGTGGCCAGCATGTCCTCCCTGGGCAACTCGGTCCTGGCGATCGCATTGGCCATCTCATTCGCGAACAAGCTGGAGGATGCCGAATGACGATTGTGAAGTTCATCGCCCATTTGAAGGGCCTTGGTGATGATCGGTTTGAGTTCAAGCCCACCGATGGTTTTCAAGGCCTTATGAAACGTCGGACCCCAAATATCCCGCCACTTGCGCAAACCAGCCAGGGCTTCTTCATGAAAATCGCCAAATTGCTGGGACCCTTCCACCTGACGGCAATACGCCCGGTTCCCAAAAGCCCGGTTCTCAACAATCCAGACCGGGGAGGTTGGCGAGATGGTGCCGGCCATCGGGCCAACGGTCGCATGGTGATGGTTGGGTTCGAGCTTGATCTCTCCTTTTTCAAGCAATTCGACAGCCGCCTCTGGATTGTCTGCCCAGCCTTCATATATTACTTGCCCAATGATCGCACCGCGCTGAGCACCGCACATGCGTTTCCACTCGATCGGGGGACCCGAGTGCGTGATCATTTTGCCCTGCATGCCGGGAATAACCTCGCTTGCCGGAGCGACATCCACCAGTACCGGATCTCCCTCGATCATTCGTTTTACCGCCATTTCATTGGCCTGGTCGATCTTTTGCTTGATGTCCATGGTTCACCTTTCTGTTCCTTCCCGGTTTTAGACCGGTAACTATTCCCGAGAGGATGAAATAAAAGATAATGGCTACTAAATCATATCATTGTGAAGATTCCGGCAGGCATTCAGGATTGCCTGCCGGATCTCGGTAGACACTGGTTCTATTGAGGCGATCCGATCATGCCCTCAACCAGCCAATTCACATTACTCATCTGGTCATCCGTGAGGACTTCACCCTCAGCGACCACAATGTTGCCATTCTGATCCTTGATCGGACCGGCAAAGGTCACGATCGAACCGGCATCCTGACCCGCGATGGTCTGAGCCATCTCGACTTTTACTTCTTCGGGAACTTCCGGACCAAAATCGGAAAGCGCCATGCAACCTTCCGTCAGGCTGCAGCGCAGGAAGATCGGGGTCCAGGTTTTATCCAGAACAGTCGAAGTCAGCCAGGTCAGCTTGCCGCCCAGGGTAAAGCCACTGCCCACGATCCAGTATTTCGGGGCGAACTGCTGGGCAGCCAGCGACTGGAATCCGATGGAATAGACACCGCGCGATTCAGCCGTGGAAATAACCGTGGCGGGTGAGTCTACGTGCATGGTGATCACATCCGCTCCATTATTGATCAGGGCGTTGGTGACTTCGGCTTCCTTGGCGCTGTCGCCCCAGGCATAGGTAAATTTGATTTCGGTGACGACATCCGGGTTGACGGACTTTGCACCCAGGTGGAAGGCATTCGCGAAGGTCAGCGTCCAGCCCAGCGGGAAGGCAGCCACAAAACCAAGCTTGTTGGTCTTGGTCATCATGCCGGCTGCAACGCCTTCGGCATACCAGACATCCGGTGGTTTGCCGTAAAAATTGGCAAAGTTCGCGCCCATCATCCAGCCACCTGCATGCTCAAAGATGACATCCGGATATTTCGTGGCCAGGTCAAAAGCGGGCTGCTGGTGGCTGAAGGCAGTTGCGATAATCATCTTGGCACCCTGCTGGATCATCTGCTCTATGGTGGCCGTTGCGCCAGCCTCGTCATATACGTTTTCAGCTTCGACAATCTCAACACAAGGGATATTTTCCTTGATGGCCATGACACTTTCATGCATGGCCTGGTTGTAGCCGGCATCATTGACCGGTCCGCCATAGGTGGCACCGATGACCAGGCAGGGTTCTTCAACGACAGGGGCAGCCGTAGCTTCGACGACCGGCGCCTCGGTCGGTGCCGCCGTTTCGGCAGGTGCACAGGCAGTCAAGGTGAAGACTGCGATCAAAAGTACAGCCAGAATCGAGTATAGTTTTTTATTCATGTTCTTCTCCTTCAATCTATTGGATTTGATTGACTCAAGAGCTCAATGATTCTTAGAAATTGGTGGTTCCTCCTTTCCGTTATTTAATGTCGTGTATGTACTTTGTTTATTCCGATCCCTGGTAGACGCGCCCCAAGCTGGCTGGCGCAGCCTGCCTGCGATTCCCACCCCAGGCGATCAGAACCAGGATGGTGAGGATGTATGGGACCGAATCCAGTAGAAAGGGAGAGATGGAGATGCCGCTGTTCTGTAAAACCAGTTGGAGGGCGACCGCAGCACTGAAGAGCAAAGCCCCAACGATGGCGCGTAACGGGTGCCAGCGGGAGAAGATCACCAGTGCCACGGCGATGAAACCGCGACCACCAGTCATGTATTCCGTCCAGTTCATGGCATATGCGATGGCAATGTGAGCTGCACCCAACCCGGCCAGCAAGCCACCGGCCAGCAAAGCCTGGTAACGGATGCGGCGGGGGTTGCGACCGGAGGCAAAGGCAGTATCCGTATTCTCACCCACCGCCCGAACACCCAGCCCCCAACGCGTGTGGAAAAGCAACCACCAGACGAAAAACGCCATTGGCAGGACCAGGTAGATCAGCAGATCGAATTTGAACAGGCTGGCATATACCTGGGGCAGGCTCGCCAGGACGGGCAGTTCAAATCGCGGCAAGGCGTGGATACTCTTGCCGACATAGGGGTTCCCGATCAAGGCGCTTAATCCAAATCCAAAGAACATGACTGCCAGGCCACTGGCAAGCTGGTTGGCTTTACGGGTAATGACCAGAAAACCCAGCAATAGGTTCATCAAGCCACCTGCCAGCATGGCTATCAACACCCCCAGATAGGGATTCCCGGTCCGGACGGTCACAGCAAACCCCGACGCAGCACTCACCAGCAGGACCCCCTCCAAACCAAGATTGACGATACCAGCCCGCTCATCAATTGTCTCCCCCAGAGCCGTATATAAGAGTGAAGTGCCTGAGAAGATCGCGCTCGAGAGAACGCCAAGGATCGATAATCCCGTCATGATTTCCTGCCTATGGTGAAGGTTGGTCGTGCAAGAACAACGAATAATGTCAAGGCCAGTAAAATATTGATGATCGAATAGGGTACGCCACGGGTGATCTGCAGCAGGTTACCGCCTGTCAGGATCACCGAGACCAGGAAGGACATGATCAGGATCCCGAATGGATCCCCGGCCACCAACCAGCAGATCAGGAACCCCATGAAACCCCAGCCGATGGAGAAATTTGTCAACAGCAAACCATAATAACCGGAAGCCTGGACCATGCCGGCCAGACCGGCGATCGCGCCACCGGCACAAAATACGATGATGATATAAGCCTTGAGCGGGATCCCATTGCGACGTGAAGCCTGGGAATTGCCACCGATCGCACGCATTTCAAGTCCCCAACGGCTGAAACGCATGAACAACCAGAATCCGACCAACAGGACCACTCCAAATAGGATCCCGACGGTGACGCGTGTCCCGAACAGGGCTGGCAGTCTGGCAGCCTCGACGAATCTGGCCGTCTTGTTGGTGTCCATCGGGGAATGCCAGAATCCAAACACGAGGAATCCGATGATCTTGGGAGCCACCGGGTTGAACAACAGCGAGGTGATGGTCTCATTGACCAGGCCGATGGATTTAAGATAAGCAGGTATGAAAGCCCATAGCGCCCCACCTACCATCCCCAACAGCATCATGATGGGGATCAACGCCCAGGCCGGCAAGGTGTTGAATGTTAATGCGCCCCAGGTCGCTAAAGCCGCACCGATATATAACTGTCCTTCCGCACCTACATTGATCAACATGATCCGGGAAGGCAGGGAAACCGCCAAACCAGTCAGCAGGATCGGCGTCATGGCAACGATCACTTCCGACAAACCATAACTGCTGCCAAGCGTTGAAGAAAAGATATCCCGGTAGGATTGGATGGGATCCTTGCCCGTTACCAGCAGGATCAAACCGAATAACAGGAACGACAGGGCGATCATATAAACGTATCGCAGGATGTCCTTCATCCACCTGGGAAGAGCTATCTTTGTAGCGGATACTGCTTCAATGTTTTGGGTCATGCAGAACCTTTGAGCCGGTCATCAGGTGACCAATCTCATATGAATTTGTGTCATGCGGTAGACGGGTTGCGACGATACTGCCACCCAACAGCACGATCAAACGGTCGCTCAACAGGAACAGCTCGTCCAGATCCTCGGAAATCAACAGGATGCCGATGCCTTTTTCACTTGATTCCACCAGGGCTTTTTGAGCTGCCAGGGTGCTCTGTACATCCAGACCGCGGGTCAGATAGGAGGCGATGATCAATTTGGGTTGGTAAGCCAGCTCGCGCGCAATCGTCATGCGCTGCAAGTTGCCGCCTGAAAGGGAACCAGCCGGTGCAAATAAATTTGGTAATTCAAAACCCAGCTGTGCAAATGCCCGCTTTGCATCCGCCACGACTTTCTGCCAATTGACCCTGAAACCACCCCAGATCGAGTAAATCCAGGGGCGGGTGACAGCCATATTATGTATGACCGGCAGCCAACCGGTTACAGCCATTTGCAGGGGGCTTTCCGGGATGAAGGCGACCCCGTCCTTGCGGATCCTGCGGATGGACCAGGTCGTGGCGTCCTGGCCGAACAGGATTTTCCTGCCTTGGGAGCATGCGCTCATGCCAAGGATGACATCACTTAATTCCCTTTGACCATTACCGGATACACCGGCCACGCCCACGATCTCCCCAGGGAAGATCTCGAGATCAATTTCCTTTAATCCGACGCTGGTAAAATCGTCGAGAGTTTTAACTGCCTGCAGGCTCAGCAGCGGTTTTATTCCGGACTGTGTATTCCTTCTCTTTTTCCTTATGCCCCCATCCAACGTTTTCCCGAACATGAGCTGGATCAATGTGCTCTCGTTGAGCCCAGGCCGTTGCATGGTACCCGCCACGCGACCCCTCCTCAGGACAGTGACACGATTCGCGCACTCCATGACTTCGTGGAGTTTGTGGGTGATCAGGATGATCGCATATCCATCCGACCGTAAATTCGCAAGCACTTTGTACAGGGATTCGACCTCATGTGGCGCCAGTACGCGGGTGGGCTCATCCAGGATCAAAACGCGCGATCCCGAGAGCAAAAGCTTCAGGATCTCCACTTTTTGTTGCTCACCGAGCGACAGGTTGGCAACCAGTTTTCCTGCATCTACATCGAGATGGTATCTTTCGGAGATGGCGTGGATGCGATCTTCGACATCGTTCAAGTTTAAAACGGATTTCAATTCAGGCAGGAACAAAGCGATGTTTTCTGTCACTGTGAAAGCGGGGATTAATGAAAAGTCCTGAAAGACCAGACCGATCTTCGCCTGGCGGGCATCTGCTGGTGAATTGATTTGAATGGGTTCGCCATTTAACAGGAATTTTCCAGTATCTGCCCGGTAAAACCCATACAGGATCTTGACCAGGGTGCTCTTGCCTGCCCCGTTTTCACCCAGCAAGGCATGGATTTCGGAGGCATGGATATCCAAGTCGATGGAATCATTTGCCAGTACTCCTGGAAACGACTTGCTGATCCCTCTCAGGGAAAACAAAGGAACAGGTGCTTTTCGAGGGACGCTTTTTCCTGTCATAGCTTCCAGGGTCCTGATGTGCATTTTTGTTGGGTCATTAATGAAATTAACTATATCCATTCCTACTCCCCGGGAAAAGCGTACTTTTTCGGTGTTTTTGTTTGACCGACTGCGAATTAAACCGACCCCGTATTTTCTACGGGGTCGGGGTGATTGAATGAAAAGTATTTACTGGATCAGTTCATGTTCCCGGGCATAACGGACCAGGTCCACCCGGCTGTGCAACCCCAATTTTTCAGAGAGATTGGAGCGGTGGCCTTCCACAGTCCGGATGCTGATGGATAATTCCTCTGCTATTTGGCGGTTGGTATACCCCTGGACGATCAACTTCAACACCTCTTCCTCACGGGGCGTCAGGGATTCCGGATCCCTTCGCGCATCCGGTTGCTTGACAGGATCACGATCGACCAGCAGGGATCGCATCATGGCAGGATCGATATACAGGTCCCCACGCAGGACCACGTTAATTGCAGAAATCAATTCAGCTTCGGCTGCCCGTTTAAGGATATAGCCGGATGCCCCAGCCTGAATCGCTTCGCGCAGCAAGCCATCATCCTCGTGCACGGTCAGCACCAGGATGTGTACCGAAGGTTTTGTCTGGTGGATCTTGCGTGTCACCGTGATGCCATCCATGTCCGGCATGCTGATATCCAGCAGGATCACGTCAGGATCGAGGGATTCCGCCAGCGACAACACTTCCAGTCCACCGGTTGCCTCCCCCACAAGTTTAAGGGATGCCTCTTCACGGATTAGCGACCGTAGACCGGCTCGCACCACTGCATGATCGTCAGCAATCAACACTCTAATCATTGCAAGGCACCTCCACCCTGACTGTCGTGCCCTTGCCCGGTGAACTCTCCAGGGTCAGGCGACCGCCCAACATTTCCACCCGCTCGCGCATGCCGAACAAACCCAAATGATCCTCCAGACCCGGTGGTGAAGGCACAAAACCGACACCATCATCCTCAATAACCGCCACGAGCTGGTCCTTTTTGCGATTGATCAGGATATCCACCTGGTGCGCCTGGGCGTGCAGAACCACATTGGTCAACGATTCCTGCACGATGCGAAACAAGGCGGTTTCGATATCGCCACCCAGCCGTTTTCCTTGAATGCCAATGGATTCAAAGTTGACCGGGATATCGTACTGTCGCGAGAATTCGGCCACATACTGCTCGAGAGCGCTGACCAGGCCGAGGTGATCCAGGCTGGCGGGGCGAAGATTGACCGCCAGTTGGTGAAGGTTGTCCTGGATTTCATTGACCAGTTTGCGCAACCTGGCAATATGGCTTTTTGTTTGCTTGCCATTGGCTGCATCCTCGCGTTCAAGCAATCCAAGCTCAACCATCAGAGCAGCCAACAACTGTCCGGATTCATCATGTAATTCGCGGGAGAGGTGCAGGCGTTCCTCTTCCTGGGCACGCATCAAACGTTGCGACAGGGCGTGCAATTGTTCATTTCCCCTGCGCACTTTCTCCAACAGCCATGAATTCTGGATGGTTACGACAGCCAGGTTGGCAAAGGAGTGCAGCAACACCTCTCGATCGGGGGTAAAAAAGCCTTCCTGCCCTGAAATTAATTTCAATCTGCCGATGGACTGGGTGCCATACAGGAGTGGGAGTTCAGCATAAGCCTGCCCGGAAATCAGGTTGTCGGTGTCTTTTCCGGAACGATCTTTGAGCGTGCGAACGGCCAGCTTATGGCCATCCGCCCTTATGTCAATGTCGTGCCAGAAATCATTCAATGCTTTAACAGCCTGCGGGGTGGCACCCTGGATGGCCATCACTTCGGCCTTTTCCGTGGTTTCGCCGGCAATTTCGATCCAGGCCACCTCGAGCCCAAATCTGCGCACAGCGACCTGGCAGATGGTCTGGTAGATCTTTTCCTGGTTGAATGTACCCAGGAAAGTCTCCGAAGCCTGGTTCAAGGCTGCCAGATCTGCCACCTTCTGATGCAGGTCAATGTTGGCCTTCAGGCGCTCTGCGGTTGTTGCAGCCAGAATGAGCGACGTGATGGAAACCACTCCCGTGAATGTTTGCAGCAGCACCAGACTGTCATTGATCGGTTGGTGTGAGAAGGGACCCAACTCGTGAATCGTTCCCCAGATGGCAATCCCTGATACCAGGAACAGGCCTGTGGCGGCTCCCCGCGTTCCGAAGCGCAGGGCGATCCAGATCATGAGCGGGAAGATCACATACAACAAAGCCAAATGAAAGATTCCGGCTGGCGGATTGTTGCTGAAGACTATCCAGGTCAGGCCGATAAGCAGGATGAATGCGATAACCCCCTCGAGCATTCGCACCTTACTGGCCGGTTTCCAGGGAGGGGTCAACCAGGTTAACAAAAGCGGCGCCACTACCAACGCGCCCAGCAGATCTCCTATCCACCAGGTTGTCCAGATCGGCCCAAAGTCCGACCACAGGTCAGGATTGAGTATCACAAGGGTGGCCACCCCAAAAATCGCGCTGATCATCGTTCCGAAGAAGGCGACCAGCAATAAACCGGTGACATCTTTAAGTCTGTCGAGCGTGTTATGGAAATCGAAGAACCGTTTCAAGACCCAGACTGCGGCTACCGCTTCGAGGGTGTTGCCAATCGACATGCCCAATGCCAGCGGAGCCGGTGCCCCGGTGAAAAGGGAGCCCAGTAAAACCCCCAGGGTCACACCCGGCCAAAGGTTGATACCAAAGAGCAGCAATGCTGCCAGTGAAATACCGGTCGGCGGCCAGACAGGGGATGTATTCGCCTGCACGTACGCCATGCGCAGACCGATCCTGGCGGCCAGGTGGTAGATGATGGCCAGCAGGATGATCTTTGACAGGTACAGGCCGATCCGGCGAAGTTTGGGGTTCATAGCTAATCCTGATGATAAGATACGAGGATTATACAGGGTTGTGTGAAACTAAAGAAGTGCAAGCTCAACCACCGATATGGATGGATCCTAAATTCAAGTTTCAAAAACAGGGTTTGTGGTTGATTGATCACCTAAAAGCACACCCTCACGAGATACCCGCGAGGGAGAAAGATTTCTAAAAATATTTTTTCAACTCAGCCAGGTCGTTGGGGAAATCGGCGTTACGAATGATCTTGGCGTTTTCTTTCGTAAAAGAGTTTCAGGGTAAGTGAGTATCTATTTTTTACCTCTTAAAAACAAAAACCAGTCCCAAGATATTACCCACCGCTTCCTCGATCTATGGAGAGACACCAATCCAGCATTTTATTTTCATGGCTCCCTTCCTGCTCATTTCGGCAGGTATTACTGCTCATGCTGGCGCATCAGCCAGATGCCATGTGCCATGGCCAGGATGCCAACCAGGCTTATGCCACCCAGCAACAGGTTGGTCAGCTCACTGCTTTCGGTAATTCTCAAGCCGACTACGATTGATGCTACGACCATGGTCAGTCCAAAGCCTAATTCGAACGCTGCCCGGAGTGAAATTGTCATTCGTCCTCCAAATATCCAGATTTCATTAGTACGTGGTCGCCTGAGATGTTGGCAGGGATCGCAATCATCTTTGAGCAGGCCGTCATCATGGGGTGTATACAGCCGGTGACCAGGCGGGATAATTGAAATCCACCGGCGCACTAACCACAAAAGGCTTACCGTCATTAAATACAACCATGTAAAGCCAGTGGTCCAAGGAACCCCGGTTTTCCATGAAGATGAGTGCGCTGGAATCAGGCGCCCAGGAAAGGATGCTGAATTTGCCTTCATTCTCATTCAATCTCATCTTTTTTCCGGTTGACAGATCAATCAGCAACACCTCGGTCGCTGCCTGGCTGCCATGAATGGCGGCCAGATAGCGGCCATCCGGCGACCAGGTCGGTTTTTCCAGAATCTCAGACTGGCCCAGTCCAGCCAACTTCCCGGCATCCTCTCCGCTTGGGCCCATCGTCCATAACTCAACCTCGCCCTGCCCGTCCTGGCGGTAATAAGCCAGGGAACTGCCATCCGGCTTCCAGCTGGGTTTCAAATTGGCGAATGCATCATCCGTGGTCAGGGCGGTCATGGCAGAGCCATCCGTGGCGACTGACCATAACTGCTCGTTTCCTGCAGATTGGCTGGTCGAAATGACGATCGAGGTGCCGGCTGGGGACCAGGCCGCTGAGATATTCGTAAAAACGGTCGAACCTTCCAGCATCACGAGCTGTTCCCTGGTCTCCACATTCAAAGCCAACAGCGACCAGGTATTCTGCACCTCATCCTTGGTAGCGATCAACAAAAAGCGGTTATCCGGCGACCAGGAGATACTGTAGGGAGTGTCGATGGAATCGATGGTCAATAAACTGTTTTGACCAACCTGCAGGTCGTACATCCACATCTGGAAGAAGGATTCCTGCGATCCCATCGTATAAATCGAATACCCGATATATCGGCCATCCGGTGACCAGGTGATATCCGATACCAGGCCGGAGCTCTGTTCGGTCAGATTTTGCTCCTGCGTGAAATCAGGTCGCATCATACTCAAATTGATGCAAAAGGAATCACCGCATTCGAGATTGAGGTAGGCGATCGACCCGGGCAGTACGGAATAGTCGAAGTTTTCCGGAGGCTCGATCAGTTTCGGTAATGATGTTTTCGAAGTGCAGGCGCTGAGCAGGATGACAAACAGTATGGTCGTGGTGAGGATTCTTTTTAATACCAAAATCATATTCTCCTTGGTGAAAGGGATACTTAATAATTCCGGTCGCCGGGTATTATGGCGTCTATTGCAGCCAGTTCCCCACCACTGAAATCGAGATTATTAAGTGCAGCCACGCAATCCTGGATCTGGCTCAGCCGGCTGGCGCCGATCAATGCGCTGGTGACCTGCGGCTGGCGCAGCACCCAGGCGATGGCCATCTGCGCCAGGGTTTGTCCCCGCGCCTGGGCGATCGCGTTCAATTGGGTCAGCTTTCCGATCAGCTCATCGGTCACATTAGCCGGTGTCAGGAAGGTGTTGGGCAGGTTCGCGCGTGAATCGACTGGGATGCCATCCAGATAGCGGCCGGACAACAGCCCCTGTGCCAGCGGTGAGAACACAATACAGCCCATGCCCGCCTCATTCAACGCATCCAGCAGGTCACCCTCGATCCAACGTTTAAAGAAATTGTAATTGGGCTGATGGATCAACAAGGGCGTGCCCAGTTCGCGCATGATGGCAGCTGCCTGGCGGGTCAACCCGGCTTCGTAGCGCGATATGCCGGCATACAGCGCACGCCCGCTCTTGACGATGTGATCCAGCGCAGCCATGGTCTCCTCGAGCGGCGTGTTCGGATCCGGCCGGTGGTGGTAAAAAATATCCACATAATCCAGCCCCATGCGCTTCAAACTCTGATCGCAAGAGGCGACCAGGTATTTACGCGAGCCCCAATCCCCATAGGGACCTGGCCACATATAGTAGCCGGCTTTGGAGGAGATGATCAGTTCATCCCGGTAGGATTTGAAATCCTGTTTGAAGATACGGCCGAAGTTCTCCTCCGCCGTTCCATTGGGGAAACCATAATTATTGGCCAGGTCGAAATGTGTGATGCCAAGGTCGAAGGCGCCGCGCAGCATTTCTCGCGAATTTTCGAGCGGGTGGTCATTGCCGAAGTTGTGCCACAAACCCAGCGATACCATCGGCAGCTGCAGCCCGCTGCGGCCACAGCGCTTGTATTGCATGACATCATATCGTTTGGAATCTGCCAGGTAACTCATGGGACCTCTCATCTCAGGACATCAATGAAGTTGATTATATATCATCCGCCAGGCGCACCGAGAAAGTGCACCGGTCATCTCCCTTGAGCAAAGAACGGGCCACTCCGACTCGGACCGGTTTTCCGGTAGCCGCCTCCCATTGTTGGCGGTACCAGCCGGCACCGCACAGGCAATAGGTGACCGGCATGCCCTGTTCTAATTTAGTCCGGATGACCGGGCAGAAGCAGTAAGCTGACCGTTTCTCTGCTTCCGTGTTGGCTTTTGCGTGGGCTTCAGGATCGCACGGATTTTTCGTGTGGTAAATGATGTTTCCCTCCCGGTAGGTCCCCTTTTCTCCCCAGCCTGGGTCAGAAGCCATGAATGCCAGAACAGCATCCACCGCTATAATCGATTGATCGGTTTTTCCCCTGGCCTCCAGATACACCTGGCGTAGTTTCTCCAATTGTCCCGGTGGAAAAACATGGGCACAGCTGGAGACGACCTCATACCGCTGGGCTTTATCCGACACACCTTCCAATCGGGTGACTACGTCCTTTGCCCACACAAAACGTTCCTCCGGACTTGATTCCAAATTGATCCTGGTTTTGCCCTCAAGGAGACGCTCCCGGTGTTCACTGCCCATTACGCGCTCAAGATGGAGCTCAAACAGTGAATTCCAATTGTGGATCACAAACTGGACCTCGATCTCCCCAAGCGGGTTCTGCCAGTCCGGGTAGATTTCCCGGGTGAACTCGTCCGAGATCAAGGCATGTTCCCGGGTGTAATGGATTAATTTCATCTTCGTCTCCCGCAACGTATCCTGCGGACCTTCATGCTGAATAGACAGGACTTCCATCGGGAGGCTGATTTTAGATTGGATACGCCCACGTTGAAAGTCGTCGGTGATCGGAAAGCCCATCTCAACTTCATAACCTTCCGTATAACTACTGAAATATTGAATAAGGCAATAGGGATTCCCGATAATAAGATCCGTTGGCAGCACATTTACCAATTCCTGAATGGCAGCCAGGATCTCTGTGCGATCCTTTAGGTTAAACTTAAAGAAAGCCACGCGGTGTGGTTTGATCTGAAAATATGAAATTCCCAGCTCAGCCATGGTCGTCATGTATTACTTTCCCAGTTAATTAAATAAAAATCTGGAGCACATCAAAAAAATATCCCTGGATCCCCGCAAGTATAGCCCAGTTTCCCCCTGCAAAAACAAAGGTCAGCTTTTCAATAGATTGGATTACTGCTTGGCCGGGCTGATGCCGTATTTAATTGCCAGGACGGCCGCCTGGGTACGATCGGTCACATCCAACTTATCAAAGATCGAGCTGACGTAATTACGGACCGTCCCCTCCGAAAGGTGCAACCTCCCGGCGATGGCTGTATTGTTCAAACCCTCAGCCACCAACCCCAGGATCTCGCGTTCACGCTCGGATAATTCACCTCCAACGGCTGTCAGCCCGGGTGGCGCCTGGCGCGCCAGCTGGCTGAAGAGTTTGCCCCCTACCGATGGATCGATGGGGGTCTTCCCGGCTGCCAGGTCGCGAATAGCCGCGAGCAATTCCTTACGGCTGGAATCCTTCAGCATGAATCCGTCAGCCCCGGAGCGAATGGCATCGAACAGCCATTCGTCGGCATCATATGTGGTCAGGATCAGGATGCGCACCGCCGGGTATTTCTCCTTAATAATCCGGGTGGTCTGCACACCATTCAGAATGGGCATCTTAAGGTCCAGCAGGATCATATCCGGCTGCCTGATTTCGAGCTTATCGAGCAGTTCCTGCCCGTCGCCAGCCATGCCGATCACTTTGAGATCCTTCTCATTGCTCAAGATGGTGTTCAATCCTTGACAGACGACATCCTGGTCGTCACAGATCATGAGAGTGATCATGCCGCCTCCGGCACGATCAGCTTAAGGGTTGTACCCTTATCCGGGGCGCTCTCCACGATCAGTTTACCGCCCAGCATTTCAGCCCGCTCACTCATCCCGCGCAAGCCAAAGCGGTCACGGTCATCAACAGAGTGCGGGTCGAAACCCCGGCCATCATCCTGAATGGTCAGGTTGAGATGTCCGACCGAACGGATCAACCGTAAGGATGCTGTTTTGGCACCGGAGTGCCGGACAACATTCTCGAGGCTCTCCTGAGCGACGCGATAGATGCAATAGGCCAGATCGGGTGGAACTTTATCCATGCCTTTATCGATGTGAAATTTAATCGTGATACCGGCGCGTTCAGCAATCGAATCCGCCTGGGTCTTGAGAGCAAGCGGCAGGCCAAGATCATCGATCGGCATCGCGCGCAGGTCCTGGAGTGCCTTGCGTGTTTCGTTCAGCCCGTTGCGGGTAATACCCAAGGATTGGTCAATCAGCTTGAGAGCCTCGGCCGGCTTGCGTTTGACCAGCGTTTTAACCGCCTCCAACTCAACCGCCACACTGCTCAGGGTGTGCGCCAGGGTATCATGCAGTTCGCGCGCCATGCGGTTGCGCTCCCGGCTGACGGTGAGCTGCTCGATGGTCGTGGCGTAATGGGTCAACTTCTCGTTGGCTTCGACCAGTTCCGCACGCTGCTTGCGCTGTAATGACATGATGCGATATTCCAGGACACCCAGGATTCCCAGGATCAAGCTCCGGATGAAAGCGCTCATGATCGAAAAAGCCATGAATGGCACACCCAGGGAAAGGTTCGGTCCACCTACCTGGATGTAAAATCGGTTGCGCAAATTATCCAGCGGGACACCGGGGAAAACCATCACACTGGGTCCTGACAATAGCAGGAACTCGATCAAAATCTCAAAAATCGCTGTGAAGGCACAAAAGGCGATTACTTCTTTCAACGAAAACTGCCAGGCGATCAATGCCAGCGGGATGACCAGGAAGATGACCTGGTCCCACATGAAGAAAGAGCGCGCCAGTGTACCATTCTGGGTCTCACCCTGGGGAATACCCAGATAACGTGAGGCCAGCATGGCAGCTGTGGCGGTGAACAACAATACCAACAAGTGCCAGGGTTTCATGCCGCGCCGGACGACGGGAAAAAGGAGTGCCACCAGGATGGTCGCCAGGATCACCACCGGTAGATAACGGTAAAAGGGGGTCCCTCCCGGGAACGGGTTCACCAATGCCGGCACAACCTGGTTGTTCACCAACATCAGTAGTTGGAGTGCAAGTGTCCATATTAATGCAGTTAAAATGCCCGGCTCAAGGGTCTTGCTTTTCATGTGCTCATGATAGCACAAGAAATCCATCCAAACACCCCGCAGGAGTCAGGATTCAGTATGACAGCCGTCATATTTATTCCGGAGGCGAGTCATACGCCTTCATAACAGTAAACACTCAATAAATAAGCCCTCCTGAGATATTCTTCAGGTTAATTGTGATTATCACGAAATATTCGAAATGGTACAGGAGAGAAGTAGCATGAAGCAAAAATTCACTGAAATCAATGCCAAAGTTAAAAACTACTATTCGGCTCATCGCAAGCCGGTATTGATTGGAGGCGGCGTATTGGGGTTGCTCATCATCACCCTGATCGTGTTGAGCCTGACTGTTTTCAAGAAGCCAGCCATCACCACCACCACGGTTACCCTTGGCAAGGGAAACGTCACCCAGTCGATCGAGATCGTTGGAACGGTCCGGGCTGTTCCCTCCGCCACATTGAACTGGACGACCGCCGGGATTGTCATGCCCTACACCGCCAAAGTGGGAGATCCGGTCAAGGCCGGGGAGGCGATCCTCGCGCTCGAACCTTCCTCCGTTTCCGCGACCATCCTGCAGGCGCAATCCGACCTGATCACAGCCCGCAATGAGCTTGACCTGTTGAAAACGGCCGATACGGCCTACCAGGGAGCTTCCCAAACCCTGGCGGATGCCGAAGCAAGCTACAAGGACGCCACCGTGGACTTCAATTCAATAAATGTATACGGGACCCCGCTTGAAAATGTGGTGGTCGTCATCGAGGACTACTTCGATGCGCGTGAAGCCTACTGGCAGGCGCAATCCAATTATGAAGCCACTCTCTCGTTGGATGAGCAGTCACAGCAGCGCATCGACGCCAAGGCTGCCCTGGATGAGGCCACGGCTGAAAAAGACAAGGCTTTCCTAAAAGTGAACAACACCCTTGGGACCTATTTCAGCAACACCCAGGAGGATATCTACCTGAGCTACCGGGCTGCCAAGGCAGCCCTGGATGAAGCCCGCATCTCATGGGAGGCTGCCCGCGACAAGTCGGATGACATAGCCGCGGCAGAAGCCAACGTTCAGGCACTCGAGAACACCATTAACGGTGCCAGCATTATCGCTCCTTTTAGTGGCACGCTCACCGATATTTTCACTGCTGAAGGAGAACATGTTGCCAGTGGAGATAATGCGCTCCAGCTGGACAACCTCACCTCCCTGGTCGTGGATGTAACCGTGACCGAAGTGGATATCAACAGCGTAAATGTGGGCGATCCGGTCATCATCACCTTCGATGCCATCGCCAACAAGACTTACTCGGGTGTGGTCACCCAGGTCGGGGATTCAGGAACAGAAAGTTCCGGTGTTGTTCGTTTCAATGTCACCGTCACCATCTCGGATGCAGATGCCGCTGTTAAACCGGGCTTCACTGCCGTCGCGACCATTGTGACCGACCAGGCCATGGATGTCCTGCTCATTCCGGCGGCAGCCATCCAAACGATCAGAAACCAGCAGATGGTCATCGTCATGCGGGATGGCGTCCCGACTCCCATCCCGGTCACACTCGGAGCCAGTTCCGACAGTTACAGTGCCCTGGTCTCGGGCGACCTGCAGGCTGGCGATCAATTGGTGGTTACCATCGACAGCAGTTTGGACCAGGCAGCCGGCTTTATGATGATGGGGGGGGGATTGGGCGGCGGATTTGAGGAACGAACCGGACCCCCAAGCGGTGGACAATCGCCGAGCGGTGGGCAATCTCAGAGTGGCAATTGAGCGCCAGGGATTGGATGGAAATATCATGAACAACTATGTAGTCGAAGCCAAGAAACTGACCAAGATCTACGACATGGGCGAAGTCAAGGTGCATGCTCTGAGAGGCCTGTCGCTCAAGATCAAGCCAGGCGAGATCGTGGCTATCATGGGTCCGTCCGGATCCGGGAAGTCCACCCTGATGAATACTCTCGGGTGTCTCGACCGGCCGACCTCAGGCGAGTATATCTTAAACGGGGAAAGGACTTCCAACCTCAGCGACGACGAGCTGGCCATCATCCGCAACCGGCAGGTTGGTTTCATCTTTCAGAATTACAACCTGTTGCCGCGAGCTAGCGCGCTGACCAACGTGCAACTTCCACTGATCTATACCGACAATGGCGTGAATGATATGGAAAGGATCGGCACCGAGATCTTGAAAGCGGTCGGGCTGGGTGACCGGCTGCACCACCGTCCGTATGAGTTATCGGGTGGCCAGCAGCAGCGCGTCGCAATTGCCCGGGCCCTTATCAATAAACCCGCCATCGTCCTGGCGGACGAACCCACCGGCAACCTGGATTCCAGATCCGGTGAAGAGATCATGCAGCTCCTGCTGAAACTGAACCGCGAACGGGGTGTGACCCTGATTATCGTTACCCATGATACCCGTGTGGCCGCTCACACCCAGCGCGTGATCCACATCCTGGATGGAAAAGTGAGTGACACCAATGAAAATCGTTAAACTACTCCCCCAGGTGGCTTCCAGCCTGACGACCAACAAATTGCGCACCGCTCTGACCATGCTGGGTATCATCATTGGCGTGGCGGCCGTGATCGCCATGCTGGCCATCGGTAACGGCGCCCGTCAATCCATCGTCAGTTCGATCGAGTCGGCTGGTACGAATTTGATCTATATCACCTCCTACTCCGAAGGTGGGGCGCGCAACCTGACCCCCCTGACCCTGGCCGACGCTGAGGCCATCGCCGTTCCCGGCGCAGCCCCCTCGCTTGCTGCTGTGGCACCCTCTGTTTCAGCCAGCTACACGGTTAATTATGCCGATGAATCCACCTCGGCCACCATTTATGGTGTGACACCCGAGTACGAAACGGTACGCAAGATCGTCGTGACCGAAGGAAATTTCATCACCGATGAACAGGTCGACAACCGGTCCACTGTAGCCGTCATCGGGGTCGGCATCGCCGATGACTTGTTCAACACCCGGGAAAATTTGCTGGGCAGCAAGATCCGCCTGGATGATATGGTCTACACCGTCATCGGTGTCCTGAAAGAGGAAGGCGGCAGTTCCTTTGGCTCACAGGATAACCAGATCTATATCCCGTTGACCACCGCACAAAGCCGCCTGGTCTCACGTTCAACCGTCAAGAACGCCGTCTCCACGATCTCGGTCTCAACCACCTCCACCGATACAGTGGATAGTGCCATTACCGAGATCACCACCATTTTGCGCGGCCGCCACAAGATCACCGGCGATACCAATGACTTCAGGGTGTTGTCTCAGGAAAGCATGACCGAGATGGCGGACTCCATCACCGGTGTACTTACCCTGTTCCTGGGTGGGATCGCTGGAATTTCCCTGCTGGTGGGTGGCATCGGCATCATGAACATCATGCTGGTTTCGGTCATCGAGCGCACCCGCGAGATCGGCCTGCGTAAGGCGGTCGGTGCCCGAAAACGTGACATCCTGAGCCAGTTTCTGATCGAGAGTCTGTTCATCGGTGTGGTGGGCGGCCTGCTGGGAATCCTGCTGGGTTCGGTGATTTCCGTCCTGATTGGCAAGATCGCCTCCGCCACCAGCACGAACCTGAATCCGGTTGTCAGCATCAGCTCCGTCCTACTGGCCACTCTCTTCTCGATCGCCGTCGGTCTGATCTTTGGCCTCTACCCTGCCAACCGGGCTGCCAACCTGGAACCGGTCGAAGCTCTGCGCAGTGAATGATGCCAGGCAAGTGTCAAACAAGAAAAAAGGTTAAACAACATGAGCAATAAAACCATACATCTGTGGAAGCAGGCCAGCAAATTCTACGCGGCCCATCGCTTGCCGGTCTGGATTGGCGCAGGGGTGCTTGTATTAGTCCTGCTGGTCCCCATCTTATACGTTTCTGCCAGCGCCAATAACGATCGAGCCGCTGTTGAAACCAAGGCCCTTTCCCGTGGGGAATTGACACAGACCATTGGGATCGTGGGCACCGTGCGGGCGGTCCCTTCGGCCAGCCTGACCTGGAGCACTTCCGGCAACGTCATGCCTTACACTTTGAAGGTCGGGGACCAGGTCAAGGCCGGGGATGTCCTTCTCGAATTGGAACCCTCCTCACTATCAGCCAGTGTCCTGCAAGCCCAAACGCAATTGATATCCGCCCGGAACGAATTGGCGGTGCTGCAAACCACCGACCCGGAATATAATTCCGCCGCCCAGAGCCTGACGGATGCTGAGGTCACCTACAATAAAGCCGATGCCGACTTTGATGCCTTGATCGAAAACGAGGGCGTCAGCATCGAAATGATCGAACCGCTGATCGATGATTTCTACATTGCCCGTGAGGCATTATGGGCAGCCCAGGACGCCTACCAGGCAGTTGAGACACTGACTACCAATGATCAGAAGCGGATCGATGCGCAGGCAGCCCTGGACGAGGCTCAAAGGGCATACAACCAGGCGATCGATACTATTTTCAACGTGGCCGGCTTTTATTTCGGCTCCGAGCATGGCTCCTCTGCGGAAGCAAAATATCTAACCTATCATACTGCCAAGGCAGCCCTCAACGAGGCGCGCGTTAATTGGAATGCAGCCCGCGCAAACGCCGATGACATCTCAGCCGCCGCAGCCAACGTCCAGGCTTTGCAGAACACGATTGATAGTTCCAAGATCATTGCCCCCTTTGATGGCACGATCACCGATACCTTCTCCCCGGCCGGGCAATCCGTTATCAGCGGGGATTCCGCCATCCAGCTCGATAATCTGACCACCATGATGCTGGATATCAGCGTTTCGGAAGTGGATGTCAACAACATCCAGGTGGGCGACCCGGTCAGCATCAATTTCGATGCCCTGCCCGGCCAGGCGTATAACGGCCTTGTCACCCAGGTGGGTAATTCCGGCATCGATAATTCCGGGGTGATCAAATTCAATGTATCCATCACCCTGACAGACAATGACGGCCAGGTCAAACCCGGCTTCACGGCCGTCAATACCATCATCACCGACCAGGTCGAAGATGCCCTGTTGATCCCGGTCAGCGCAATTCAAACTCTGGCCGGGCAGAAGGTGGTCGTCGTATACCGTGACGGCTCCCTGGTCGTTGTACCGGTCAGTCTGGGTGTCACCTCTGATCTCTACAGTGCACTGGTCGAGGGCGACCTGCAGGAAGGCGACCTGGTGGTTGTCTCCCTCAGCCCCAGCGCGGCGGAATCATTGGGATTGGAATAGCAGATCTAAGTAGTCGTAACATGGTTACGCTCCTATCCAGTTTTCCGCAGCAGGGCCCATCTCCTAAGACAAGAACCAATGGCGAGTGTTGTGCCCCGCTGCGAGAATAAACTATTCGAGAATATGAATTACATCGGGATCAATTCGGCTGGCAGGGGACGATCTTCGATCCAGGCCTTGATCGTCTTCGTGAATTGCTCCGGGTAGGTCATCGACCAGTTATGCTGCTCGCGCAGAGGAACCCCTTTCGGGTAGGTCACCTGGAACGCTTCACCCTTCGGCAATGTCGCCGCGATCGCGCGGGTGGAAGCCTGCATTTCACGGTATTCCTTTTCGCCGCACAGGGCCAAAGTTGGATTTCGAGCTTGCGCCAGACCTTCCGGGATGTGATTTTGCAAGCCAACCCGGGTCATATCCACAAATTGATCGGCTGTCATCTTTTGATAAAGGTTGAAATACTGTGGAAAATACTCGTCCGGGATGCCAGCTGAGTATTTCATATTAACGTGCGCCCACCAATGACTGTTCCGGAAGGGTGCAACTGAGATATTGAACATCAACCGTAGAAAACCCGGAGCATAGAGCCATTGCATCGCCATGGGTTTAAGCAAAGCACTTGAAACCACGGCATGATCGACCACTTCCGGCGCCCGGGCCAGCAAGTAAACCGCCACCTGGGCACCCAACGACAAGCCGACCACATGCGCACTACCCCCATGCGCTTTTTCTTGGATCAACCCGGTCATACGATCGGTAACATCCTCGATCGATGTCAAGCGGATCCCGGTGGAATCGCCATGCCCGGGCAGATCCGGCACCAACAGATGGTAATCATGCAGCCGTTCAACCTGCGGTTGCCACATCCAGCTCCCGCCGCCCCCACCGTGCAGAAAAAGGATGGTGGCTGCATCTGCCGGACCGTGCTCGTCATAAGCCAGTCCGTCGGGTAATTTATGCATGTCCTTCGATCTTGTTCACCAATTTGTGCAATTCATCGCCGGCCTGCTTCAGGGCGCTGGCGACCTGCGGCTTGACCTCGTCATAGGTCTCGCGCGCGCTGACGGCCAGGGATTGGGCCGCATTTTCCACATCGGTTTTGATCTGCTGGCCTTTTTCAGAAGCAGCCGCATCATTGACAGCCTTCTCGACATCATCCGCCATCTGTTTAATGGAATCCTTGATCTTTTCCAACTCGGCGCGGTTATTGGGATCCTGCCAGGCAGCCCCAAAAGCACTGGCGATGCTCTTGCCCAGCGTTTCAAACTGCCGGCCAACATCTTCCCAGGCTTCCCTGCTGTTGGGGCCATTGGTATTATTGGAATTGGGGGCTTGTCCTTCACTCATCAGATACCATCCTTTTTGATTCAATAATTAACCATTATACGCCTGCCGCTCGAATAGGTTGCATCCTCACTTTATGTTGCAGGAAATTGCTGCCAGCCAGGGTGCTGGTTATGATCAGGTCTGAGTGCCCGGGATTAATCCGTTAATTCTGATAAACAAAAGACCCCCATATTAAAACGAACCGGGTGAAAAACAGCCGGTTCGTTTATTCTTATGGTTAGATCTGGATGATTATTTATCCATCTGATGCAAAAAGTGCTAGTATACCGGATTTGGATTGAGCATGATCGTAGGCAAAAAATGCCGGAGGACGGTAACATGGATGGTTACAACCGCCGGTGCACTGTAGTCCGAGCCATCGAACACACGATAGGTAAAGGTAGCCTCACCCAGGAATCCGTCAGCAGGTGTGAAAGTGAAGGATCCATCTTCGTTAAAGACCAACTCACCCATCTCGGGTGTTGGCTCATCATAAAGGAATGCATAAAGTGGATCATCATTCGGATCGTTATCATTCGCTAAAACACCAAAAGAGGCATCGATAACCAATGGCGTCGCTGCACTGGCAAAATACTCATCTGCTGTCGCAATCGGGGCTGCGTTGACGATCAGGACCTCCACATACTCGGATTCCATGTCTGTCTGATCGCTGTCCACGTCGGTCTGCATAAAAATTGGCCCGCCGGTATTTATTTCATCCTGGGTGATGATACGTGAAGCCGTATAGTTCCAAGTCTCATCCACTTCCAATTTACCATCCAGGTCTGTGTCTCCAGCTAGTCCCCAGTCTATGTTTGGCGTGTCTGTAAGCATGATGCCGGTTATTGTTATATTTCCGGTGTTTTCCACAGTCAACGTGTAATCGATCACATCACCGGCTTCATCGACAGTAGTTGGATCGGCTGATAATATGATCAGGATATCCGGGATCTGTGTGACCGTCACATCTACCTGACCTATTTCCGGTTCGCCCTGGCTGGTATCCACGCTTGCTTCGGCATGGATCGGTCCACCGGAATCCATATCTGCCTGTGTGACGGTATAAGTGCCGGTGTATTCCCAGATTTCGTCCACATCCAGTTCGCCATCACCGTTGGTGTCCCCGGATAAAACCCATTCAAGATCAGGGTGGTCAGTCAACGTGATCCCGGTCAGGGTCACATTACCCATGTTCTCGATAGAAATGGTGTATGTGATGACATCATCTGCTGCATCCACAGCGGTTGGATCTGATGTCATTGTTACCAGGATGTCCGGGTTCCGGACAACCGTCACATTCACCTGGGCCATGACCGGTTCATTTTGATCGCTATCCACATCCACTTCCGAATGGATCGGCAGCCCGGCGTCGATTTCAGCCTGGCTTACCATGTCGGTCGCAGTGTAGCTCCAAGTTTCAGTCACATCGAGCTTTCCATCAACGTCTGCATCACCCGAGACATAAGAGAAGACGATACCGGGATCACCCAGAACAAACAGGCCGGTCTGAGTTACATTGCCGTTATTTTTTATCGTTACCGTATAAGTGATCAAATCATCCGCTGCATCCACGGATATGGGATCGGATGTCATTGTCACCAGGATATCCGGATTCTGAATGACCGTCACATCGCTCGTGAAGGTATCCGGCTCACTCTCGGTTGTATCCCCGATCAGATCTTTCCTGAGCATGCCACCAGCATCCAGATCCGCTTGGGTTACCTGGTAGCTGCCAGTGTAATGCCAGGTTTCGTTTACATCCAACTTGCCATCCAGGTCCGTATCACCAGAAACGTAATTCAATGCCAGATCAGAATGACTGACATCCACATCGGTCAGGCTAATGTTACCTGCATTGTCCATATACATGCTGTAAATGATCACATCACCAACACTATTTACGAAGGTAGGATTGGTAGTCGCAGTAACATCCAGCAACCTTATCTGGGTGATGGTTACTTCCTTTGTGAATGTATCCGGAATTGTCTCCACACTATCCGCTGTCACCACTGTATGGATCGGGTTACCAGCATCCAAATCTTCCTGGGTCACTGTATAAGTGCCAGAATATTCCCAGGTTTCGGTTGTATCCAAAACGTTATCCGAATCAAGGTCACCAGACTGGTAAACCAGGCCGATAGCGGGGTCGTTCACCGTGATACCCGTTAAACCTGTAACGCCCAGCATATCCACCCTGACCGTGTAAACGATCACCTGCCCGGCACTACTTACCGAGGAGACATTCGTGGTCGTGGTGACATTGATCCACGGAGGTGGAATGATCGCCGCCTGAATGATGTCATCATCATCCTCGTCCGGGTCTTGTAGCCCGTTGCCAGCCCGGGAATCATAATCATACTGATTGTAGGCAGTGATTTCCGCATAAAAATCATGTGTGCCGCTTCCCACGACTGATACCTGATAAGTCAGGTCCATGACACTGCCTGGCGCCAGGGAAGCGATTGTCCAGGTCAATCCATTTCCGGCTGGATCGCTGTCATTACGACTCGAGCCCCCCGTGATCGAAGCGGGAACATAGCTGAATCCATCCGGAACGATATCGGTGATGGTCAGGTTGGTCGCAGCTTGGAATCCAAGCGGATTGGCAATTCGCAAGGTCATCGTAGCCACTGATGCATATTCAGGTGTTGTATCCGAGATCAGGCTTTCGAGGGATATGTCAATGACATCCAACGGATCCATGACCGATCCTTTGCTCTCGCGTGGATCATCCGTATAACTTGCATATGCTCCATTCTCTATCCCCATTAATCCAAGCTCGAGCGGATCATTGACCTGGACAGTGTACATAATGGTCAAGGTCCCTCCGGCCGGAAGGATGAAGGCATCGCCTGTCTCGACCAGGTCTTCCGGCACGCCATCCAGTAAATCGGGGTAGGCACCGCCTGGTATATTGTCCTTGATCATCGAGTCAGGGTAAGTCCACTCGATCTGGACGTTATCAACGAATAGGTACTCATAAATACCATAAGTATTGTTCGCGCTGAACCGGATCTGGGTATTCGCATTGGCGTAGGCGGTAATATCTTCATTAACAAAATAAGTATCCGTTATGTTCCCGGCGATGGTGTCAAGGTCGATCCAGGTCTTACCGCCATTCGGTGACACGGCGATCGTCAGCGTGTCGTCAGATTCCTGATACTGGCTGGAAGTGATCGCACAGGTCAGAGTAGCGCTGGTCGCATCCGCCAGGTTGGCAGCACGCCGAATGCTATAAGGATTGTTAACAACCGTCTGACGGAAACGAAGCTGTTCCCCAATGATCTGGATAGACCCTGAAGACGGACTATTGCCCGGGTTAATGCTTGCTTCATAATCACCTTCGACCCAGCTCGAACTCCAGGGCAGGCTCCCATTGCTGTTGCTGTAGGATACCGCGTTAAACTGGTCAAGGTAGGTGCCCGAGGATTGCCGGAAACCGCCGGCCACCGTACTGTTGGCCACATAACTTGTACCAGGCGGAAGGGGGTCGCGTACGGTTATGCCAGCGTGGCTGTGATCGCCGACATTGGTCAGGGTCAGACTGTAATTGATGAAATCCCCGGCTTTCAGTAAACCAGTGACGTCTGACTCCTTTTCCACCTGGATATCCGAGATACTCACGGTGGCGCTGTCCATGATCTCAAAATTCATACCGGCGGCAACAACGGTAACCTTGGCATTGTTGATGCTGCTCCCGCCTGGAGCGGCCGTGGTGACCGCGTCGAAGACAATGGTCAGGGTTTCATGCGCCGGCATGTCCACATTCA
>Ga0208980_10000207_pt1 | contig 31020 bp, 46 predicted proteins | sample WetSurMetagenome_3_FD_187993 | JGI IMG/M metagenome (GOLD analysis project Ga0208980, IMG submission 187993) | Wetland microbial communities from Twitchell Island in the Sacramento Delta, sample from surface sediment Aug2011 Site A1 Bulk (version 2) | ecosystem: Environmental > Aquatic > Marine...
AACCTTTGTACCAGCGGCTACTGCTCAGATTGATACTTCTCAATCTAAATTTGGCGGGGCATCTTTAAAATCACAAAGTTCTTCTACTATTTCTTCTTTTGGAACTTTGGGTGCTGATTGGCATTGGGGAACTGCGGATTTTACTATTGATGGTTGGATAAGACTTGCGTCTACAGCAACAAATCAAGGTATTTGTGGTACTAATGTAGATGGTAGCAATTATAACTATTTTGCTGTTAATGAAACTGGTGGTTCAAATAATAATATTCGTTTTCGTGCGTATCAGTCGGCTGGTGGTAATATAAACTTTTCCATTGCTAATACTTTATCAATAAATACTTGGTATCATATTGCTATAGTTAGAGCTTCTAATATCTTTAAGATTTATCTTAATGGTACGGCTATATTTACATCTGGAACAGTTACGGATGCCCTTATTCCACGAACTGCGGCTTTTAATATTGGTTCTTCTTTTGGTGCATCAAGTTATCCATTTAATGGGTGGATAGATGAGTTTAGACTTTCTGTTGGTATTGCTCGTTGGACAAGTAATTTTACTCCACCTACACAAGAATATCCACCTGCAGTAGATATTACGGTACAGCCAAGCAATTTATCTAGTACAAGTGTTATACAAGCTCCGACAGTTATTGGTGATGCAAACATTTCTACTACTACATTAGATATAACTAGTAGTGTTCAAGAACCATATTATGTTGGAGAAATACAGATAGTTACACCAACTCATATTACTGCTACATCTGAAGTACAAGAAGCGTCAGTTGTTATTAGTTCTTCTGTATCTCCAAATGTTGTAGGTATTACTGCTTTAGTACAGGGACCAGATTTAATAATTGATTCGCAGTTTTCTGTAGATAAAGGGGATATAGTGTCCTCTGTTGAGGACCCATACTATGTTGGTCCATTAGAGATACAACTTCCTCCTGGGTTAAGTATCACTTCTAATGTTGAACCAGTATCTATTAGAGTTGATAAGACTGTCTATCCAGATGCTATCAATTTAGTATCTAATTTGTTTGGTACTATAGAAGCTATTGAGTCTTTTATTAAAAATGCATCGAGAATTATTAGTTATAACCCATTAATCATTATTGATAATAGCGACCCATTACAGATTGGAGTTATTGATACTGCTGACCCATTGAATCCAACTATTAATATTTATGTATTAGCTAATATCCCTGTTACTGGAGGATATGATGTATTTGTAGATGAAATTAATGGTTATTTCTATATTGCTTGTAATAGTGGTGAAGTAGCTAAAGTGCAGATTTCTGACCCAAGTAATTTTACGGTTTATGATGTAAATGATACGGATAATTTAACTTCAGTTTTATATAATGATATTGATAGTCTTATTCATGTATCTACATCTTCTTCTCCTGCTGAAGTATATACGATAGATAATCGTACTGAATATGCATTACAAACGGATTTAAGATGTAATGCTGATACGGTACGTTATATTAATACTAATTTTAGAACTCAGGAAGGTAGAACTCTTAATACTAATTTAACAACATTAACAGATACTCAAGCAATGTTAAGAACTTCTTTAGTAATATTAACTGAAGATTATAATGCTTTAAGCCCAATTGGTCGAGAAGCTTTTGATATAAGAATAGATGGTGTATCTTTAGATGCAAGAGATTTGGATTTATCTTCTATTAAAATTACTCATAGTATTGGAGAAAGAAGTCAAGCATTATTTAAATTAGCTAGAGAACATGATGATTTAAATAGAAATTATAATGGAACAACTATTCCTATTACTAATCAAAATCTTGTAGAAATTTATATTAATGGTCATTTAGAGTTTACTGGAAGAACTGCACAGATTAATGCGGATTATGGCCCAAGAACGGATAATGTAGAAGTTATGGCAAAATCTGATGCGATAACAGATGATTTTGTGATAAATTCAGTATTATTACCATTACCAGGATTGGATGAGAAACGTCATTTATACCATATTATTACAGAAGCACCAGATATTTATAATCCATATTTAGACCCTAATGACCCAAATCCTGAAATGTATAGAGGAATTCGTGTACCTGCTGGGATGTATAAAAAGGATATTAATTATATTTGGAAGTTATTCACTAATGTAGGTAGTGTTAGTTCTATTTATATTAAAGATTTAGATTTTGGATTTGCAAATCCTTCTCCAGTATCAGAAGATTTTACAATTACAAATTCATTTGGTGATGATGAAGTTATTCGTTTGGACTCTGGTGTTGCTTATGAACTTCAAAATGGATTATTTGTTCCAGTACCTGGATGGCAGTATTTTTGGTTTGCCGCATATGCGTTTACTAATACTACCATAGAAAGTTCTACAGAGTATACGGTTATTAGAAGTGTTAATGGTAGAACTACACAAACAACTACTAACTTGGAGACTGGGGAAACAACAGAAAAAGTATTATTTAATGGTGGAAGTAATAAATGGTCTGATGCATTACATTCTAATACATTATATTATATTGGGACAAATGTTTCTAATGGTAAATCTAATTTATGGACATTAGCTAAAGCTACTTATTATCGTCAGAAACAAGATGAGCCAATTGAATATCATTTAGGTACTGGAGTAGTTACTGTACAAAATTTTGAAGATGAATTTCCTACTAGAGGTCAAGAGATGTTTGATGTTTGCGTAGCTAATGGTTATTTATTATCTGATGGAACTATAACATGGAAATTTAAGAATTGTACAAACATATATAAACCTATTATTGATGATAGTATTGATATGGAAGAATATATGGATAAAAAGTTCAATATAGGTTATGGGCAAACATATACAAATAAAGCATATAGCTTAATTGAGAGTTTTCTTGGATTTTATCGTGGAGAAGCTCCCTTTAAAGATGTGTCTACAGCTAGTGGTGTATATATTCCTGCTGAAAGATATGAAGATAGAGATGATGGTTTATATAGAACCAGAGAAGAAGCATATGATTATAGAAATTATGGTTTATTAGTAGCTGATTTAGAATATCAGAAACTATTGAATATTAATGGGGAAGTATTACCAATTACATCTATGAACATTGCTACTACTATAGATGCTTACTACTTTTATGATTTAAAACTATTAAATCGAGTAAATATAAGTAATACTACATATGCAAATATCTATAATAGTAATAATGGGTTTCCTACTGCTATTAAAAGTATTCAGATTGAATCAGATTCTATGACCGTTTTATTAAAGACAGATAATGAGCAGTCTGAGGAAGAATTAGAAGAAATAGAAAGTAGATATCCAATCGTAGATGACTATAAACAATTAGCTTATGCTAAATTGCAGTTTAGAAAATATGATGTTAATACTGGAGAAGCAATATTTAAACGTGATGGAGTAGCATAATGAAACCATCATTTGCGAATATAGTAGAAAAAGCAGAGATATTATTTTTAGAAGCTGGTAAAATAAAACCAACTACAGTTGATATTCTTGATTCATATAAAGTAATGCGAGAAGGTACAAAAGTTCTACTGGGTAGTTTTGCTGGATTTAATCAGTATAGCTCTGAATATAATAATCTTAATAGTATATTTAAATTGGAGAATATTCATAAGACTTGTGTTACGATTAATATTTCTCCAATGACGGATATAGAAGCATCTAAAGTTACTTTTGTTCCTATATATAGACCGCAAGAGAGAGATTTATCTAAATGGGCTACGACTATATATAAACCAAATCCTCCAATTTATGTTAATTGGGATACTATTTATCCTGGGCTAGGAAGTAATACTTATTCTCCTTGGAATAATTCTAATAGACAGATTTTTCAGTATACGACATTAAGAACAAAATCTGGTATATCTTTTATTATTAATCTTAATTTTCAACAAAGTCCATTACAGCAAAATTGGCAAAACCCATATTGTATTGAAACTATTATAGATTTATATATGATGAGGATTTAATATGTCTAAGAGTCCATTAAGTATTGCCATAGATAAAATAGATGATTCTTTTTCTTCTATTCCAGTTACAACTGAATTTAATTTAGATAAATATCCATCTAACTATATAGTTAATGATGGGTCCATTATATATTCTAAGAAAGTAAAGGGATTACAAATAACTACTCAAGTTCCTTCATTAAAGAAAAATGATATAGTGCGTGGGACTTTATATTTATGGGAAGATTTAGCGTTAAATATCCCAGATAAGCTTATTCCTTATTTAAAAATTAATGTATTACCAGATTTACCGGATGGTATTCAGTTAGATAGTCAGGGACCAACTCCACAATTATCAAAAACAAAATGGATAGAAATTAAAGGAGACGGTCAGACTTTATATACTGGAGTATATGATTATGTATATTCAGGAAACAAAAATCCAGGAATGCCAAAATCTGAAATAAATACTATTAGTCCTCAGTCTGTATCAGATATAAATGCTGGTAAAGTTTATTGTAAATATCAAGCTCCAGTATGGAAGATAGCTTATAGACCAAAACCAGGTTCTTCTACAAGTAATGATGCTTGGTTGGCCGCTCATCCGGATATCAATGATAAGAAAACTTCTACTTTTGTAGGTTTAGTTCAATGGTACCCACTTTCTGTTGATTTCAATATACCAAGAATTATGTATAGTGGAGCAATGAGAGATATTTATAGTAGTGCTGGTACTATTGGTTATCCTCCAAATAGTACTGGAATATTTGGTAGTAATGAGAATGTTTATGCTATCATTTACTCTGGTTTATATAATAATCATATGACGCTTCATAATATGACTAATCAAGGATTTTCTGCTACATGTACTAAAATAGTCGCATATAATGAAGGAGGGCAAGGAGCCGAGATATGGACAGTTAGTAGAGGAACATTTAGCTTTTATTTTGGACCAACAGCAGACCCACAATTATTTATAGTTCTTGATAATAATGTTATGGAATTTGCTAAGAATTTTGAGTATGTAGAAGTATGGCAAGATAAAAGTGTATATTGGGATTATTTAGACCCAGACCATAAATATTATATGAGATATAATGTACCTCAAGACGTATATGATGGTATATATACTACTATTAGATTAACACATCCGTATACCCAGATTACGCAGAATAATTATCCAGACCCAATGCCATTTACGGAAATATATATTCCACCTGATTCAGAAGGATGTGGTTCTGATAGAACGTCATTTCAAGAACAACCATTATTTATTAAGATAAGTGGTACGCAACTTAATAATGATTTGGGAGATGTAGAAGTTAATAAGTATTATGTAAATATACGTCAACAGTTTAAAGTTCATGGTAAAGCTACTGAAGAAACTACTGCGTGGCAATATAGAAAAGGGATAATAACAAGTACGGTATTAAGTAATCAGTCGGGAACCTGGTATTATCCCACTAATGATGCAAGAGTAACTAATAATAGTCCTCAATATATATTACCAACTATAGAACTAACTGCATTAGTACAGATTGCTTGTACTAATCCAGAATTACTGCGTTTAGCGAGGGAATATGTATCTACGACTAGATAAAGTACAAGAAAAAGAAGCTATTCTTGAAGAACAAATAATTAAATCCAAAGATATTATTGTAAGAAATAACAATAAGTTTGAGAGTTTAAAAGTAGTTAAACAAGGCAACGAAGAAACTATATTAGGAACAGCATATTTCCCAATGCGAGGACGTTCTTCAAAAGTTGGATGGGATGGTACAACTAATATAGGTCATGGGGAAGTGATAGTTGTAGAAGAATGTAAATTATTTGGGTTGGTAGAAGAATGGATTAGTTATGGTATATATTTAAGTAATATTCCTATATCTATGATATATAGAATAACTCCAAGTATTATTATTGGAGAAACTGCAAGTGATACATCTATTCCTATATCATTTGATATGTCATATGATATTATATCTAGTAATCAGTATCAATATCTATATTATAATAGTGATACGGATAATAGATTGTTGATTATGGCTCATTATATGTTACGTATGAGCGATAATTGGGAAGAACAGTTTTATCCTAGAGAAGATGAAAAAGCTAGTAGATTTAAAGATGGTAAAAATCCAGATATAGTGGGTGGTGGTCCAATTAGAGGACTTTTACCCCAATATTATTCTAGATTATTATTAAGAATGAATTATAGTCATTTAAAAATAGTATAGAGGAAAATATGTATAAAGTCATTTATCACGATGGAACTATATTTAAAGGCGGTACATTAGAAAATAGTAAGTGGTTAAAAGTTAAGGATGGTATTAAAGAGGTAAAGTATACTTTTCCTGTAGAAATATCTATGTCGGGATATAAAGAATATAATCATTTAGTTGAAAAGCAATATATTAATGGTAAATTAAATATAGTAGCGTTTCTCTTAATGGGTAAAAATGGAGCTAATGTAGATATAAAGAGATTTGATTTAGCTACAGGTACTTTGACAGAATGTAATGTATTAAGTGGAAAAGAATATAATGATGGTCCAACTACGGGCTGGAAGAAAGGTTAGTATGCAATGCCCTAGATGTAAAGCAATATATACAACAGATAGAGATAAATGTAAATTATGTGGAGCGAATATGTATAAAACTAGAATATTAGGTAAACCGGTAGACCCAAGAAAACCAGAAACTAAAATAACTAGGAAGGAGCGATAATGGCAGGATTTGATTTTAGTTGGTTAGGACCATTAACAAAATGGTTAGACCCAGAAGAACGCAAGAAACAAAAACGTATTAAACGTGATGAGTTAGAAGAAGAACGTACTAATATAATGAAGCAGAAAGTAACTGTTATTAATATTCATCGAATTATGGAGATTGATGAAGCTCTTAAAAAAATCAATAGAGACCTAGGTAATTGAGGTGTTTATGAAAGTATACGATAAAGACTATTTACGCACGGAACTTAATAAAATGTTTCAATATAAATGGGTATCTTGTTTAAATTATCATCTAGTACCGATGTTGATAGATGATATTATTATTTTTATTGATAAGTATGAAAATAAACCGAAAGTTTAATTATGGCAATAGATTTATCTAAGGAAGTAACTGTATTTGTTATAACTATTGGAGATATTAACTATAATGATTGTATTAAAGCATTAGAATCTCAATCGTGTTCATTTACATTAGATATTATTAAAGATTACTATCCAATGTCGAAAGCATTTCAGGAGATGCTTAATAGAGTACAAACACCTTATTATATCCAAGTAGATGAAGATATGATATTAAGACCAAATGCCGTACTGGAAATGTATAACTTTATTACAAATAGTTCGTCTATAATGGACTGTTATCAATTATATGACGTTCACCTGGATATGCTTATTTATGGGGTTAAGATATATCGTACTGATGACTTTAAGCGTTATCCATATAATCTAAATCATCCTTCTTGTGAAGTTGAGCAATTGGATAGAATGAAAGCTGATGGACTTCAATATAGACTTAAAGAAGTTGTTATGGGAGAACATTCTCCTAAATGGACAGATGAGAGTATATTTGAACGTTATTATAATCTAATGCAAAAGTTTAAGATATTTAAGTATGAATGGATGGGTAGACTTCCAAAGCAGTTAATGGAAAAGTTTCAAAGAGAGCCAACTCAGAATAACTTCTTTGCTATTGCTGGTATGCTATCTGGTATATATGAAAAAGACACAATGACCGAAGAAAAGGATGGAAGAAGAAAGAGGCAGGATTTGAGTAGATTACAAAGTTTTTTCGTTAAACCCACTCATGCTACAGTATATATAACTGATAAATGTAATTTCAAGTGTGAGTGGTGCCCAAGAGAACATGCTGAACTTGAGAAGTTTGAAGATACAACTGCAAGTCAAGTAGATGCTTTTTTATATCAGTTTCCATCTATTTCTGGTGTATGTATTTGTGGATTTGGTGAACCGTTATTATCTAAAGAGTTAGTAAGAGTAGTGCATACTATTAAAGCTCATAAGAAATTTTGTGGATTGATAACTAATGGTAGTTTATTGAAATATAGACTTAAAGACTTCTTTGATATGCAGAAACCAGATTATATATCTGTTAGTTTAAATGCTCATTGCAAAGAAGAACATGAGCGTATAACTAAAACAAAGACTTGGGATGATGTATTAGAAGGTATTAGAGAGTGTGTTGCTTATGGTCCTACTACATACATATCTTCAGTAGTAACAACAGATAATCTGAAATATGTTCCAGAAGTTATAAAGTTAGCATATAATTTGAAAGTAAAAGGGTTATATTTACATAATCTACTGCCGCATTTTGATGATAAGCTTAATGGTAAGACCTTTTGGGAACTAGTATTACAAACAGAACATCAATCATTTATTGATGAGTGGAAACAATTACCAGAATCAAGTATTGTATTGCGTTATCCAGTATTAATAGATAAATCTGGTGGACGCAATATTTGTAAGTATCCTTGGAATAGTATCGCTATAAATGGTAATGGTAGCATATCTATATGTAACTCTGTATTGCCTGCACAAGCAAGTAATGGTCATTTTATGGATATAGCTGTATTACAGAATGAATATTGTACGCAATTTAGAGATAAATTTACAAATAGGGATAAAAGCTTACCTTGTGATAAATGCTTTAGAAATTGGAAGTTTGAATGAAAATATTAAAGATAATAGACCAATGGGGATGGGCATACCATTTTCTTTCACAAGAACAACAAAAGTATACAGAACATACTATTAATATTGTTCGTATAGCTGACTTTAGAATAAGTCATTTAGAAGGATATGATATTATATACTTTTCTTCTCCGGACTTAAGTAAAGTCGTGAATAGACTTATACCAGCTATACGTAAATCATATCCTAAAGTTATTATCATTGGAGGAGTAGCTGGAGAAACTAATAGTATATATGTTGATGTAGATTTAGTTATATCAATTTCTGCGAAGTTCTATCCAAAGTTAAAGGGAATATATAAGAGATGCCCAGTTATATTTATGCCAGAAGGAATAGATACTAAGTTTTTTGTTCCTCAAGAAAAGCATAAAGAATTTATAGTTGGGTGGGTTGGAAGACCATGTACGGTTAAAAGACCTCATCTATTAGATGAATTAAACTATTCTGTAAAGAAACAACAAGATTGGGGGCATTCTCATTTCATTAAAGACCGCACACAAGAGCATATGTTAGACTTCTATAAGTCTATATCTTGCTTAGTACTTACATCAAGTTCTGAATGTATGCCAAGAGTAGTATTAGAAGCGATGGCTTGTGAAAGACCAGTTATATCTACTGATGTTGGTAGTTTAAGAATGGTCATTGATAGTAAATGGCTAGTAGATGTTAATCCAGAAAGTAGAGTTATTCTACAGATGAATACTAGATTGAATTTATTAGAAAATAATAGATTAGAGTATTGTCAAGTAAGTAAACGTAATAGAGACCATGTAGTTGAACATTTTAGTTGGGAAGTATTACAACCCATATGGGATATGATATTTGAATATTCTAAGAAAGATATGCGAGATGTAGTTAGAATAGGTGAATCGGTTAGAGATAAATACAAGAAAGATGAGCCAGCTTTATTATGATTGGAGTTATAATAACAACTATAGATAGACCATCTATTGTCTTAAAATCTATTGCATCTACAGAGTATCTTTCTCCTATAGAGTATAAAGTTATATTGATAGAGCAAACGAATAATACTTATGATAATATTTCTAATGTACATAGAGTTAAAGTACCATATGATGTTGGATTATCATATTCTAGGAATATTGGAGTAGAAGTAGCATATCAACTAGGATGTGATTATTGTTTAGTTATGGCAGATAGTATTTGTTTAACGGAAGAAATACAGCAGTATATTCAATGGATAATGTCGTTATTCAATACTACAGAATTTGATTTAATTGGGTTACCATTAATTAATAGAGTTTCGTGGGAAGGAAAATTGCAACTTATTGCTGGTAAAGGATTTAAGATTGATATGGTTAGTCCTTATAGTAATCATCTTGTTACTCCATGTGATATTGTACGTAATTTCTTTATTGCCAAAATAAAAACATTAAGAACATGTCAATGGGATAATGACTTAAAGATGAGAGAACATGAGGATTTCTTTTGGAGATATAAGCAACTAGGATATAAAGTTGGGTTTATAACTGTTGGTTCTGGTAAGTATATTGGTAGAGCTGGTACACCAGAATATACGGCATTAAGAGATAGAAATATGATTAGAGGTAGAAAATTATTAAAAGCTAAATATCATATTGCAGATTGGTTAGTAAGATAAGGAGATATTATGTTAAGAGGAATATTAGCAGTATTGTTATGTTTTGCTATAGGTGGGTGTGGATTGGTTGGTTGTGCAAGAAAGCAAGTTAGACCAGTACAAGCACCACAAGAATATATAGAGTTATGTAAAAACGCTGAGGGAATATGTTGGGGTAAAGCAGGAGAAAATCCAGCAGATATTCCAGAGTGTGCTTTAGTATATAGATGTTATGATTGGGAATTACATGTTAAATAAAAAAGGGCTACTTTCGTAGCCCTTATCTTTAATCACAGCAACAACTTACTTTCTTCTTTGGCTTCTTCTTCTTTTTGTCTTTTGCTCCCTTGTCTTTATTGCCCATTCGTTTATCCTCCTTCATTCCATTTGCAATAGCTTCATAAACAACAGAGTTAATAAAATTATGATTATATACAACTCCTCGTTTCTTGGCTAAGTCTTTAAAGATTTTTTCTTCAATAGAATTAATCTCATAAGTCATATCTGCACTACCATCTTTGTTTTCTTTAAACTTAATTATCTTCATCTTTGTCCTTTCTGTATCGTATCATTACGGGGTGTCTAGGTAAATCTTTTGAACCAATAGTCATTCCTTTATATTCTATAGTCTTTCCTATATAGTTATGTTTATTTAACCATATTTCTTTCTTTTCTTCATCGGTCATAGCAAGTACTACTTTTAGTTCTTTGCCATTATGCATAACTATAAATGCACATGCTTTATCAATGAATATTCTATCATCTTTCTTTTGACTTGTTACTGAATAGCCAAGTTCATTGATAGTTTTTTCTGCATTTTCATCTACCTTAGTAGCTCTAACTACTCCGGTTATCTTTGCATCGAATGTTTCAAATAACTTTACTTTGTATGCTATATTCTCTTTAACTCTAGCTCTACCAAACTTATACTTACTTTCTGGGTTCCTTAATATTAATCCTTCAAATCCATCTCTAATAGATTGTTCAAATGCTAATTGTACTTCTTCAGCATTACTTGCTAAGTATTGTACACATGGTTGTAATTTTCTGAAGTTAAGTTTCTCATATTGCTTAATTCTATCAACAAATGGTCTATCTTTTCCATCAAGTATATCAAAACACCAGAATTTAAGGTCAATAGGGAGTTCTTTATCATCAGAACGTATAATACCACTAAGTTCATTGAAAGGAACTGTAAAACAGTATAATTCTCCATCAAGTATTACGTCATGTGCTTTAGAATATGCTGTTATTTCGCTTAGAAGGCCCCTTAAATGCACGTTTCTGATTAACTTGAGTGAGCGACTGTATAGCTGTCCATCTTTGATTATACAGCGTATTCCGTCTAATTTAGCACTTGCTAGTAGAGGGTATTTCAGAGTATTCAAGTCTACTTGCTCATTTGGGCATAATTGTGGTTTAAATGTCTTTGTCATATATTCTATTATACATCATTATAAACGTTTGTCAAGTGTTTTGTATTAAATTTACTATTTTATCGCACATAACTTGTTTGTAGAATTGAGGATACGTTAGTTTTTCAAATGATTGAATATTAGATTGTGGGCTAATATTATAGATTTTTGTTGGTAAGTTCTTAAAGAAATCGTAATCATTAACGTCCTTTTTTACAGAATTCTGGGTCATATATACATTGGGATTATTTACTCCACTAGAGATATAGTCAATTTTGTCATATTGATAATAGTGAGTATGTTTATCATTGATATTTGAAGTTCCAAAATCGAATCCCAGCAAATATACGTAGTCATAGTTTAGTTTACATGCTAAAGCAATCGCAAACGTACCACTTAATCCCATATGTCCTATATAAAGTTTATTAGGATTTTTAATGGCAGTATCTTGCTCTCTTGTTGTATCATATTGAACTATATTTTTAATACCATTATATCTTGGATTAGCTTTTGTTATTAATTCTACTGATTTCAGATTTAGCTCCTCTAAGCGTGAAATGTTGTTTCTGAAAAAAGTAGTATCTACCCATATTTGTTTAGTAGGAAGATACGGCATAGTTAGAAATGCATAGTTAATAGACCATATATCTTGCCCTTTAATCTTTTTCCATAAATCTGTTTGTATACCTTCTAGTATACTCTTACCACCACCAATTAATATACAAGTTTTCATTTATTTTACCTTATCATCGGGTATATTAGTTACAATATCTTCTAGTTCTTCAATCTCTTTCTTTAATGCTTCGTTCTCTTGCCTAAAACGATTTAATTCAGCTTCAGTTTCCAGTAATCTGCGTTTTAATATTTCAATGGATAATTTATTATTATGCCAAACATTTTCGTGATATGCTTCATATTCTGCTTTAGTCATACCAGAAGGAATATCTTCATATTCAGCTATTTTAATTTTTTGAGTAGTACCATCTATATTATGAATTGTTGCATATTGAGTAGTATAATTATAACTTACTCCACTATATCCTTCATAATTAGCGGAATCTAGTTTTTTAGCCATAGCGTTTACTTTCTTTATCATTTCTACATTAGCTAAAGAAGCAAAAGTTGGATTTGTAGTACTCATTTAACACGTCCTGTTTTTTTAAAATAATTTATTTTAGATAGTATTTCATCTACAGATATAGGCATAAATCTATTAACATCTACTCCTACATTAAACAATATAGTTTCTTTAACTGTGCCTTCTAACCAAGGAAGTTGACGTTTTTCTATCTTCCAGTTCTGATGTACGTGCCCAACTAAATTAATTGGAAAGTCATAATTACAATGCTCTGGTTTATGTACAAGGTTAAAGCGAGTATTAGCAAAAGTAATATGTATACAATCTATGATAGTCTTTGTGCTATTATTATTGTCGTGATTACCACGTACTATTATCTTATTGCCATTTAATTGATTTAACCAGAATGGAGCTTTTTCACAATTAGTACCAGACTTAAAGCAGAAATCTCCTATTATGAAGGTAGTATCTTCTGGTTTAACTCTAGCATTAAAATTACGTATAAGAGTAGAATTCATTTCATCTGTGGATTTGAATGGACGATTGGCGTACTCTATTATTCTGCCGTGTCCGTAGTGAGGGTCTGATGTGAACCAATATCTCATTTTATATTGTATTTCTTTTTATGTTCAATAATAATGTCAAGAAGCTTAGAGTATTGTTTCTGACATAGTTCTAAGTATGCTTTAGCGTTGTTTGTGTCTTTATCGTTAGTTCTTAGTTTAAATCCGTACTGCGTTTGAGCTTTTTCAACATTATTCTTAACTCGTTTCATTTCTGTATATAACTCTATTAGTTTAAAATATCCTTCTGTAGATTGTCCATGTTCTTGAAGAACTAGCATTTTATCTTCTAAATATTTCATATAAATATCTACAGTCTTATCCATTATTCCCATCCTTTACTTATTTCAAACCTAATCGTTAACTTTTTATTAAGTCTATAAAAACTAAATCTAAACCATCCTAATCGCTTGTGTATATAAATATATTTGTATCTACATCTATATCCATAACATCTGTCATTACAATAAGATACGCTAACTTCTTCACCATGATATGGAACATTACTATTCCAACAAACACCACCATCAAAATAAGTACAAACTTTATCCGTTTTCATTTTTTTCTCTATTCTTTAACATGCGGAACTTTTTAGCGTCTTTATAGTCCCAAAATTCAGCTATAGTGTTCCAGTCGTGCTTATGCACGGCTTCTTTTACTACCCAAGCACATTGATGAGAAAGATTGCCTCTTATTATTTTATATTTCATATATTACCTTAAATAGATTGCGTACAACCCAGGTACTGCAATTACTTCTTTTTCTTTTGCGTTTGAAATGGTTTCTGGTCTTCCTTCCAGTATGAATCCCATGCTAGAATACCAAACAAGTTAAGTAAGTTCCTTCCACTTGTCTCCCAGAAAATACCACAAAAACGTTGCTTCTTATTCGTGTCCATCATTTTCTTAACTAATACATCAACTAATGCTTGCTTTTCTTCTGTAGTTAGAGACTGAGAAGCTTCTACTGCCTGCATCTGTGTAATGTATACTTTGTACTTCTCTGTCTGTGATAAGCCAATGCCACCAAATACTGAGAACGCATTAGCTTGTGATACTCCTTCACCTCCAGTTAGATTTGGATAGGAAGCGGCATATGTCTTGTCGTCGCTTTCATCTCCTTCAACAGAAACAGAGCCATTTGCTACTTGACCTTGTTTGTTAGTTGCATCAACAAATGATGCTTGTCCTTGCAACTGACCTTGTGCGGCAATGGCTGCCTGTCCCTGCATTTGTCCTTGCCCTTGAGCTTGCCCTTGACCCTGTAACTGTCCTTGAGCTTGTCCTTGAGCTTGGTCATTCGTATTGTCTTGCCATTGGGCAAAGACCATTGTCGTTGAGAATACGAGTATTACTAGTGTTGCGATTAACTTCTTCATCATTGTTTACTTATCCTCCTTGTTTGCTGGGTTGTACGCAAATTTAATAATTCAGTTCTACGGGCTTGTTACTTATTGTATAGCCCTCATTACAAGAACTGACGTTAAAATGTTTATTCTTTTGTCCATAGCTATAATGTATATGACCAAATATATGATACTTTAGGTCTAGTAATTCAGACATTTTATTAGCTAATGATTTACTACCACAATTATGACTACCATATGAACTTGCTACATAATCTAATGCACCATACATAGGACCATGTGTAATAAGAATATTAGTATCTAATGGTATTTTATCCCATACTTCATATCCTAAGTCATCATCAAACATCATAAAATGCCAGTTGCAGAACATTGGAGTATATGGAGACCCAAATATCTTAATACCATCAATAATAACTTCATTATTGCAAAGATAGATTATACCATACTCTTTGAATACGGTTAAAGTAGTATCTGGACTTTTTTCTGCAATTTCATCGTGATTACCAGCTACAACTATCTTGTACTTTGCTGGTTGTTGACTCATCCACTTGGCAAAGTCCATTAAGTGATTTAAACATCCATTGCCAGTAAAATCTCCTGCATGAATGAGCATATCGCATTTGGGAATAGTTAAATGCTTATGTAATGAATGAGTATCTGAAATTGCAACTAATTTTTTCATCAAAAATTTCCATAATTTACTTGTAAACAAGTTAATCCAATATCTCTCCACATCTTAACCACTTTATCTCTATCATCAAGTACAAAATCAATATAGAATTTATCCTTAATGTTATTATCAAATAGTTCTTTTTTAACTATATCGTCTGGTCTAAAGTCTCCAGTCTTACGCATAATAATATCTAAGACAAATATACCAGCTTTTTCTCGTAACCATTTGAGAGTCTTATCTTTACATTTATCTTCTCTACCAGACATAAATAATACGGTTTTTGTTCCTATAGGAGTTAGATAGTTCATAACTATTGATTGAACTGCTCTATTAACTAAATCCGTATCGCATTTATCATAGTCAAATGGGTTTCTGCCATTATGTATAGCTAAAGTACCATCTAAATCACATATAATAGCTCTTGGTAGAGAGTCATTTTGTGTCAAAGTAATTTGTGGTTTAGAGAAGTATTTCTCATACATACCACGAATGACCTTCTCTCCAACTTTACCTTCAATGCGTTCATTATCCCTTTTAATAGCTTCATCAAGAGTAATGTCAAACATTTTAAATTCAATGGGGCAATTAGAGTGTTTAGCTATTCTTTCCCACTTAGCTATTACTTTTGGATTAAGATTGGTAGCATCAATAACTGCTTCGTGCCCATTAAGTATAGCATCTACTACGCAGTTATCTTCCCATTTAGTAATTAAATCTTCTTGCTCTGGTAGCCAATAGATGCCTCTCATTCTTCTTAAATCATCTCTACAGACACGAACAGCATCTTTGTTAGTAGTTACGTACTCTTTTGCCCAAGTTGTCTTTCCCGCTCCAGGCAACCCCTGAAGCACTAATATTTTTTTCATTTGTTTTTCCTATTAAAATATCTAACTTTCCTATAATGACTATTACATAATCCAATGCATCTGTGTTTATTATTACATCCAGGTATAGTACAGATTCTATTTTTAGTAGAATGAAGTTTAGTATGTTCTGACTTATTCATAACTTCTAAGTTTTCAATGTTATTGTTAAATTTATCTAAATCTTTGTGATGTACTATTTCATTGCTAGTCAATTTTCTACCAAGTTTTGTTTCTATAATATTACGGTGTAAATGTTCACCATTATACTTTATATAGGTTTTATTTCCTTTACCACGCAACTTATTACCTCTAATACTAGCAGTATGTATAGACCCACATTTAACAGAACAATATTTTGGGTTTAATTTATATTTTGATACTAAATGAGATGCTCCGCAATTTAAACAAATTATGCTCTTTTTCATGGTCATCTTTCTTTTAAATGGTGGGTTGGCACAGAATCGAACTGCGATTTGTAGATTTACAGTCTAGCGTTCTACCATTGAACTAACAACCCATACTAGGCTGCCAAACATTTACGGTTCGACTACGTTTAGTGCTATGCACATAATAATCTACTGCCCACCTAATATTAAAATTAATAGAACCATCGGTTGTATTAGCAACCTTTATTTCCCAATAAAGTAGGCCTGTTGACTTTACCAGTATTTATCCCATCTAAGGGAATGGTATTTTAGTTAAGTAATTTTTGTTACAATTACTTGTATATCAGCATCTTCTGGAAGATATGTAAGTCTTTTTTGAATGTTATTTGCTACTAATTTACTTGCAAATATAAAAGTAAGAGTTCTGGCTTTACCAATAAATCCAGCACTAGACTTTATCTTACCTACTGTTCTTTCTATTTTATCATCTAAATCATCATTATAATTGCTATATGATATTGTAACTTTATATTTTACCATTACTGCTCCTCAAAGTGTTTAAAGCTTTCATTAACGCCGCACATTTTGCAACCATCAAATAATAGACTATATGGAATAAAGTGAGCTTGTGTTACATCAAATACTTTTCCATCTGTATCTACCCATTTTAAGGGTCCTTTTTCTTCATTAATATCATAATCTGTTTTATTTAAAAAACCGCAATATCCATTTTCCATTGTTGGTAATTGTTTAACTCTTGCATAAAAAGGACAGACTCTACGAGTTTTATGGTCATAACAATATACTGTGTCTTTTGGTATTAATTGTTTGCATTCATCATTTGTGAGTACAACTGTTTTACCATTTCCCAATCTGTATTCTCTTGTAGTCATTATATCATCTCTCTATAGAATGTCAAGCATTATTTTCAATAATTATGTCATCTAATATGACAGGAAGTTTATCTTTAACTAAAGTATATAATATAATAGCAACTTGTCTCATTTGAGGATGTGCTACTTTAGCAGTTCTTAGTTTAAGGAAATGACGTAACTCCCTCAAATTCATAGTACATACAATCTCTGTCTTTAAGCTATTAGGCAATACTGACCTAGCTTCTTCTGGCTTTGCTCCTAATGCAATTAGTTTGTTATAAGCATCTTCACAAGCTTGCATATGTTTTTGCCATATATCATACTTTTGTACATCTACAATAGATGTATTATATCCTTTCCAAAAGCAAGGGTCAATTATATTTAAGCCCTTCTTATTATAATTTACATAGCGAGTACTCTCTTGAGCATAACTGGCGATTCTATGTCTAACTATTTCGTGAGTTACTCCTCTATCAGTAATAATTTTAAAGGTAATATTATAATGTTCAAGCATAGCTTCGTGCCCACGCTTGATTAACATAGCTACAAAGTTCTTACAAGAAGTATCTGTTATTAAATCTTCTGACTTATAACAAGTGCGTCCTGCTCGTTCAATTTTTTTAAGTACTTCTAATCCATTGATTTCAGTAAGAAGCTCAACTGATGGTTCTATAATAGTCATTCTAACTCCTCTTTGTAAATTAGTTTTATTGTTCTAGAGTAGTTTCCTATTCCTACCATATCTCCATCACAATGAAATATTTCATAGTCTATCTTAAACTTTTTTAACATTGCTTCTTCTAAGCGAGTAATTTCTTCCCAATATCTTTGGTTTATTTGATTAGCCGCTTTCCAATATGGTTTAAGCTCAGTTATTTGTTTCTTTGTTGCTTTTTTTAATTTTTGCATTATTTTTCTCCTACTTCATCTACTAAATCATTACATAAATCGCATAACGTTCTAGCACACAATGACTTACGTAATTTAGCTTTAGGTGAACCACATAATTCACATGTTGTTTCACTCATAGCACATGCCATAGAAATCATACCATCAATTCTCTGGTCCGTTGGTGCCGCATAGATACGCATAGTACCAAATTTTTCTTTAATGCATGATATTCTGAACTTTAGTTTTGGATTGTTAAGACGAATATGGTTCTTAACTAGTTTAAGGAAATTTTCAATAATGTCGCTCCAACCATCTTCACATCTAATATCTTTATCTTCTGTAATAAACTCTCTATACTTCATGTATAGATTATGAATTTTCTTGTGGTCCATTATATATCTCCTCATTTAATGAATCTTTACTACTATACCATACAGGTACTTTATCCTCAAAAGAGGTAATACTAAGTAATTGATGATTTTGTAATATTATAGGTAATGTTTCTAATAATTCTTCGTTATTTAGGCATTGTAATATACCTGGTGTATGCTGTTCAAGATTTTTAAATACAATATAATATCTCATGGTTTATTCCTATATCCAAGTCTATAAAGATGTTCTGCTATATCTTGACAAAGCTTTCGTCTTGAACGATTTCCGTCTTGATACTCGTTCATCTTTCTCATTATATCACAACTATTCGCAATGTCAAGATATAATTCAAACCATTCTTGTTCTCCATATTCTACTTGATGGGGCATACTCCTCCAGTACATTCTGATATAAGATTATCTCCTCCAGAGATAGCAGTTTTAATAATCTTAATATCTTTACTCAACGCTTCGTATTGTTCTTTAGTAATTTCTTCATATGGAGCTTGAGTGAACCCATGTTCATTATGTAATAAAAATGATACTGACTTAACACTATCTTTATAGTTTTCTTTTAACCACTTTTTAATTTCTGGCAGTTCTTCTTTTTTATAATAGACTGTAACAGATACAGCGTTATCAGCCCATATAGTCTGCATTTTCTTTACAAGCTCTAATTGTTTAACAGCAGTCATATCTTTTGCTACAATAGCATCATTACCTGAAAAACAAGGGAAAGAGACAATACTAGTAGTGTGATTATTAGTGCCGTCAAAATTCTTTGCAAGTTCAACATGATAGCCAGCATTTCTACATACATCAACGAGTTTGTCGTCTGAAGCCATCCTGACTCGTCTAATATAATATTTAGAATATGCCGGATGTACTCCTGGAGTCGAGCCAGCAAGTAGACTGAGAGTACCGCTAGGCTTAACGGTAGTAAGTTTAATAGATTCATTCCATCCTCTTTTCTTTGACCATTCTTTGTCAAATTTCTTTAATTCTTTATAACAAGCATCTAACCACTCTAATTTATGTAAAGATTGACATATACCTGTTACTCCAAGCCCAATTCTCATATTCTTATGTACAATCTTTGTTGTTTCGTCATGCAAGAATGGAAGTGAACATACTGCTTTTTGTGTCTTATATAGCAATTTTGCACAATCTATAAGCTGTTCTTTAGTTTCAATGTTATTAAGATACAATTCTGATAAGTTACAACATTCATAATTAGCTAAAGGTATCTCTGCACATGGATTAACAACTTCGCAGTTGTCTTTCTTGGGTTCATCTAATCTACCCATCTTTTGTGCTAACTTTACGTTATATAATCCATATGGCTCACCATTACCAGCATAACCATCCCATATATCATTACTAATATGCGTATAATCATCTGCATATATAGTATTATTACTCAATGCTCTCCAGTTAGGGATATTATCTAAATCCCATCTTTTAGCTCTGATGAATAAATAATCGTCTGGGTCTCCCAATGCTATTTGAGCAGAACGACGGACATTACCACTAACGACAATAGTACCGATAATGTTACAAATGTCGAGAACATCAACTGAACGTAATTTCTTACCAGCTCGTCCTTCCATAACTTTACAAATATTAACAATCCCATCAACCAATATACCAGAACCACTAGCAGTACCACCAAATCCATGTATTTTCTCCCCATATCCTCTTATTAAAACTGTTGAATAAGTAAATGATTTTCCTGTGCTAAAATATGCACGTAGCACTTTACGTAGAAGATTAACCCAACCTTCACGACTATCTGGTACAATAAAGTCGGCATCTTTTGCTGTATTATTAGTAACTATTACACCTTCTTTTACTTTCGGTAATTCGTGAACATCTTCTCTGCGAACACTAAAACCAACACCACCACCAAGCATTAAGTTCTCAAATAAGAAACAGAATGCTTCTGGTGTATTTATTTGTACCCCCCAACAATTAAGATAAGCATTAGCACCATAGCGTTTATAATTAGGAGTTCCCAACTGCCAAAGCATACGACCAGCGAAGTTACAGCGAAGATTAAAAACGTGGTCAAAAAGTCTTTCAGCTTCTTCTTTTGTATATTCAGCTCCAATTTCTTGGGCTCCATTAATACATCTTGCAACTGTTTCATACCATTCTTCGTTTGTTCCGTCCGTTTTTGTTCTACTATATGTCCTTTTATATATTATCTTACCCATTCCCTGGTAACCCCAGTTGGGTTCTATATTTTTATACTTTTTTAAAAATGGCTCGGTTATAATCATTCTTCTCCTTAAAGCATATCATAGTTGTTATGTTCTGTTTGTCTTGCGAGTAAATACAAATAACCAGATAAGTAATTAATGAACTTTAGTAAATACTCATTATCTATTTTCTTATTATCATATAATCTTACAATAGAACGTTCTACAGTTCTACAGAGAGCCCTACACATATCTATATGAGCGGATAATGGGTTAATTCCAGGTAAGATAAAATCGTCTGGTAATTCAATATTTTCTTTGATGAATTCCATTTTTGTATTTAATTTATCTACATCTTCTACTGAAATTCGTTTTGTTTCTGAACCAGCAATTTCTGACCCAATAGTAAATAACATTCTTTGAACATATGTTAATTGCTCATTCATAGCACAATCATAATATGGAGTAAGTGATTTTGTTATTCCTATCATACTGACCAGAATATCAATATCCCCTTCTACTATCATTCTATCATCAGCTTTTGATACTACTCCGCAACATAGATTAGTTTTACTTGTATCTTTCATATAATTGCTCCATTAGCTTAATATGTTCTTTTCGTGCTTTTCCTTTTAAAGTGTGGCATTGACAATGACAAATAGTTCCACCAAATACCATTTCATTATCACGAATTTGCTTTGCTGTTCTTTTTGGTGCTTTAGTTCCAGGGCATACATTACAATAGCATCTTGTTATCACCATTACCATATTATACTTTTATGTTCCTTACGTTTATATCATTAGTAGCAAATCTATGGACGATTGCGACCAATTGAAAATTTGTATTTTTAAAGAGGTCAAATACTAACTCTAAGTTTTTCTGGTCTAGACTGCTAAATCCTTCATCTGCTATAATCAACCCAATCTCATTCTTTTCCATTAATAAAGCTAATTGAAATGCTATAGTAACAAATAATCTTTGACCATTTGACAAGTCTTTATATTTGTATTCTACTCCATTACGAATTAATGTTATATCGAAATTGTTCTTGTCATTAATATTAAATTTAACGTGAAACCCAAGTTTATTTAATATGTTATTAATTAAAGGCTCTAAACAGCGTAGCTTCTCAGTTATATAGAACGTAGTGAATCCATCTAGTTCAGAAATACATCTTTTCATTAGTTCTACGTCTTTAGTAGTCCATATAAAGTCTTTCTGTTTTAGTCTACCATCTAATCTATGTATTAATCTGGTAAGTTTATCTTTATGAGTAATTTGGTTAAGTTTAGCTTGTTTTACATTTTCAATGACTTCTTTCTGGTTCTGTAGTTCATCTATTATTGTGCTTAATTTTTCATTTAAAGCTATAATTCTATCTGATACATTTGTCAAGATTTCTTTTTGAATATTAATTGGCATTTGTTGATGACAAACTGGGCAAAATTGTTCTGTAATAATTGTATTCTTTTGGTCCGCTAATGTTGTTTTTTCTACTTCAATACGAGTCTTTTTATTTGATAATTCATAAAATAGAGTTTCATTATTTCTCAAGTCCCTATCTAATTCCATTAATTTTGAGGAGACTTCATCAAACGCTTCATTTAATATAGCATATCTGTTAGATGATGGATAATGCGTATAAATAACCGCAATGTCTTTATTATATTGTTCTCTGATAGACTTTTTACCTAAAAAATTTGTTCGGACTTCATTGATATTAATACTATTATCAAAATCTACCAAAGTCTTTCGTAATGCTTGTGGTCCTTGCTCTAATATATTAATACTATCTTTAATATCAATCATTCTGAATTTGCGAAAGAAATCTACGTTTTGAAATATTTCTTCTAACTTCTGTTGTTTCAACGAGTTATTAGATAATGTTACTTCAACTCCATCAATGTAGATATTAATAGCAGTAGGTATACTGCGTTTAATAGTGTATTGCACACCAAGATATTCTAATTCTACTTGAACATAAGTATTTGGGCTAGTTAAATTACGAGTAGGTAAACTTGGTAAAGTTACTTCACTATAACCAAATAAAGTAAATAATAGTGCTTGTAATGCTAAAGTTGACTTTCCAGACCCATTCTCTCCTGATACTAGATTAATTTTAGCGAAGTCAAATTCGTGTTTACCAGAAAAACATTTATAATCATTAAGAATAACTTTTTTTAGATACATATGCCTACCTTTTTAAATTCATTTATTATTTCAGCTTTAACATCTATATCTTTTATATTATCTATCCATTTATTAATAATCTCTGTAGTATCGTTGTTTTGTGAGGCAATATTTGTTACAGGATTATTCTGAAAATTTAATTTTATTTTGAATTTAAAAAAGTGAGATTTATATTTCTCTAGGTCATTTGCTTCTTTTAGAAATTGACCAAAATCATTAATAACGACTCTTACCTGGTATTCTTGTGGTATATTAAATAAATCTGCTACACTATTTACTTCTACCATGGGTCTGACTTTAGTTAAACGTATTGCTTTGAACCCACATTCATCCACAAAGAGTATATATTTGTTTTTGTTATCAACTTCACCAAAATCTACATATCTTACAGAACCAGGATGAACAATACTGCTTCCATTAGGATAGTCAATTACTTGATAACTATGTTGATGACCAAGAACAGATAATTTATAGTTATTAGATAAATCTACTCCATCTGCTGGTTCATTAAATCCGCAAGTAGATTCTTTTATCATAAAGTGCCCATAGTATACACCATCTAATACAATATCATCTACTACTTCAACTCCTAAATGCTTTAAGTAAGTAACAGAGCTAATAGTATAATCAATAGCAGGATGATTCCCGGTAACCATATATAACATCTTGTAGCTAGACAAGAACTTGATAGCCCATTTAGTACCAAATTCAATTTCTCTAGCAGAGGGATTTTTCTTTTCATAGTAGTCTCCTACACATACTAATATTGGAGCTTCTTTAGAATATCTAAGTATTTCGGTAAATACTTTATCTAATTCTTCTAAACAACTTTCTTCAATATGACAATCTGTAAAGACAATATGTTTCAAAGTTATCTCCTTATAAATGGCTGATAGACTAGGGCTCGAACCTAGGACTTTCTGGTTAACAGCCAGACGTTCTGCCAACTGAACTACCTATCAATAAATGGAGCCGAGGACTGGAATCGAACCAGCAACCTGATGCTTACAAAGCAACTGCTCTACCAATTGAGCTACCCGGGCATTAAATTAATTTGCTGGCTGTAGATTGCAGAGCCCACTCAAGGGAAAACATCCATTTAACCATTGTGCGTCCGGCACCAGCATTAACTGTTCGTACAATGACCTTCAAGGCTGACTAGGCTATTCGTCATTTTCTTCTGTGTCTTGCGATATTCGGTGGACTCGGTTTAACAACTCTTTTCGCTAGTCAATGCTCAAGAGTACTCTGGCGACCACACAGGCACGAACAAATGGCAGAGAATAAAGGAATCGAACCAATACTCCAAGAATCAAAGTCTTGTGTACTACCATTATACGAATTCTCCAAATGGTCTGTCTGGTTGGATTTGAACCAACTCCGCATGGCCCCAAACCACGTATGCAACCATAAACACTTCAGACAGATAAAGCACAGATGGCGGGATTTGAACCCGCGGTGTCTAGCTTGACAAGCTAGTGCATTGGGCCTCTATGCTACATCTGTAAAATGGTGGAGATAGGCGGAGTTGAACCCTCGTCTGTTGAATGCAAATCAACTGTTTTCCCAGTTAAACTATATCCCCATAAATAAAAGTAGCCCTAACGGGATTTGAACCCATCCTCCAACCTTGAAAAAGTTGTGTGCTAACCACTACACTATAGGGCCAAAGCACGGATAGTAGGAATTGAACCCACATTGTGAGATTAGAAATCTCATGCACTCTCCGTTGTGCTATACCCGTAAAGTGGTGCAAGTTGACTGAATTGAACAATCATTAGGCGATTATCAGTCGCCTGTTCTGCCGTTGAACTAAACTTGCATGGAGGCCGAGGTGGGACTCGAACCCACATATACTTTCTTTTGCAGAGAAAGCCCCTAGCCACCTCGAGAACCCGGCCAGTAAATGGTGCGAGATACAAGAGTTGAACTTGTACGCCATTGCTGGCAACCGCTTCTAAGGCGGTCGTGTCTGCCAATTCCGACCAATCTCGCATAATGGCGGAAGATGTAGGATTTGAACCCACAAAGCTGTTACGCTCCTAGTTTTCAAGACTAGTGCCTTACCAATTAGGCTAACCTTCCAAATAACAAATGGTAGTCTTTAAAGGACTCGAACCTTTAACCTTTCGGATGTAAGCCGAATGCTCTAACCATTGAGCTAAAAGACTATGGTGCGAGTTACCAGACTCGAACTGGTTCGTTCAGTTTGGAAAACTGACAGGCTGCCATTAAACCTCAAACTCGCTGGCGAGCCAACTGAGAGTCGAACTCAGGTCTCTGGTTTTGGAGACCAGAATACTAACCACTATACTATTGACTCAAAATGGTAGCGGGTCATGGTACTGCCCCATGTGCTTGAGCTTATGAAACTCAGGAGTTACTTTTACTCTAACCCGCCAAAATGAACTAGAAGGAGCAGAGGGAAAAAAGATAATTAGGACAACTACAACTAACCAACAATCAACAGAGTTTTTATGAGGCAACAATAACAACTAATAACAACAATGTGCAATTATCTCAAATGAGTAACTTGCACATATTTTATATAGTCAGTTGTGCCTCAACAACACTCTTGGCTGGATAGTAAACCAATTTTCATTGGGATTAATCATCTTTCTTCTTTCTAACATTATATACCTTAGTACTACAGATATATAACATCAGTCTGCCCCAATCTAGAAAATTACTCTAAAGGAGCTAATAAAGAATCAGAGTCAACCTCGAGGTCAACAATGGTTGTAGCATTAGCTTGCTTTACGGCTGTGTTAGCCTTAAAGAGCCAATTCTCTAGCATTGTAACCCTCTTATCGAGTTCTTTAGTGTCATATTGACACTCAGATTCCTCAATTCTCTGATGCTCACCTGTCCCATAGGTAGTCTTGCTCTTATTAATACCTTGAGACCTAATCATTCTCAAATCAGCCAATCTCTTGGAGACTTGAGTAATCAACTGCAACGTACCGTTAATCGTTAACTTGGCCATTGTACTCCTTTTCCGGGTCTATTGACCTCTTTTGTTGTTCTTTTATTTTAAATTTATGTTCCCACTTATGTTTCCAGGGTTTACACATAGCACAACTACCACCTGGTTTCTTCTTACGTGCATGAATTCTATTAGGATGTGCTATTTCCATATTAAAATGTACAAGTATATGAACACGCACCACTTAATAACTTACAATTAGTTGGTGGAGTTGTTACACAACTACTCAATATTATTGTCAATAGGGTCATTATACCACCCAAATAAATCATCTGAAAGTTCTTCATCAATAATCTCCTTCATTTGCTTTTTAGCTTTCTGTCTATCATACTCTTTTTTAGAAGGAACTACCCGTTCAACTGGATTAATATCCCAAGTACGACGTATCTTTTTCCAAGATTTATATGTAGTATTCTCTTTCATGTTCTTCTTATTATAGCAAATTATTTCTCATTGTCAAGTAAATTCTTATGTAATTTTATCACAAACGTATCTAATATAGCATCATAGTACCAACAAAAAGCTTCGTCCATTTCTTCATTGATAGGTATTCCTCTATGGTCAAATATATAAATAACTGCGTGAGCTAGTTCGTGAGATAACCCACGCAAGTTATTTCCTATACTAGAAAGATATATAAATACGTAAATTTCACCATTAACTTCCATTCCTTCAAATAATGAATTCCATGGTTTTATGTTATCGGCTCTATCTGGAGCTATTCCTATTTCCTTATTAATATACTTATAGAAGTCATCTATTGTACAATCAAATACAACAATATATTTAGCCATATATATGTTGTCGTAGTATTTTTTAACTTTCATAATTACCTTATATCAAAGTTTTTGTTTTCTTTGAGTATCTGTTAATTAGATTATATAGAGCTTCTGTATCTAAAACATCTTTAAGACAATGATTTAACATATCTCCAATAGCCCAATCTTCACCACGTAATGCACCATGTTTTATAGACATGCTTAAGTGGTCTTTATTAGTTATTCCTACTAGTTTTCTACATCCATTCTCAAGAGAGTTTCTTGATAATTTAAACTTCTTTTTAAGCATAACCCACGTATCACTCATTACATATAAACCATGTTGTGGGAACGGAACTCTACATATAACTGCTCTTGTACGAATAAATGGTATATCAAACCCACATCCAAAGTGAAGAACTAGTCTATCAAAATTCTTCATATCTTTGACTAAACTCTGTATAACTCTGGTATCTTCTTTTGGCTCAACGTCCCTATGATTGCTGGCATATCGTTTAATATCTTGTTTTGTAATATTGTCTGTATATATCTTCTTGCTATTGGCATCTTTAATAGCATAACAACAGATAATACCATAATCGGCATTTAAGTCTGTAGTTTCAATATCAAGAAAACCAATACGTTCACCAAAGTTAATACTATGTAATCTATCCCAGCATTTATCGTGGTCTAATCCAGTATGCCCGTGAGGGCATATCCATTTACTTCTCTGTACAATATCTTCTTTTTTTAATAATGAAAGAGCGGAAGCATCAAGCATATATTATCCTTATTTAGTTTGTTCTTGCTGTTCTATGTTTTCTGTACGTCTATCTGTACGCATAAAATAAAAAGTTACGATTGTACTTACAATCCCTGTTAGACCAGCAAATAGACCTAAAAATGTTTCTACGGTCATTATTTTTTGTCCAACTAAATCAAGACATTTACCCATTAGAAAACAATATGTGCTGATAGACAGAATAAGTATAATATATCTACCAGAAAATACTTTATCACAAAAGCTTCTTACAGCATAATCCCAATTATTCATGTACTTCTCCTTTGTTTTTCTATCTTTAATTCTCCTTGTATTGTGAACATTTCATTATCATTTCTACGCATCCCTATGACTATAAAGGGTCGTTTATTTGCGTTTAGAGCTTGATTCCAGAGCTTTTCTAGCATAATTAGCGTAATCGTATGCTTTGACTTATCTGTAGCTGTAAATTCAACGCAATGAGTATTAGCATTTAATTTAGTTGTTTTCTTCATCGTCTACTCTTTTCTTGGACTGAACCAAGTCAATATCATTAGCTCTCATTGATACTACTTGATTAGTTCTCATGTTATGGAGCAGTTTAATCATAATAATATTTGATTTTAATAATGCCTGGGTTACTTCATCTGGGCACTTTTTACATATCTTTTCTAACTGTTGTAGTTCTTCATATAAATGCTGATTTGATAACATCTTATCTCCTTATATTAAGGACAACTGACCACTATCTTGAAGGTCAAACGTATCCCAACCATTAGCTTCAAATATAGTTGTTGCCTTCTGTTGTATATTTCTTCTTATAATTTCATCATAATCTATCTTGTGTTTACTTAATACGGTTTTATCTGCTTTAGTAAATGCTAAAACATCAATATCCTTTCCATCTTTATCTCTCATTTGAGGTATTACATATATCCACCACATAACTTCACCTACAACCACATTTAATGGGTTAATACTATTTGTATTTCGTATAGCTCTCATTACAACAGGTTGTTTGCTATTTGATTTACATGGAAACGCAATATCTTCAAGAGATGCTGATTTAATCATCTTTTTTTCATTTTCTATCCACTTGATAATACTATCTTTATGAGATTTATTTAATATCTGCTCAATCAATCTCATTTGAAATTGCCCTTCATATTTTGTACTATTAGCTCTTTTAGCTTCTGCACCTTTTATTTCTTTTTCTATACCTTTCTTTGTAACTAATGTACCTATATATCTACAAAGAGCTATAATAAATATACTTGAAAAGTAACCTTCATATTCATATGTTAAATTAATACTGCTTTTGCCTTTTAACTTGGCCCAGTCCTGAATAAATTGATTAAGTTGTCCTGATATATCGTTTTTAGTGGTTAGAAATACCGAGTCCGTATCCCAGTAAATAACATCGTAACCCAACTTCTTAATTTGTTCCCTAGAATATAACAATAGGTCTCTAACGAGAAAAGTAATAGCAGAGGCAACACGATTATCGTAGAGGCGAAAAGAACTAAAACCCATAACACCGAAAGCACTATTAACAACGCCTTTAATAGCATCATACTTAATTTTGGCAATGGTGTATTCATTGGTTCCTTTAGAAAGTTGATTAAGTTCATGTTTACGAATATCCTTTAGTTCTAAGATACTGCGTACCATAGTAGGCAGTAATGCGGTAGGGTCTTGTTGAAAGCGTATGCCATTAATATCTAGACCACTATCATCATCTACAATGTTCATACTATCAAGACAGAAATTAACAACCATATTGGGATATGCAGAAGTCAAATCAAATTTACCAATATCAAACAATGCACCTGTCTTAACTGCTTCTCTTGCCGCTCCCTCAAATGCTTCATCATCTTCAGACCGTTGCGGTCGATTAGGAAGAACTATACCTTTCTTTCTTGCTTCTATCATTAAGAGATTTTCCATGATAAAAGAATTATGGTATAAATCTTCCCACTCTGTCTTTGTTAATCTTCTTATTTCATCAAAGTATTCAATTAAGCAGAATTTATCCTCTAGCTTCTGCAAACGAATAACATCATTAATGTTCTTGTCTTTAATATCTTGCGTAAGTTCACCAAAATTACTACTTCCCCAAGCTTTGTCTTTTAAGTACTTTTGTGATACTGCATCTAAAGTATAAGATGGCTCACGCATAAATACTTTCTTGAACATAGCAAGATAGTCCATAATGCTTATCCCAGCAGGATATTCAGTCTCATACTCGTGGTTTCCAGAATGAGATTGGTTAATTGGACTAATTATATTAGAAAAAGATTTGCTTTTTCCATATAAAACATTATATCTATTATATAGATATGTATAGTCAAAATCAACGTTCCAACTTAATATTAAGTCTGGCTGTTCTTGAACAATATAAGTCATCATATTGTCCAATAATTTCTTTTCTTGTTGTAATAAAGTACCTTTATAGTCTAATATCCACCACGTTTTAACGTCTTTAGTAAAAGAATTGTAAATAGAAACGCAACTAATGGGTTGTTCAGCAGTTCTAACATCAGGGATTGTTTTTGCATACACCTCAATATCTAGAAATAAATATTTAATTTTACTTTTATCTATAGTATCAATCTTATGAATTAAGTAGTTCTTTGTTTGTGGTACATCGCTACTATAACTTTCAGATGACCTAAATTTACGTATTTCTGCCGGATGATTAACTTCGACTTTACGTAATCTTATGTTATCGTAAGACTTATGTTTACCATTCTTATCTGGTTCATAATAAAAAGGAGAAAAAGTATCATCCTCTGTTATGACTAATTTATCATCAAAACGTTCAAATAGATATATTTTTTTACCCGAATTGTATATATTAAGAAGTGGTTGCATTCAGTATCCTATTTTCATCTCCCATAGATTTTAAAGAACTCTGACAGGTAGAGATAATAACTTTAACTGATTCAACATATCCTTCAAGAATATTACGCACTTTACGATAATTAGCCACATGAACAGACGCTTCTCTATCACCATTTGTAGCAACGAATTTGCCTCCGGCATTTTCTGTGTCCATCTTAAGCTTACTAAAGAAGATAACTTCTCTATTAGCTTTCTCTGTTTCGGCAAGAGAAAGAATTGGATTTAATGCCAAATAAATTGCAGTAGCATCAGCTAATACTTTACGACATTCAATAGGAGTATCAACAACTCCATTTGCAAATAAACCACCAATCTCTTCCACTTTATCAAAATATCCCTGACAATTAGTAATAACATCTAATACTGTGCTTTCATTACTCATTGCTTTCATAGCATCCTGTAATCTCATTTTATCTCCTCTGGTTTAATTTCGGTTAATGGTTTAGCTTCTACTAGGTCAATAAT
>Ga0208980_10000209_pt1 | contig 30872 bp, 25 predicted proteins | sample WetSurMetagenome_3_FD_187993 | JGI IMG/M metagenome (GOLD analysis project Ga0208980, IMG submission 187993) | Wetland microbial communities from Twitchell Island in the Sacramento Delta, sample from surface sediment Aug2011 Site A1 Bulk (version 2) | ecosystem: Environmental > Aquatic > Marine...
TCTATAAACTGGCCTTCTCAGGATCCGGCATTATCGGAGAAAGACAAGAAGTTAATGACATTCAAAGAATTCACATCAAGACAAGTAATATTCGAAGACGAACCATTATGAACATTAGATTATTTGCTCCGTATTTAGGTGAGGACGAGATAAATGAAATCAGGGATGCTTTCAACCGTTCATGGATAGGCCTGGGAGAAAAAGTCAATAAATTTGAATCTGATTTCTCTGATTTCATAGGGTGCAAGAAGTCTATTGCCGTGAATTCGGCTACGGCAGGTCTTCACCTGGCAGTATCATCGTTTAATTTCCCGGAGGGGAAAAAAATACTTGTACCTGACATGACTTTTGCATCAACTGCTTTTGCACCTATATATAACAGGTTGAACCCGGTATTTGTCGATGTAAATGATAATGATATAACGATGTCATTGGAGGATCTTGAAAGAAAATATGACAAAGATTGTGTTGCCATTATTCCCGTTCATTACGGCGGTCAACCGGCAATAATGGAATTGATAACAGAATTCGCGAAACAAAAAAATCTGCGAATAATTGAGGATTGTGCTCATACAATAGGGACAGAATATAAAGGGAAAAAACTCGGTTTGTGGGGGGATATAGGGGTTTTCAGTTTTGAAGAAAAAAAAGCCATGACGACCGGCGATGGCGGAATGATATGCTCAAATGATGAAGAACTGGTTAAAAATCTTATTCCGAAAAGATGGCTTGGTATTGATAAGGATACATGGAAAAGCAGTTTTGAATACATTAATCCAAATTCTCTTAATACCAGGCACTGGTATTATGATATAAATGAAATAGGATTTAAATATAACATGAATGACCTGGCAGCTGCTATCGGCATTGTACAGCTAAAGAAATTAAAATGGATGAATGCTGAAAGAAGCAATAGGATAAAAGAATATCTGCATGTTTTCTCAGAACTTAATCATATTGTACCGCTTCTGCCTTTTAAACCGGATGAAAATTCGTACTGGCTCTTTGGTGTAAGATGCGCAAAAAGAGATGAACTGATACTACACCTGAAATCGAAAGGTATCGCTACGGGTGTCCATTATTATCCTTTAAATATTCATCATTATTTCAGGAACTGGTACTCTCATTGTCCTGTCGCAGAAAAGGCATGGGAATCTTTCGTGACATTGCCCTTGCATGTTCATTTGACTAAGCAAGAAATCGAATATATCAGCGAAGAGTTGATTTCTTTTGAGAAAAAATATTACTGATTAAATGCTTCCAAAAGTTATCGTATTGATATTAAGTTATAACGGGAAAAAATTTCTCGGGGAAGCAATTGATTCTTATCTTAAAAACAATTACGGGAATTTCAAAATAATTGTTATTGATAACGGTTCTACAGACGGAACTGAAGAATTTGTTAATAAGAATTACCCTCAGGTTTCGCTTCTCAGGCTGAAAGAAAACTTGGGTTATTCAGGCGGTTTTAATGAAGGCTTAAAATATTCTTTCGGGGAAGAAATTGCAGATTATGCCCTGATAACAAACAATGATGTTCTTGCCGATGAAAATATTGTTGATGAACTTGTGAAAACTGCATCTACAGATGAGAAGATCGGATTCACGACCGGTAAGGTATACTTTTATAACTCACGTAATACACTGCAGACTGTTGGAATGGCGTATGATCCTGTGAGGTTAAACGGAGGGCACATCGGAATATTTGAAGAAGATAAAGGTCAGTATGACAAAGTCGAAGAAAGAGCGTTCGCCGATGATATATTTATGCTTGTTAGCAGAAATTTATATCAGCAAACAGGAGGTTACGATGAAGAGTTTGTATTACAGGCGGAACAATTCGACTGGCAAATCAGAGCTAAAATAAACGGTTTTAAAATAATGTATACGCCTTTTGCTAAACTCTGGCACAAAGAAAGTATGACTATCGGGAAGCATTCACCTGTAAAACTTTATTATGATGCGCGTAATCCGATGATAGTATTGCTGAAATACCGGAATGCCGAACAGTTCAGGAAATATTTCTGGTTACATTTATGGAAAGACATTGCAAGGTCGTCTTTGATAAATTTTAAGAACGGGCATATTGAAATATCATTAAAGATATGGGAAGGATTCTTCTCAAGCATTTTCTGGGGATTTAAACACAAAAAATTTACATTTAAACATTTTTTCTAATATGGGGATAAGAAGATTTTTATTGACATTACAGGTGCATAAGAACGTTCTGATGTTTCGCGCACGGAAATTTCTTTATGGATTTGAAACGGCTAATTTGATGACAAGATATTTAGGCAAGGAATCACTTAAAGCTGTTTTAATCAAAAACAGGGCAACTATTGGCAGTAATACCGACATAGAGAGCGGATTAACGTTCCACAACTGCAAGGATTATTCAAATCTGTTTATCGGAGATAATACTCATATCGGTAAGAATTGTTTTTTTGATTTGGCTGATAAGGTTTTAATCGGTAAAAATGTCGTAATATCAATGGGATGTACTTTCATTACGCATCTGAACATCCACAGGTCGTCTCTTGAGAATATCTACAGTTCCTCAACCAAAAGCATCCGTATTAATGACAATTCATACATCGGAGCATCTGTAACAGTTCTTATGGGAGTGGAAATCGGCATGGAATCAGTAATTGCGGCAGGCAGCCTTGTAAAAGATTCCTTCGGCGAAAGAACTTTAATCGCAGGAAATCCTGCGGTATTTAAGAAACAAATAATAAAATAAAATATGGATATAAGAGGTAAAAATATATTAGTAATCGGCGGAGCGGGATTTATTGGTTCACATGTTGTGGATGAATTGCTTAAAGAAGACGTGAAAAACATTATTGTTTATGATAATTTTTGCAGAGGAACGATGGAAAATCTCGAGATTGCACTGGGTGATCAGAGAGTAAGAGTTTTTGAAATCGGTGGGGATATAATGCATACTGATATTCTGAACAAAGCGGTCAAGGAGTCAGATGCAGTGATACATCTGGCAGCATTATGGCTTCTTCAGTGTCATGAATACCCCAGGTCTGCATTTGACGTAAATATAAATGGTACATTTAATGTTCTCGAAGCATGCAGGGACAATAATATTCAGAGACTGGTATATTCATCATCAGCATCTGTTTATGGTGATGCCGTCAGGATTCCTATGACAGAAGAACACCCGTTCAACAACAGGACGTTTTATGGTGCAACAAAGATTGCAGGAGAAGCGATGTGCCGCGCATTTAACGAAAGATACGGATTGCCATTTGCCGGATTAAGATACATGAATGTGTACGGGGCAAGGCAGGATTATAAGGGTACATATATTGCTGTTATAATGAAAATACTTGATAAAATTGACAAAGGGGAACAACCTGTTGTCTACGGTGACGGTTCGCAAAGTTATGATTTTATATATGTAAGTGATGTTGCAAAAGCAAATATCTGTGCGCTAAAAAGCGATGCTAATGACAAATTTTACAATGTAGGAAGCGGTGAAAAAACATCGATAAAAGAATTATGTGAAACAATATTGCAGATTTCAGGCACAGAACTAAAGATAAAATATGAACCTGCCGGTTTGACGTTTGTTACTAACCGGATTGGCAGCACCGAAGCAGCATTCAATGACCTAGGATTTAAATATGAAATTAAACTGAACGAGGGTTTGGAAAAATTAATCGAGTGGAGGAATAATCATAAATCAAGACTTCAAAAATGAAAATCCCGATAACTAAAACAAGTTTTCTTGATACAGATTTTGATGCGGTTAAAAAGGTGCTGGAATCCGGCTGGGTTGTACAGGGCCCAAAAGTAAAAGAATTTGAGGATATGTGGTGCAGTTTTACTGGCAGCAGGTATTCAGTTGCTGTTACAAGCTGCACAACTGCATTACATTTATCATTAATTGCTGCAGGTGTTAAGCAGGGTGATGAAGTAATAGTACCTTCTTTTACATGGATTGCGACTGTAAACGCAGTAGAGTACTGCGGCGCGAAACCAGTTTTTTGCGATATTGATTTAAAAACATTTAATATTGATGCTACAAAAGCAGGTAATCTTATAACAGAAAAAACAAAAGCAATAATCCCAGTACATCTGTTCGGCTTATCTGCTGATATGGATTTAATATCGGAGATAAGCAGCAGTAAAAAACTGAAAATAATTGAAGATGCTGCGTGCGGATTCGGGGCTTTTTATAAAGGTAAGCATGCCGGCAATTTCGGTGATTTCGGTTGCTTCAGTTTCCATCCAAGAAAAGCAATAACTACAGGTGAAGGCGGAATGATTACAATTAATAACGAAGAAGCAGATATTTATCTGAGAAGTTTAAGAGACCACGGAGCGTCAATATCTGATTTACAGAGACATTCAGGTGTTCAGCCGTATTTACTTCCTGATTTCTCGAATCTCGGATATAATTACCGGATGACGGATATACAAGCAGTACTTGGCGTGATGCAAATGAAACGCGCGAATGAAATTTTAAATAAAAGAACTGAAATTGCAAGAAGATATAATGAAGGATTAAAAAATAGTTCTTTAATTCGGGTTCCGGTATATGACAACAAATATAAACACGGATACCAGTCCTACGTTTGCATGTTCATGCCTGAAGATATTGACATTAAATCCTATAGAAGAGTAAACGAATTGAGGAATGAATTAATGAAATACCTTCTCAATAAAGGAATTTCAACCCGGCCCGGAACACACGCTGTCCACACGCAAAAATATTACAGCAATAAATATAACATTAAACAGGAAGGTTACCCGAATTCGCTCTTCGCGGATAGATGTTCCGTATCTCTTCCGTTATATCCGTCAATGACTAATGAAGAAACGGATTACGTTATTAATACTATAAATAATTATAAATTATGACGGTTTTTGAAAAATTAGGTTTAAGTTCAGATAAATATAAAACTGTTGAATATTCGGAAGACCAGGCTCAGACTCAGAGTGCCTTCGGTTATCAATGGTCGAGAACTGATACGTATGATTCCGAAACAGCAAGCAGAGCAATGAAGGATTGGCTTATTGAACGGTACTGCGAAAACAATCCTGAAAAAATTAAGGAATATCTGAGCGGCGGAGATAAAATTATTCTTGATGCCGGGTGCGGTGGCGGTTATTCGGGATTACTTTTATTCGGCGATGAACTCAATAATAATTATTATCTGGGCGTTGATATATCAGATGCAGTTATTACAGCAAAAAAAAGGTTTAAAGAACATAATGTAAAAGGAGAATTTTTAAAGGCAAGTATTCTTGATTTGCCTATTCCTGAAGAAAGTGTTGACATAATATTTTCTGAAGGAGTCATGCATCATACTGACAGTACGGAGCATGCTCTTAAATATCTCAGCAATAAAATTAAAAAGGGCGGATTGTTTATGTTCTATGTCTATGCTAAAAAAGCAGTCATTAGAGAGTTTGTTGATGATTATGTAAGGAATGCACTGAAAGATAAATCCAATGAAGAGGCCTGGGAAGCATTGAAACCACTCACAAAACTTGGAATTGCGCTGGGAGAAATATCAGGTGAAATAGATGTTCCCGAAGATATACCTTATCTTGGCATTATTAAGGGCAGATATAATCTGCAGAGATTTTTTTATTGGAATGTAATGAAAGCATTCTACAGACCGGATTTCACGCTTGAAGAAATGAATCATATAAATTTTGACTGGTACAGACCTGTAAATTGCTTCAGGCATACTGAAGAAGAAATCAGGAGATACTGTGAAGAGGCAAATTTAATTATCGAACTATTCAACACACAGGAAGCCGGGTTCACAGTAGTCGCAAGAAAAATATAAATGTGCGGAATAACAGGAATATACAATCTTAAAGGCGAATCTGTCCCGAGGGATATACTTAAAAATATGACTGATATTCTCAGTCACAGGGGCCCCGATGATTCAGGTTTTTATTTTGATAAAAACGTAGGCTTTGGTCACCGCAGGCTGTCTATTCTTGATGTCTCGGTTAACGGGAGTCAGCCGCAAGTTTCTAAAAACGGAGAATGGGTTATTATCTTCAACGGGTGTATTTATAATTTCCGCGAACTCAGAAGTGAGCTCGCCAAGAAAGGAATATCTTTCAAATCCAAATCTGATACTGAGGTAATACTTGAAGGCGTTGCATACTACGGCATCGATTATTTTAAACGCCTTAATGGAATGTTCGCACTGGTACTATGGAATAAAAAGTTTAGAAAATTATATGCAGCCAGGGACAGATACGGTGTAAAACCTTTGTATTATATGTTTGACGGCAGACGCTTTATCTTTTCTTCTGAAATAAAATCTATTATATCCACACCTTACTATAATACACAACTGAATTTAAATGCTCTGAACGAGTATTTTACATTCCAGAACCTGTTTACTTATAATACTTTATTTAAGAATATAAAACTACTTCCTCCGGGAAATATTATCGAGGTAGGTGCAGGAACATCAGAAATAATCCCTGAACCCTGGTGGGATTATAATTTCTCTAATCCTGATTACAGTTTATCCTTTGAAGATGCAAAGGAAGAAACTGTAAGGTTACTGGAGCAGGCTGTAAAGAGGCAAATGGTTGCGGATGTTCCAGTCGGTACATATTTATCTGGCGGAATGGATTCGGGTTCTATTACTTCGATCGCATCCAGGGAAGTCGAAAGAATGTGTACTTTTACATGCGGGTTTGATATGTCAGAAGTGACCGGTGTTGAAATGAATTACGATGAGAGAAAAGATGCTGAACTAATTGCCAATTATCTTAAAACAGAACATTATGAGCAGGTAATAAACGCAGGAGATATAAAATGGTCGCTTCCAAAAGTAGTCTGGCACTTAGAAGATTTAAGAGTAGGTATGTCATATCCTAATTTTTACATTTCAAGGTTGGCATCGAAGTTCGTAAAAGTTTGCCTGCAAGGAACAGGTGGAGATGAATTGTTCGGAGGTTATCCCTGGCGATATTATAAAATATTACATTCGGTATCTAAAGATGAGTATTTAAATAATTATTATAAATTCTGGCAGCGTTTAGTTTCAGACGAGTCTAAAATTTCACTGTTCAGTGAAAAAGTTTACAAAGAAATTAATCCTGATGATCCAAAACGCATTTTCAATAATGTATTCAATTTTAATACAAATCTTAAGTATGATACTTATCAGGACCATATTCAGAATTCATTGTATTTTGAAATAAAAACATTTCTGCACGGCCTTCTTATTGTCGGAGACAGGTTGTCAATGGCAAGCGGTCTTGAGGAAAGATATCCGTTCCTTGACAACGATCTTGTCGAATTTGCACAGAAAATACCCGTTAAATATAAACTTGGTAACCTGGAAGCTGAGATTAAGAGGATAAATGAAAATGAACCTGGAAGTATAAAGAGACCGTTATCTTATCAGCATTTTGATGACGGGAAGAATGTTCTTCGCAAAGCTATGAAAGACTTCATACCAGATTATATACTTAACAGAAATAAGCAGGGATTTTCCGCTCCTGATGAGAGCTGGTACAGGGGCGAAAATGCTGCATATGTCAAGGAAATTTTACTTGACGGTAATCCCCAGTCTGTTGAATATATTAACAGGGAATTTATTAAAAACATAATTAACGAACATATTAATAAGAAAATAAATCACCGCCTTTTAATCTGGTCTTTACTTAATTTTGAATTATGGTGCAAAACATTTTTAAAGTAAGCAGTGATTACTATAGTTAATTACGGATTGGGTAATTTAGGTTCTATATATAACATGCTCAGGCGTATAGGAGTAGAATCAATTATTACTTCAGATCATGGTGATATAAAAAAAGCCAGAAAAATTATTCTACCGGGTGTGGGACATTTTGCTAAAGGTATGCACGAACTGCAAAAATCGGGTTTAAAGGAAATTCTTGATGATAAGGTTTTAATTGAAAAGGTCCCTGTATTAGGGATTTGCCTGGGTATGCAATTAATGACGAACAAAAGCGAGGAAGGGTCAATCCCAGGTCTTGGATGGATTGATGCATCAACAAAGAAATTCGGGTATGCAAACAAGGAATATAAAATTCCTCATATGGGATGGAATACGGTATCTGTCTATCGTGAAAACAGACTGATAACAAAAGGAACGGAAGAACAGAGATTTTATTTCGTTCATTCATATTTTGTTGAAGTATCCCGTCCGGAATTATCATTTCTTAAAACCAATTACGGTATAGAATTTGATTCCGGCATCGTGAATGAGAATATTTACGGAATACAATTCCATCCTGAGAAAAGCCATAGATTCGGAATGAATCTGTTGAAAAAATTTTCCGAACTGTAAATTGCTGAAAACAAGAATTATTCCTTGCCTGCTTCTTAAAAACAAGTCACTCGTAAAAACGATAAATTTCGGTAAGTTTAATTATATTGGTGATCCAGTGAATACATGCAGAATATTCAACGAACTGGAAGTTGACGAACTAGCATTTCTTGATATTCGTGCAAGTCTGGAAAAATACGAGCCGCAGTATGATATTCTTCAGGAAATATCCAATGAGTGTTTCATGCCGGTTTCATACGGCGGAGGAATTAAAACCATGGCTCAGGCAGAAAAGATCTTCAGTATAGGGTTCGAAAAAATTGTAATCAATACTACATCTTTTACTAATCCCGGCTTTATAACTGAAGCAGCAAAGACTTTCGGTTCTCAGAGTATCATTGTCTCGGTGGATGCAAAGAAAAATATATTCGGAAAATACCATTTGTACAGTCATTCATCCACTAAAACTGAAAACAAAAACCTCGAGGAGTGGCTCAGGGAAATTGAATCATTGGGCGCAGGTGAAATACTGCTGACATCTGTTGACAGGGAAGGTACTTGGAAAGGATTTGACATTAATCTGATAAAAAAATCTACCTCCGCATTAAACATACCTTTAATTGCTCACGGAGGAGCGGGGAAAATTCAGGATATAGCTGATGCCGTGAAAATAGGTAATGCTTCTGCAGTAGCTCTTGGAAGTATGGTAGTCTATCAGGGTAAAGACCTCGGTGTACTTGTGAATTTTCCTGAAAGTCAAATATTAAAGGAATTGTTTTGAAGGAGAAACCCAAGATAATTCATATTCTTTCGATTGAGCCTCCTGAAAATTTCTTCAACTATTCTCCTGAGTATTTTAACCAGAATATTTCTTCTATCGAGTATGAAAAACTTAACAGATATCCTTACTGGGTGGGATTTTTCAGGGCTGACCATCATGTTGTAGCAGCAAACGAACTTAAGAATGAAACAGACGAATTCAGGATTGAATGCTGGAGACCGTATGGGAGACATATCGATAAGATTTATACAAGAGAAGTTGATGGTATTATGCATAAAGTATTTCCTTCACGGACAATCAACATACCACAAATCGGGTATTTTTCATGGTCGGATGAAATGATTGAACATTTAAAAATGGAAGCAAAACAAAATTCGATTCTTGTAAATATGAGCACAGGGCACTTATGGTTTAATATAAATACAGCATCAAGAATAAAAAAATTTAAAAATTTCCCTTTTATGGGTATTCACCGCAGCGGAGGATTTAAGATACATTATTACAGAAAATTAAATTTAATCAAGAAAATTCTGAAACCATACTATTTGCTGGAATATTACAGGGATGTCAAATCGATTGAAGCTTTTGACTATTATTATTCCAGTTCGCTTACGGAGTCAAATTATATGCGTGATGTGCTGGGATTAAAAAATGCAGGTTATTATATGGACGGTATAGATTTCGATTTTTTTAACTCCGGAGGACAAAAGGAAGAAATCCGGAAGAAATTAAATTTGCCCTTGAACAAGAAAATTCTGATGGCTGTCGGAAATTTCAAAAGTACGGATTATGGATATGATAAATTAGTAGAATGCTATAGAGAAGTAAAAAAAGTCAGGGATGATTTACAACTGATTATTATTGGCGGTTATAAAGACCAGGATGTATATCAGATGGGTATTGATGCGGGCGTCATAATGATTGAGAGAATCCCGAAAGAATTGCTTCTGGAGTATTACAGGGCATCTGATTTTTATACACAGGCAATCTTCGGTGAATTGCTAGTGAATTCAGGGGGATTCGGCAGTGCATTAATTGAAGCCCTCGCATGCGGTCTACCGGTTATAAGCAATAATATCATTCATTTTCCGGGTACCGAACAGGAAAGAGAAAAAATCGGACTTACGATGTGGACTAAGCAGGAATTAATAGATAATATAATCTTGATGTGCCAAAATTACGGAAATTACACTGAATGCCGGGAAATGGCTAAGAAATATTATGACATAAACAATACCGGGAAAGTATTATTGAGTAAATACAGGGAATTAATAAAACTATATTATAATGATTGATGTGCGGATTTGCCGGACATATATCTCTAGATAAAAAGTTTAATATTGATAAGTTATTTAAGGCCACTGATATTATAAAATACCGGGGACCTGATGATTATGCATACCTTGTGTTTGGTGATTTATTCAAACCATTTTTTTTCAAAGACAAGGAAGAGTTAGCAGATGCAAGTTTAAGTAACTTGTTCGGAGGATTTGGCTTCAGACGGCTCTCCATTCTTGACGTAAGTAATAACGGGCGCCAGCCAATGAGTGATTCATCAGGTAATATTTGGATTGTATATAACGGAGAGGTTTATAACTACATTGAAATCCGTAACCTGCTTGAAGAAAGAGGATATAAATTCAGATCGGGTACGGATACGGAAGTCATAATCAATTCATATCTTGAATGGGGAGAGTCCTGCCTGGAAATGTTCAATGGTATGTGGTCCTTTTGCCTTGTAGATCTTACCCGCAAAAAAATTATTTGCAGTACGGATAGGTTTGGAATTAAACCTTTTTATTATTTTTCCGATAAAAACAATTTTATCTTTTCCTCTGAAGTAAAACAAATATTCGAAATAAACGAATCTGTAAAAAACATCAATGAAAAGGTTCTATTTGATTATTTGTCAGCAGGATCATATGGAAATGAAACGGAAGAGACGTTCATACAAGATATATTCCGACTTCCGGCCGGGCACTCTCTTGTAATTGATATTTCTGACGGCGGGCTCCAATGTAAGAAACATAACTGGTGGAATCTGACTGTAAAAGATGAATACTATGAGGAAAATGATATTAACAAAATATCGAACAAAATATTTGAACTGTTTCATGATTCGCTGAAAATAAGATTAAGGAGCGATGTCGAAATAGGGTCATGCCTGTCCGGCGGGTTGGATTCTTCTGGTATTGTTTGCATGCTTGATAAAATAATGAAACAGGACGGAATAAACAGACAGCAAAAACTATTTACTATAATATCCGGCTTGGAAGGTAATACAGAATTTGAATTTGCAAAAGAAATTGCCGAAAAGGTAAACGGAGACCATATTTGCAGAAAAATAGACGGGTCTGTAGATATCACCGAAATTTCTAAGTTTGTCTGGCATAATGACGAACCTTTGATAAAAGCAAGTATGTTCGGTGGCTACAGTGTCTACAAACTTGCCAGAGACAGCGGTATAAAAGTCGTAATGGACGGACAGGGCCTCGACGAATATGCAGGCGGATATTTCTCTCCGCCGTATGTAGAATTGATGAATTATCTGAAGTCACATAAAAAGGTTGAGCTATATATCAGGCATTTGAATTATTTCGCATCCGTTCCGGGTTTTCCGAGGAGTGCAATATTAGAATCTGTTTTGAAGTACAAGCTTAAACAATTTGTCCATCTCTATTCATCAAGGAATATGCGATTCAAATTGTTTAATTCAGTCCGGAAATACCTGAAGAATGATTTTTTAACTGAGAATATTCAATCGTCACAATTATATCAGAAATTTGATATCGAAGATAAGAGAATCTATTGTGATGATATTAAACTTAAGAATTTTAAGTTATTTACCCGAATAAATCTACCCGGTATTCTCCGTCAGGTCGACAGGAATTCTATGGCTTTTTCTGTAGAGGCACGGATTCCTTTCCTGGACCACAGACTGGTTGAGTATATTTTCTCAATTCCTTCTGAATTTATTATTGACAAATCGAAGACTAAATATGCATACAGAGTTGCCATGAAATCAGTAATCCCGGAAAATATACTTAACAGAAATGATAAAATCGGTTTCCACACTGATGAGTTCTCGATTATGAATAATGTCAGACAGGATTTTTCTGAAATGCTGAATAATATTAAGAGCAGCAACAGATTCTTTAATAAAAAATATTTATTGAACAATATTCCGGAAATGCTTGATGATGGCACGAAATATGATAATATCTTATGGCGTACAATGAATGCATTAATATGGATTAATAGATTCAATCTGAACGCATGAATTCTTTTAAAAGACAGGCGAGCTTATGAAAGTAATCTGTTCACGATGTATATACGATGAAGACGTCCCTGGTATCAGATTTGATGATAGAGGTATATGTAATTATTGTCAAATGATAGATGAACTTGAAAAAGAATATAAAACAGGGACTGCTGAGGGAGAAGAAAAATTTTTACAAATAGTTGAAGAAATCAAAAGAAGCGGAAAGAATAAAAGATACGATTGCGTAATTGGTGTCAGTGGCGGTACAGATTCTTCATATATGGTTTACAAAGCCGTACAACTCGGCCTGAGGCCTCTGGCAGCTTATTATGACAACACCTGGAGTACGGCAATTGCCACACAGAATATCAGAAAAGTACTGGGTAAACTTGGCGTTGATCTTTATACGCATGTTGTTAACAATGAAGAAGGTGACGATATTTTCCGTTCCTTTTTTAAGGCAAGCGTTCCTGAACTTGACGGTTCCACAGATATTGCTTTGACCGAAGTATTATACCGTGCTGCAAGCAAATACGGTTTGAGATATATCCTTGAAGGTCATTCATTCAAGACCGAAGGTATATCACCGCTGGGAACTATGTACGTGGACGGAAAATACATTGAATCGATTCAGAAACAGTTCGGGAAGATGAAAATCAAGACTTTCCCGAACATGAAAATGGCTTCATTTTTGAAGTGGGTAGTCATTAAGCGGATAAAAAAGATAAGACCATTCTGGTATATTAAATATTCTAAAGAAGAAGCCCGTAAGATACTAATGAAAGAATTTGACTGGCAGTATTATGGAGGACATCATCTTGAGAACCGCATGACGGCATTCCAGCACAGTTATTATCTGCCCCGGAAATTCAAAGTTGATCAGCGGAATAACAGCCTGTCAGCCTCCGTCAGGTCAGGATTGCTGACCAGGGATGAAGCTTTGAAATTATATAAAGAACCTCCTTTTATTGAAGAGGAGTTGTTTGAGTATTTTATTAAAAGAATGAAACTATCGAAAGAAGAATTTGACAGAATCATGAAATTACCGTTGAAATCTTACAAAGACTATCAAACATATAAAAAGACGTTTGAAAAAATGAAACCATTATTCTGGGTGCTGCAGAAATCTAATCTGGTGCCAAGAAGTTTTTATATAAAATATACATCAAAAAGCGAATTATAGTATGAATATTAGTATTTTCGGACTGGGGTACGTTGGGTGCGTCAGTGTGGGATGCCTGTATAAACTGGGCAACCGTGTAATCGGAGTTGATACAAATAAAGACAAGGTAGACCTTATAAATAAAGGAACCCCGACTATCATTGAATCTAAAATAGGGGATCTGATAAGAGACGGATTTATTGAAGGAAAAATATCAGCAACCTGTGATCACGTTACCGCTGTTCTTGACACTGACGTATCATTTATTTGTGTTGGGACACCTCCTGCTGAGTCAGGACATTTGATAATGGATTACATATATAAAGTGTCTGAACAAATAGCAGAAGGAATCAAAGCGAAAAACAAACATCACGTGGTTGTCATCAGGAGTACTGTGGTGCCAGGCACAAATAAAAAAATTCAGGAAATCGTACAAAACATCAGCGGGAAAAAAATTAATAAGGACTTCAGTATTGTTTCAAACCCTGAATTTCTCAGGGAGGGTAACGCTGTTGATGATTATTTAAACCCGAGTGTTACGGTCGTTGCTTCCGCAAGTAATACAGGTATCGATATAATGCGAAATGTATACAAAGAAATAACTGCTCCGTTCAAAGTCGTAAGTATTGAACTGGCAGAGATCCTGAAATTCGTAAATAATTCATTCCATGCTTTAAAAATTACATTTGCAAACGAAGTAGGTAATATATGCAAAAAATTAAATATTAATGCAGTAGATTTAATGGAATTGTTTGCCCTGGACGATAAACTGAACATATCCAAAGCGTACCTTAAGCCCGGATTTGCTTTCGGGGGTTCGTGCCTGCCTAAAGATCTAAAAGCATTAAATTCACTTGCTCACGACTATTACCTGAATGTGCCCGTATTAAGCAGTATTGAAAGATCAAATCATGAGCAGAAAAAGACTGTATACGATCTCGTACTGAAAGAGAATGTGAAAAGTGTTGGAATTGTCGGGTTGAGTTTTAAAGAAGGAACGGATGATTTGCGTGACAGTCCGATTATAGAAGTAATCGAAAAATTTATAGGAAAAGGAATCAATGTCAGAGTTTATGATGAAAATGTAATAGTATCAAACATTATTGGGGCAAATAAAAAATTTATAATGGCAAAATTACCTCATATAACTTCGTTATTATGTGAGGACCCTGACGAAATAATTAATAATTCCGATTACCTTATAATAAATTCTGCATTCAGGAAAATCATAGATGCACTGGTAATAAGTAAACCGGATATTCATATTCTGGATCTTGTGTATGTCAAAGAAATTAGTACACTAAATAATTACTCGGGATTGAGCTGGTGATTAAAGTTCTTATGATAGCATTCGGGAATCCCGATAATGTATTGTCTTTATGCAGGAATCTTTCGGTTAAGTCAGATTTGACTTTATTGTATGTATTAAGCGGGAACCAGATTAAACAGGGGGTACTTGATATAAACCTGGAATCCGTTGAAAACGGGCTTCATACGGACAGAGACACGGTAAGAAAAATTATCGGAGACAAAATCAGTAATTATATTTCGGAATCTTTCAAGCTATGGCTGCTTAAAACCAGTTCCAGAAAATTCATACATAAAAGAACTGGGCTTGAGAATTTTTCTTTTATAAATAAAGCGTGTACTTTCATTAATAAGGAAAGTTTTGATATTATTCATTATAACGGCACTTCTGGATTCATGCTGTACTTTTTGCACAGGCTGAATACAAAAAACAGGTTCTGGACCCTTCATGATTATAAACCTCATGCGGGTGAAGAAAATCAAACCGGAGATTTGTTGAATAGGTTTATTTCGAAGTACAAATTCACGTTTATTCAGCATTATGAATATCTGCGTAAGGAATTTGTAAGACATTACAAAGTTAAAAATGAAAAAGTGTTTTGCGTATACTCGGGAGTGTTTGATGTTTATAATGCTTTTGATAATGACAGCAGGATATTAAATGATAAGTACATTTTATTTTTTGGTAGAATATCAAAATATAAAGGTCTTGAAACGCTTTTAAAAGCTTATCGTTTATTGTCGAAGGATAAAATTATACATCTGGTTATTGCAGGTTCCGGGACACTCAATGAACAGGAATTTAATACTTCTGGCGTAATAATAATAAATGATTATATTTCTCCCGAAAAACTGGTATCGCTTATCAGACATGCGGAATTTGTTGTTACACCGTATACTGATTCTACCCACAGTGGTGTGGTTATGACAGCTTATAATTTCAGGAAACCGGTAATTTCTACTGATCTGGAAGGCATAAATGAAGTTGTTTTAAACAACACAACCGGATTATTGTTTCGTAAGGGAGATGCTGAGGATTTAAAAAGTAAGATTGATGAGTTAATCCGAACCAATAATTTGAAATATTATTCCCGTAACATAAATAAATTGGTGAATACCGGATTTTTATCATGGGATAATATCAGCACACGGATGATAGAACTATATTCCGGAAGCCTTGACTGATGGATGGAAAGTTGAAAATATTATTTATCACGGACGGACTTGGGAACGGTGGGAAGGAAAGACAGCTTGTTGAAATTCTCAAACTTCTTAATTCTGAAACTTTCAATAAATATCTGCTTACATTTAATTCGAACCAGCATTATACCGAAACAGCAAAAAGTTTATCGGATGCTTTCTATTACATTGATAAATCTAAAAGCAAGTTAGACCCCTTTTTCTATACATTTGAAATATTTGAAAAACTTAAACCCGATATTATTCATGTATTTGACCTCCTGTCGGTGATTTATTCTTATTTTCCTTCTTCGCTGTATAAAAAAAGAATTATAAATGCAACCATTCAGGATACTCAGGCAGATATTGGTTTTGAAAAAGCGTTAAAAAAATACTTTTTGGTCAGATCCGGTATGATAATTGCAAATTCAACGACCGGCCTTAAAACTTACGGGGTAAAAGGTGAAGTACTTTATAATATTGTGGATTGTTCCCGGTTTAAGAGAAGAAAAGAATCCGGAGAATTCTCAGCGGTAATGGTAGCTAATTTCACAAAATATAAGGATTATCAAAGTTATCTTACACTCGTCAGGTACCTGCTGGAAAAAAGTGTAATTGATAAAGCATACGCCGTAGGAGACGGAGTTTTTCAAATGCATCATCAGGAAATAGTAAATAATTATGCTCCGGAAATTCGAAATAAAATTATCTTTACAGGGAAAATAGATAATATCGAAGAATTTTTATGCGATAAAAATATCGGTATCTTATTTTCTACTGAAAAATACGGTGAAGGTATATCCAACAGTGTGCTTGAATATATGGGAGCCGGTTTGATTCCTATAGTATCTGATATTGGAGCCAGCAGAGAAATAATTATAAACGGTGAAAACGGGTATCTAGTGAATAAATATGACATAGAAAACATTTATTCGATAATAACCGAATTGAAAACCGATAAAAATATGTATTCCAATATACAGAAAAATGCTTTAAAGACCGTGGAGGTAAAGTTTGATGTCAAGAGTAATATCTCAATACTTGAAAAATATTACATTAATATGGCGGGCAAGCGAAAATGAAGAACCTGCGGAAAAAACTAAAATTTGCTTTAAACCTGGATCCAAAAGTAGAAAAATTAAAGGACAAACAAAAATATATACCTGAGGGATATAAGTCTGTACTTATTATATATGCTGATTTTGAACAAGCCTGGGCCTGGAGGTTCTCAAAAAGCATCGATGATCCTGTTAAAATTGCAGAAAAACATGCATCGGCAGAACGTAAAAACATTCCTACCATTCTTGACGTATGCAGCGAGTTCAATATCCCTATTACTTGGGCCACAGTAGGCCACTTATTCCTGAATACCTGCAATAGAAAAAACGGTATAATCCATGAAGATGTAAAGCGGTTAAATTATTTTGAAAATGATTTCTGGAGATATAATAAGGGGGATTGGTTTGATTCTGATCCAGCCGGAAATACTAAAACAAATCCGGAGTGGTATTGTCCTGACCTGATTGAGATGATTTTATCGAGTAAAACCAAACATGAAATTGGCTGCCATACATTTTCACATATTGACTGTACAGATAAATACTGCACTCCTATGGTATTTGATTCAGAAATCAATAAATGTAAAGAATTAGCTTTGGGAAAAGGGATTTACTTGAAATCCTTTGTACATCCTGCTCATACAATAGGGAATCTGGACGGACTTATTAAGCACGGATTCACTTCGTTCCGAACAGATTATGACAACATTCTCGGGTATCCAAATAATTACAAGAATAAATTATGGGAGTTTAAAAGCACATGGGAATTTGTGTGTTTTAATGACTGGAGTATCAAATATCACATATATAGATATTCCGAAATTCTTAACAGAGCCATAAGAAATAATACGAATTGTGTATTCTGGTTTCATCCTTCCGTAAATCCGAAATTTATTTGTGAAATAATGCCTACACTATTCAGGTATTTTAATGATAATGCTGATAAAGTTTTCATAACAACCGCTAAAGAATATTCTGAATTTCTCAATACAAATGGACTATAGAACTAATAATCCTGCATTTGTTTTCGGAATGTTTGAAACAGGTCTTGCCGTCGGCAGAAGCCTTGGCAGGCGCGGAGTCTGTGTATTCGGTTTTGACCATAAAAAGGATATCGGTTTTTATTCCAGATATATAAACTCTGATCTGACACCGCATCCGTTAAAAAATCCTGAAGATTTCAAAGAATATTTGTTAAAAAAATCGCAGAAATTTGATTCTAAACCTGTTGTGTATATTACGTCGGATGATTATCTGGAATTTTTTGTGACCAACCAAAATGAATTTAAAAAGTACTTGCATATAAATATAGTAGGAGAAAATATTCTTGATTTAACTTTCTCCAAAAATAAATTTTACACGAAATTTATCGGGACTGGTATACCAATTCCCGGACTTTATGATTACGATAAAGATGCCGGTTCGCAAATTAATTTCCCTGTTTTAATAAAGGGTGATAATGTCAACAGATGGAGGGAAAAAGTAAACAGTTCGAACAAGGTAATAATTGCAAAAGATATTAATGAGCTTGGAATGATTTGCAGCAATCTTCGTTCCCAGAATATTGATTTTGTCATGCAGGAGATTATTCCCGGTGGGGATAACTGCTTCTATAAATATTGTGCATATAGAACAATGGAAGGTAATATAATAAATGAATTTATGCTGCGTAAACTCAGGCAAAATCCGGTCAGGTTTGGTGTTGGTTCGCTTGTCGTAAGCTGTATAAATGACGAACTCAGGCAGATAGGCAGGGAGGTATTCCAAATTCTTGATTATAAAGGTATAGGATCAGTCGAATTTAAAATTGATGAAAGAGACGGAAAGTTTAAATTGATTGAACTTAACGCACGCTACTGGCAGCAAAATTCATTATCCGATGTAAGCGGGATAAATTTCCCTTTCATTGAATACTTGTACCTGACAGAACAGGATTATTCCGCATTTCATAACGATTATGAAACCGGTATTAAATGGGTTAATATTTACATGGATTTTGCTTCCTTTCTGGTTTATCGGAAAGAAAAACAATTAACATTATTTGATTGGATAGATCAGATAAAGGGGAAAAAAGTGTTTTCCGATTTGGCTGGAGATGACCTTATGCCTTCATTTTATGAAACTGTGATAACTAATAAATTCAGAAAAGTTCCTAAGTATCTAAGAAAAATATTACTCGGTGATTAAAGACAAAATATACAGCATCCTGTCAAAATTTTACAAACCAGAATCTGCCGACGGGAGGAAAAATATACTTATAGAAGTAAACGATTATTTTACCAGAAAAAAATGGGATTCGTATTTAACCGAATATGGTATTAAAGAAAAATTTAACGTGTTTTACAGTTCGAACAGGTTTGAAATATACAGGTTAATAAAAATAACTGATGCATATTTTACTTTTGGATTAAATCAATATTATAATTTATCAAATCTGAAACTGATTTATTTCGCGGCATCTGATGAATATAAAATAGATAATAAAGATTTGAAGATATTTTCTTCCAAAGGAATATCGAGAGATGCAATCGCTGAGTATTGCCTTAGTATGTCGTTATGCCTGTTGCATGGCTTTAAGACCGTTGCAAGTAATTTCCAGAGCCGTGAATGGAAACAGCCATGTTTCAAAAAATTCGGGGAAAATAATATTTCCTCAAGGATAATTGGCATTATTGGCCTTGGTAATAACGGAATATCGATATGTGATATTTTCCGTAAGAACAATTGTAAAGTTATAGGAACGGATATAGATAAGAGTAAACGGTCATATGTGGATGAATTTTATGATGATATTGATGAAGTGATTTCCAAAGCAGATATTTTAATCCTTTCACTAAATGCAGGGGAAGGAACCAAGGGAATTATCAATTTATCACGGATTAGTATGATGGATAAGAGGACACTATTGATAAATATTTCAAGAGGAAACGTGATTAATGAAAATGATCTTTATAAGTCGCTGTCCAGAGGCATTATTGCGGGTGCGGCTCTGGATGTTTTTAGAAAAGAACCGTTGAGTCCGCATAGCAAATTGTGGAAACTTGATAATCTGATTATAACGCCACATATAGCAGGAAATATCAACATGTTTGCGGATGAAATTATGACAGATTTCATGAATAAATTAAAAGTTAGCTTTAATGTTTGATTTTTTTATCGCATTTACAGATAAAGACTGCAAAAATCCATTTTTGAGTATTTACCCCGAAGAGTTTAATTCTTCCAGATTCGAATATAAGCAAAGGAGAATCCATGTTTTCGGGTTATACAGAAATAATGGATTGAAACCTATATTGATAGAAGATTATTTATTCTTCGTGTACGGAAATATTTTTAAGAGGAATCATTTGAAAAACTCTGATGTCAAGCCGAATCAGGCAGATATAATGAAGGATATTATAGTTGACTTGAAGAACGTAAGTAATTATAAAGGAAATTTTGTCTTAATATTAATTAATACAAAAAAAGAGTGCATAACGATTGTAAACAGCCAGCTCGGAATCAAACATGCATATTATTACCAATCAGGTAAGGATTTCTATGTTTCAAGCAGCCTGAATTATCTCCGGTTAGTGAATGATAAAATTGATTACAATACTATCCTACAATATTTACTTTTTACTTATTCTATTAATGGAAACACATTTTTAAATGAAGTAAAATTCTTTAATCCGGGCGAGATTCTGGAATACAGTGACAAATTATACAAATCCGCATATTATGAGATCAGAAATATGTTCGGGAAAATTACCTCAAAGTTTGACATAACTGAATACATCCGTCTTTTTAACAAAAGCATCGAACAAAAATATTTTTTTGGAGAGAATGTATATGCATCGTTTACGGGGGGATTTGACGGCCGGACAATTATTTCATATCTATTAAAATCCGGTAAAGATTTTAATACATATTCTTTCGGCAAAAAGAACGGAGAAAACACTTTTGTCCCTCAGACTATATCGGAAAAACTGGATATAAAATACACCCCGGTGTATCTTGATGAAGATTATGAAAAAGCTTATGTTGAGAACGCAATTAAAGTCATAAATTATTCTGACGGATTATCATTTAACGAACGATCAAATTATATCTATTCATTTTCTGAACTGTCCAAGTCAACAAACCACATCATTTCGGGTTTAATCGGCGGCGAGACACTGCGACCAGTACATCTAAGAACGGATTACATGAATCAGAATTATTATGAAGTGTTTTATGAGAACACAAAAAAAGATTTAGGTTCAATGTTAAAATCGAAATATTCCGTTGAACTGTTTGGCTTTCGGGTGAATGACTTTATGGAAAAGTTAAAAGATATTTCGGATAAAAAGAAAAAAGAAATAACTGAATTAAAAAGTAATTACCATTATCTTTTTTACCTGATTGACCTTATGCAAAACGGATTCAGGATGTATTACGGTACAGAAATCCATTATGAGAGATATTATTGCGAGAATCTGACCCCTTATTACGATCTGGATCTGCTTGAGTATCTATATTCAACGGATTATGTAAAGATATTTGAAAATGCATTCAAGCATAACAGAGTATTCAGATGGAAAGGGCAGAAGATTTATGCAAAAATTATTGAAGCTAATTACCCTTTACTTAATATTTATCCGGTTGACCGTGGATATCCGCCCGGATATTTATTAAATCCTCTGAAATTACCTGCAGTCCCATTCTTATATTACCGGAGAAAAAGAAGCAGATTGGGAAGACCCGATTTTACAGAAAGCAAATGGTCAAAAACTTTTTTAAGAGATTATCTGGAAAGAAATTACAGTAACGGAATTCTTAACGAAAATTATCTGAAGGAAATGGTAAAAAAATACCTGGATGATAATATTGAGCATGATACTTCAATTACGAGGCTCGTATCTTTGCAAACATGGTTAGACTCTAAATGATGCGGATTCTAATAATTGCAAATATCAGGAAATCTCAGGGAGGAATAACAACCCAGATGATCGAACTTGCAGAATCTCTAAGAAATGACGGAATTACCGCCGATATTGTATCTACACACGGTTCAGTTAAAGATAGATTGAAGAATGTCATTAAAGCATATTCCGAGTCAGTTGATTATGACCTGATAATATCAGCGGGGTGTTCATATCGGGGATTTTTTCCTATCATGATATCTTCAATAATAGCAAAATTGCGCAATAAAAAAATAATTTATAATTTCCATGACGGCCAGGTATCAGACTTCCTGAAAAAATATTATGGCATCGTGAAATTATTTATAGGGAATGAAGACATTATAGTTGCAACAGATTTTTTAAAGAAGTCATTCTGTAATTACGGATTTAAAGCCGTAAAGATAAGCAACCATTTCAATAATCTGGAAAAATATTCCATAACAAAAACTACATCTGATAAGATAAAAATAATCTGGGCTAGAAGTTTCGAAAAGTTGTATGATCCCGATTCAGCGCTTATTGCAGCAATACATTATAAAAATGATCCGGGTATAATATTCCACTTTTACGGAACAGGGAAATATCTGGATTATTTTAAAGAAAAGTATAAAAACTATAATCTAATGTTCTTCGGATTTACAAATAGGGAAATCCTGCTGAAGAAGTACAGAGAATATGACATTTTTCTGAATACAACACTCTATGACAACTTCCCGATGAGCATTGTAGAAGCCGGGCTGAATAATCTTATTGTGGTTTCCTCAAAAAGCGGCGGTATTCCTACGATTTACAGTGATAACGAAATAATATATTATGAACCGGGAAATGCAGATGACCTGATAGCAAAATTAGACAGTGTAATAAATGACCCGGTTAGTTTCAGGCCGTACGCTGAAAGATTATCTAAACGAGTATCTGATTTTAGCTGGGAAAATGTAAAAGCACAATGGATGCAATTGATTAATCATAAAATAACTGAACCTGCGGCTTAATGTGCGGAATATGCGGTATATATTATTTTAAAAAGGAATCGCTCAATCCAGGGGTAATCGAAAACATGATGGCAGCGATGAAACACCGCGGACCTGACGATTCCGGTATAATTAAGAATGGTATATGTGATCTTGGATTCGTTAGATTAAGTATTATAGATTTAACAAGAAGCGCGAATCAACCTATGACTGACCTTACAGGACGTTATACACTCGTTTTTAACGGAGAAATTTACAATTACATTGAAATCAGAAAACTCCTTGAAAAGGACGGAATAAAATTCAGAACAAATTCTGATTCGGAGGTACTTTTATATTCCTACATAAAATGGGGTGCAGGAGCCCTTGCTCATTTCAACGGAATGTTTGCGTTTGCAGTTTATGACAATATTACCAATAAATTGTTTCTTGCGAGAGACAGATACGGGATAAAACCGTTATATTATTATTACAATGGTGTGTATTTAGTATTTTGCTCCGAACTTCCGCCTATTATTGACAATATTCCCGGTGTAAAACACAAGAATAATGAGGCAATTTATAATTATATAGTCTTTAACAGAACTGACTACGACGAAAATACATTTTTCAAAGGAGTTAAAAGATTACAGCACGGACACTATGCTGAAATCAGCCACGGTATTAATATAACTAAATGGTACAATTTAAAAGAAAGAGTCGCAAATTATAACCAGCATGAAACATTCACTGATTTATTCAAATCATCAATTAATTACAGGCTGAGAAGCGATGTTCCTGTCGGATTATGCCTGAGCGGTGGGCTTGATTCGTCTGCTATCGCATCTGTTCTTCTTAAATTTTTCGGAAAAAAAGATTTAAAAACGTTTTCTGCAGTTTTCGGGGATAATTTTGACAGAGACGAGAAAGAATATATTTCAGAGTATGGAAAATATTTCAGTAATATGTTTTATACAACGCCGTCAGCCCGTACTTTGTTTGATGATAAAGAAAAATTTGCGGAAGCACACGGCGAACCCGTTCCTTCAACATCACCTTATGCACAATTCAAGGTAATGGAACTGGCGTGCGGTAATGTGAAGGTTACACTTGACGGGCAGGGAGCCGATGAACAGCTTGCAGGTTATCATTATTTTTTCGGTAATTATTATAAAGAACTGATATTTAATTTCCGGATTCTGAAATTACTGAAAGAAATTTATTATTATAAGAAATTACATAAATCAAATTATGCACTAAAAACATTTGCATATTTCCTTTTACCTCCCAACCAGCGTACGAATTTAAGGAGCAGGAAATTATCTTATTTGCAGCATGATTTTGACGAAACGTACCGAAAGGATAATTTTATTTCCGCAAAACTATACGAATCAGATTCTCTTATGGAATCGCTATACAACCATTTTGAATATAAACTCGAGCATCTTTTAAAATGGGAAGACAGGAATTCGATGTATTTTTCTATTGAAGCAAGGCTGCCTTTTCTGGATTACAGGATTGTTGAATATTGCCTGAGCCGGGAATCTGATGATATAATCAAAAACGGTGAAACTAAATATCTGCTGAGAAAAGAAATGTCGGGAGTATTACCCGAAAAAATCAGGAACCGCCAGTCAAAAATTGGTTTTGATACCCCTGAATCGGAATGGTTCAGAGAGAATATCTTTTATGATTATGTAAATGATTTATTAATAAATTCAAATATACTGCCTATGTATATTGATACGGAAAAAGCGAAAAGACTTCATGGTTTGCACAAGAATGGCTCGATAGATATATCAAAAGAGATATGGAAATGGATAAATCTTGAATTATGGTTTAATCGATTTATCTGACAAATGTTATATAAACTGGATAACATAAGCAACATTGATAGAATCGAAAAGTTCCTTTCCGGAAATGCAGAGAACAATATTTTTCAGTCAGTATATTATTACAGACTGAATCATCAGAGCAGGGTTTCAAGACCGTACTATATCATCTGTGAGGAAAGCGATGAAATAACAGGAATAATGCTTGTCAATATTCAGAATTTTTTTGGTAATATGTTTAAAAAATTTGCAAGCCGGTCAGTTATTATAGGCGGCCCTGTTGTCGTCGGATTAAATCCTGCGACCGTTGAAAAGATTATAAATTATTATCACTCAACCATTCCTAAAGAGGTTATTTACACTCAGATTAGAAATATAAATAACTTAATATATTGCGATGATGTTTTGTCGAGAACCGGTTATAAATATACAGACCATATAAATTATCTGATAGATCTTAACGAGAGCGTGGAAGATCTCTGGAGTAAAATATATTCGAAAAGAAGAAATGAAATCAGAAGAGCTTCCAAAGAAGGCGTAATCGTTCGGGAAATAAATTATAATGACGAGTTTGATGATTCGTACAGTATACTATCATTAGTGTATAACAAGGCAAAATTACCGTTGCCTGATAAGAATTATTTCGTAAAGGCACTGAATTTATCAGACGGACAGTTTAAAATATTCGGAGCATTTTTTGATGGGATGCTGATTGGTTTTTTGTATGCCCTGTGTTATAACAAATGTGTATATAACTGGTATGCGGGAAGTATTTCGGGTTTCCTGAAAAAATACCCTAACGACATAATTACATGGGAAGTTATTAAATGGGCAAAGAATAACGGTTACAGTCAATTTGATTTCGGTGGAGCCGGAAATCCGAAAAGGGAGTACGGGGTACGCGATTTCAAAAAGAAATTCGGAGGCATCGAAGTCAATTATGGGAGGTATGAATTTATTCACAGACCACGGCAAATGAAAATGTCCGAATATGGATTCAGGGCGTGGCAAAAAATCCGGGACATAAAACATTGAAAATTGTTATAGATATAGCCCATCCGGCTCATATTAACTTTTTCAAGCATTCTGCGTCAAAGCTTAAAACCAAAGGACATGAGGTTACTATTTTATGTCTTAACAGAGGAAAACTGCCGCTTATTGTGCAGAAAGAATTTCCCGGATTTGATGTGATAATTTTGGGCCAGCATACGGGAACTAAGAAGTCGGTCATTTTTGATGCTAATATAAAACGATTCAGATTGTTGTTTAACTACTTATATACAAACAGATTCGATTTAGGCATGAGTGTCGGCGGATTTAATTTCGGCAGTGTATTGAAATTACTGAACATACCAAATATTCAATTTGACGATGATCCTGAAAGGGGAATAAACACAATACTTGAAAAATTGACGGCAACAGAATTATTTTATCCGCCGATTGCTGACAACTTCAGCAATATTCACAGTTTTAACGCCCTCAAAGAATGGTCTTATTTGTCTCCGAAATATTTTACACCTGATCCAGGAGTGCTTGAACAATATTCCCTGATTCCAAGAGAATATATATTTGTCAGGGAAATAAGTACGGGATCTCTGAATTATGCAAAGCAAAAATCAAACATCATAGCATCTTTTTCAAGAATGATGGACAAAAATATCAAAGTTCTGTTTTCACTGGAAAACAGAAAAAAATTAGGATATTATCCTGATGAATGGATTCTTATAAGAGAACCTGTATCAGATATCCATAGTCTTATTTATTACAGCCGTTTGGTAATATCTTCCGGAGACAGTATGGCAAGGGAGGGAAGTCTGCTTGGAGTTCCGAGCATATACTGCGGCAGCAGGTACATGAAAGCAAACCAAATCATGATAGATAAGAATATGTTGTTTCACTATGATATCGAGAATATTGTACCGAAGATTAATGAATTACTAAAAAATGAATCATTCCAGAAGAAGCAAGAGTCATACAGGTTGAATTTGATGGAAGAATGGGAAGATGTCACTGACTTTATACTAAAATCGGCCGAGAAATATATAATAAATTAGAAATTGGAAAAACGGACAAAAAACTACCTGCAAAAATTACTTACTTACAAACTATTCGGAGACCGAGCATATAAGTACCTGAAATTTTATAAACAATATCTGAAATATAAATTCGGGATTCAGTATGAGTTAAGCCCGCTTATGGAAAAATTTCTCAGTAAGGGAGATATATTTTTTGATGTCGGTTCAAATCTTGGTCAATATATATTCAGGTTCAGGGAATTTGATAATTCAAGTCTTAAAATATTTGCCTTTGAACCTGTTCTTTCAAATTATAATATAGTTAACCGCAGAATAAAAGGGAACAAAAATGTAGTTCTCGAAAACCTTGCTCTGTCTGATAAAAATGACTATTCAGTGCTGTTCATACCGTTATTAGACGGAATCGAGATTGATACGCAGGCGTCATTGAACCTCGAAAACCGCCAAATGTACTACCGGAATTTTAAAAAACAGGAAATCAAAGTAACGACGCTTGATGAATACTGTAATGCTCACGGAATTACAAATATTGATTTGTTGAAGATAGATACAGAGGGTAATGACGATAAAGTCATCAAAGGCGGTGATCTCATTATAAATAATAGCCGTCCCATAATTATGGCAGAAGATATACTTGATTCGGATGTTTTTTATCTCCTGCAGGATAAGGGCTACAAGCCATATTACGCTGATAATAAATGGTTGCTTCACCATTACAAGTCAGAAGCACCGGGGTTAATAAAAGACCTGACAGTAATGGTTCCGGATACTAGAATGAATTTGCTTAAAGGAATAATTGTTTCAGAATGAACGTTCTCGTTGACATATGCCATCCGGCTCATGTTCATTTATACCGGAATTTTATTGCAGATATGAAATCCAAGGGTCATATCGTTTACATTACAGTAAGGGATATACCATCAGCAAAAAAATTACTTAAGATTTATAATATACGGTATATAGATTACGGGAGCAAATCTGATTCAATATTGAAGAAATCAGTGAAGCAACTAAAATACGACTGGACACTAAGAAACATTGTGAATGACCTGGGCATTGATGTGGGGATAGGAACCTCAATAACTATAGCTCATGTATCTAAACTTACAGGAATGAAATCTTTTATTCTTGATGATGATGATTCCAATGTAGAACCCTTATTTGCTAAATTTGCACATCCTTTTTGTGACTTTTTGTTATCTCCTGATGTACTGAATTATGAAAGAAATAAGCACAATTGCATTACTTATCCAGGTTATCACGAACTTGCATATCTCCACCCGAACAGGTTTAATCCTGATTCTGAAGTTCTCAAAGAACTCGGTATTGATAAAGGGCAGAAATATTTTGTAATGCGGTTTAACGCGTTCAAAGCTCACCACGATATCGGAGTAAAAGGATTTTCGCATGACCAAAAAAAACAGATAATCCGCAGACTTGAAAAAGAAGGGAAAGTATTTATAACTACTGAAACTGAGATTGAAAGGGAATTTGAAAAATATCAATTGAAAATAAGCCCTGAAAAGATATTTTCCGTATTATTTTATGCTACATTATTCATTGGTGACAGCCAGACTATGACTAATGAAGCGGCAGTTCTCGGGACTCCATCACTAAGACTGAACTCTTTTGTTGACAGGATTTCTTACCTTAAAGAGCAGGAAGAAAAATATAATCTTGCTATGGGATTTAAACCTGAAGAATTTAACAGAATGCTCTCAAAGGTAGATGAACTTATAAATATGACGGACCTCAACGAAGTATGGATGCACAGGCGAAATAAAATGTTAAGTGAAAAAATTGATGTTACGAAGTTCCTTGTATATCTTATTGACGGTTATCCGGACAGCATTTTAAGTACTAAAAAAGATAGTGAATACTATCTAAACTTTAAATAAATTTATTAATTAAGGATAATTAAAAGATTTGTTTAAATCCATATTCGAATACAGAGAAAAGAACAGAACTCTGAAACACATTGACGAGCCTGTATTAAAATTAATACTCGGACATGTAAATCCGTTCCATAATAATACCCGAATACTGAATACATCTACTGTTTTCAACGTTGAAACGATTACCGAACCAATAGATAATTTTATTAATCTGCGAAAAATCAATTATATCAAAGAACTAAATGAATATTTCCAGGTTGTCAATGATAAGATGTTTAAAAAAGGATTATTTATAGGCTGCGTCGAAAACTATGCTCAGCGGAAAAACAGAATAATAAGTGACTATTTTATTTTATTTGCTTATCCAATTTATTTTCTGGATTTCATTTTTAACAGGGTATGGCCTAAACTTGCGTTGACGCAAAAAATAAATATTAACAAATTAAGAACTAAAAACCGCGCGATCTCAAAGGCAGAAGTATTCGGAAGGCTTTATGCCTGCGGATTTGAAATGAAAGATTACAGGGAGATAAATAATCTTGTCTATTTTATAGCCCAGAAAGTCAGTGAACCGGGGGAAATAAAAGAATACAAATACGGTATGCTTTATAAAATGGAGAGAATCGGGATTAATGGAAAACCAATAAATGTTTATAAATTAAGAACGATGAATCCGTATTCAGAATTTCTCCAAAGTTATATCTATGATCAGCACAACCTGAAAGAAGGCGGCAAATTTAAAGATGATTTCAGGATTGCGTCATGGGGAAGATTTCTGAGGAAATACTGGCTTGATGAACTCCCGATGCTGTTTAATGTGCTTAAAGGGGATTTGAAACTGGTAGGGGTCAGGCCGCTTTCAAAGCAATTTTTTGACTTGTATGATGATGACCTGAAAAATCAGAGAACGAAACAAAGGCCGGGGCTTATCCCTCCTTATTACGCGGATTTGCCTAAATCGCTCGAGGAAATTATGGAATCGGAAAGGCGTTATCTGAATTCATATGAAAAGCACAAATTTAAAACTGATATGAGGTACCTTTACCTTGCTCTGAAAAATATTCTTTTCAATAAAGCCAGAAGTTCATGAAGAAAAAAACACTTTTCTCTATCCTTATTTTTATATTCACATCAGGTTTTTTATTATCCCAGGTGGAATATGCACCGGTAAATCATCCGGTTTATGAATTTTTAAAACGGATGAGTTTAAAGGAGGTGATAAAAAATTACAATTCAGCATCGCTTCCGTTGTCGCGTGACAAAATATCAAAATATCTGCTGGAAGTTGAACTGAATAAATCCCGTCTCAGCAATGTCGATAGAAAAATCCTTCAGGATTACTATGCCGAATTTTCATATGATATAAACAGGAATCTTTCCGGATCATATTCCTTATTTAGTGAGCTGAAATCATTTGATGTATTTAATGACAAAAAGCAAAAATATCTTTACGCATTTGCCGATTCCAATGCAAGCCTGTTCTGGGACATAACGGGTAATGTAAATCAGATTACTGCAACCGGAGATTCATTAGGAGAACATAATATAACTCTCGGTGAAATAGGAACAAGAATCAGGGGTACATTATTCAATTCAGTCGGTTATTACCTGAGAATGTCAAACGGACAGAAAATTGCCGGAGATCAGTCAGATGTCGATTTCTCATTGCAGGTTATACCCAAGCTTAATGCCAACACTAAATATAAATATGAACAGAATAATTTTGATACTTATGAAGGATATATCAGGTATGCAACGAAAAATGAATGGCTTTCATTAGTGGCCGGTAAAGAAACTATGACATACGGGTTCGGATACATTGACAAACTTTTCCTTTCGACTAACACAGTCCCATTCAGTTTTATTAAACTGGATCTCGAATACAAAGCAGTTAAATATTCCTTTATGTACGGCAGCCTGAAAGGTGATTCACTCGGAACGGATATACAATACAAGAATATTGCTACTCACAGGCTTGATATCGGTATTAGCAATGCTTTGAGGTTTGGATTCTGGGAAAGTATAATTACATCTGATGACGCATTTAATTTTACTTACTTTAATCCGCTGAGTTTCTTAAGGTCTGCGGATTATAATGCGGGTGAAAATCAGTCAGGAAACAAGAATAATGCACTTATGGGTTTTGATATCGAAGTCATACCGGTAAAAAATGTATCAGCGCAGGCAACT
>Ga0208980_10000210_pt1 | contig 30697 bp, 30 predicted proteins | sample WetSurMetagenome_3_FD_187993 | JGI IMG/M metagenome (GOLD analysis project Ga0208980, IMG submission 187993) | Wetland microbial communities from Twitchell Island in the Sacramento Delta, sample from surface sediment Aug2011 Site A1 Bulk (version 2) | ecosystem: Environmental > Aquatic > Marine...
AAGCAGTGACCTGTGATTAGTGGCCAGTGAAGATCTTTTCTTTGTTTTGCACTAGCCACAAAACACAAGCCACGATTCACTGAATTGATTTACGGAGCAAATCATGAAAATTTTCATGACTGGCGGCACGGGGTTTGTGGGGACGACGCTTGCCCGCGAACTGACGGCAAAGGGGCATTCGGTGACGGTGCTCATGCGCGAGGGCGAGCCTGCCCGGAACCTTCCCCCTGGCGCAAGGGCCCTGCAGGGGGACCCCACGGTGCGGGGGGTGTGGCAGGAAGAGGTCCCCGGGCACGAGGTCTTCATCAACCTTGCCGGGGCCTCCATTTTCATGCGGTGGACCGAAGAGGCGAAGCGCGTCATCCGCGACAGCCGCATCCTCACGACCAGGCATCTCGTCGAGGCCATGGCGCCCCGCAAGGGGAAGGAGACGCATCTCTTCAGCACCTCCGGCGCAGGGTATTACGGATATCACGGCGACGAAGACCTGACCGAGGAATCCCCGCCGGGGACCGAGTTCCTCGCCATGCTGTCACGGGACTGGGAAGCCGAGGCGCTGCGGGCGAAGGACTACGGTGTCCGCGTTGCGTTGATGCGCTTCGGGATCGTCATGGGCGAAAGCGGAGGGATGCTGGGCGAGGTTCTCCCGGTGTTTCGCATGTGCCTGGGGGCCGATCTCGGCAGCGGCAGCCAGTGGCTCTCGTGGATTCACGAGATGGACCTGGCCCGCATCTTTCTCTTTCTTGTCGAGGAAAACAGGACCCTCGATGGCCCGGTCAACTGTACGGCGCCCGAGCCTGTCCGGAACCATGAGTTCACGAAGACGCTGGGCGGCGTCCTGGGGGTGCCGACCTTCCTGCCGCCCGTTCCCGGCTTCATGCTGAGGCTGATGAAAGGCGAATTCGGCAGCGTCATTCTGAAGGGCCAGCGCGTTCTTCCCCAAAAGCTTCTGCAGGCGGGCTTCCGGTTCCGCTACCCCACGCTGCAGGAGGCCTTGACGAATATTCTGAAGAGATAGAGCATGGGATCAAAGGTCGACAAATCGCATCAGAAACCCAACCGCCTCATCGGCGAAAAGAGCCCCTATCTCATCCAACACGCCCACAACCCCGTGGACTGGTACCCCTGGTCCGACGAGGCCTTCGAGCGGGCCCGGGCGGAAAACAAGCCGATCTTCCTCTCCGTCGGGTACTCCACGTGCCACTGGTGCCACGTCATGGCCCACGAGTCCTTCGAGGATCGCGAGGTGGCGCGGCTCATGAACGAGGCCTTCGTCTGCATCAAGGTCGACCGCGAGGAGCGGCCCGACGTGGACGGGATCTACATGAGCGTCTGCCAGATCATGACGGGCAGCGGCGGCTGGCCCCTGACCATCCTCATGACGCCCGAGCGCAAGCCATTCTTTGCCGGCACCTACATCCCGAAGGAAAACCGGCATGGGCGTATCGGGATGATTGAGCTCATCCAGGGAGTTGAACGGGTCTGGAAGACCCGGCACGGGGACGTGCTCTCGTCGGCCGAGCAGGTCACGATGACTATGCTGCAGGTCTCCAGAGAGTCCTCCGCGGGCGAACCGCCCGGCAAGACAGCCTGCCGCGCGGCCTATGAAGCGCTTGCCGGGCAATTCGACGAGTCCCACGGAGGGTTCGGCGGGGCCCCCAAGTTCCCCTCGCCGCATCACTTCCTCTTTCTTCTTCGCTACTGGAAGCGCACCGGCGAGCCGATGGCCCTCGAGATGGTCGAGAAGAGCCTTGCGGCCATGCGCCGGGGCGGCGTCTACGATCATCTCGGCTACGGGTTTCACCGCTATTCCACCGATGCGCGATGGCGCCTTCCGCACTTCGAGAAGATGCTCTACGACCAGGCCATGCTTTCCATGGCCTTCCTGGAGGCCTTCCAGGCGACGGGCAAGACGCTCTACGCCGAGACGGCAGGCGAGATCTTAACCTACGTGCTGCGGGAGCTGAAGGCTCCGGGGGGCGGCTTCTACTGCGCCGAGGATGCCGACAGCGAGGGTGAGGAGGGGAAGTTCTACCAGTGGACCGAACCGGAGATCCGGGAGGCCCTCGACCCGGACGAGGCGGCCCTCTTCATCGGGACCTTTGGGATCGAGAAGGACGGCAACTTCCTCGACGAGGCCACGCGGCAGCGAACGGGCCGCAATGTCCTCTTTCTGGCCCGATCGCCCGAAGAGGCGGCCCGCACAATGCTGGAGGGCGCGCGGGAGAAACTCTTCCGGGCCAGAGAGCGCCGCGTCCGGCCGGGGCTGGACGACAAGATCCTCACGGACTGGAACGGGCTCATGATCGCCGCCATGGCAAAAGGGGCCCAGGTGCTCGACCGGCCGGACTGGGCCGAGGCTGCAGCGGAGGCAGCCCGTTTCGTCCTGACCCGCCTGAGGGATGAACGAGGCAGGCTCCTGCACCGGTATCGCGAGGGCGAGGCTGCCGTGCCCGGGATGCTCGACGACTATGCCTTCCTCATCTGGGGGCTTTTGGAGCTCTACGAGGTCGGCTTTGAGGCTGATACCCTAAAGACTGCCCTCGAACTTGCCGATAATACTATAGATCATTTCCTTGATGAAAAAGACGGGGGCTTCTTCTTTACGGCCGACGACGGCGAGGAGATCCTCTTCCGGCAGAAGGACAGCTACGACGGGGCGATCCCCTCGGGCAACTCCGTGATCATGCTCGATCTTTTACGCCTGTCGCGTATCACGGGCAGATCGGATTTGGAGCAGAAGGCCATCGGCGTCTCCCGGGCCTTTGCCCGCAATATCGGGCAGATTCCCTCGGCCTATTCGCAGCTCATAGTGGCCCTGGAGTTTCTTGCGGGCCCCCAGTTTGAAATCGTCGTTGCCGGCAAGCCTGGGGCGCAGGATACGCAAGCGATGCTGGATGCGGTGAGGCGATCCTTCCTGCCCAACCGGGTCCTGCTGTTGAGGCCGCAGGGGGCCGGGTCGGGCGCGATTGCGGCCATCGCCCCCTACACGAAGGACATGAAGGCCGAAGGGGGCAGGGCAACGGCCTACGTATGCCGGAATTTCGCCTGCGCAAAACCGGTCCGGACCGTCGAAGAAATGTTGGGGCTCCTCAAGGCCCCGTGATATAATGAGCGAACTTTTTAACAAAGGAGTACACCCATGAAGAAGACGGCCTCGGCGCGTTTCCTGGTCATTCTGGTTTCCGCCCTCTTTGCTCTCAGCCTGCCGCACCTGGCACTGGCACACAGCCCGCAGAAAGTCGATGTGTCCTACGACTTCGCCAGCCAGACCCTCGTCGTGAAGATCACCCACACCTCCAACAACCCCGACAGGCATTTTGTCAAAGAGGTGGTGGTGAAGAAAAACGGCCAGGTGGTCCAGCGCGGAGAATACACCAAGCAGGCGGGCGACACCTTTACCTACTCCTACAAGATGGCTGCAACGGGCGCTGACACCATCGAGGTCACGGCAACCTGCAGCATCCACGGCTCGACGACGCAGAAATTCAACCCCGGCGTGTAAAGCGGCAGGACCGACAGCCGGCTTGCCCGGCGCCGATCGGGGTTGCGGAGCGGATCAAGGAGGGGAATCGTGCTCCTGTACCTCCATGCCGGTTTCATGATCGCAGGCCTTGCTCTCATGACGGCGGGCGTGACCGTCGCCCGCCTCATGAGGAAGAGACCCTGGTGGCTCCGCGGCCACAGGGCGCTGGGGGCCTGCGGCTCTCTTTCGGTTGTTGGCGGTTTCGCGACGGCCCTCGTCATGGTGGCCGGTTTCGGCGGGCCACACTTCCAGGTGCTTCATGCCTGGGTGGGGGCGCTCGTGGTGCTCTCAGCGATCGCAACGCCCGTCCTGGGCCAGCTCCAGTTCGTCCTGAAGGAGCGGCGCGCGGAGATCCGGAAGATCCACCGCTGGGCCGGCGCCATCACGCTGATCCTCATCTCCCTCAACATTATTTCCGGATTGGTGCTTGCGGGGATCATCCCCGATATGAGATCCTTTTAACGACCACAAGCCACAAGCCACAAGCCGCAAGGCAGGGCTGCGGTGCGGCAGCCATGGAAGTGTCCAAGTGCCTGAGTGTCTAAGTGTCTGAGTACAGAGTCAGAGGTGAAAGAAAAAGCTCTGCAATGCGTAATCCTGTTGCTCCGTCCCCGCTACCCTCTACCCTAAACCCTATACCCTGGTTTCCATGAAACCCATCTATCTCGATTACAACGCCACAACGCCCGTCGACCCCGAGGTTGCAGCCGCCATGCTCCCTTACATCCGGGAGCATTTCGGCAACCCCTCGAGCAGCCACGCATTCGGTGTTGCGGCCCGCAAGGGTGTCGAGAAAGCACGCGGGCAGGTGGCGGCGCTGCTCAACTGCAGCCCCGCCGAGGTCCTCTTCACGAGCGGCGGGACGGAATCGAACAACCATGCCATCAAAGGCGCTGCAGGGGCGAATCGCGGGAAGGGTCATCACATCATCACCTCGGCCTTAGAACATCCCGCCGTCACGGAGGTCTGCGAGTACCTGGCCGCTGACGGGTACGAGATCACCTGTGTGCCCGTCGATGCGCAGGGGATCATCGACGTGGAGGCTCTCGAAAAAGCCATCACGGAAAGAACCATTCTGGTGAGCGTCATGCACGCCAACAACGAGGTGGGGACGATCCAGCCGATCGGCGAGATCGCCCGAATGGCCCGCAAGCGGGGCATCCTGGTGCACACCGATGCGGCCCAGTCCGCAGGCAAGATCCCCGTCGATGCGGCCGAGCTGGGCGTCGATTTGCTGAGCGTTGCGGGGCACAAGCTCTACGCTCCGAAGGGCGTGGGTGCGCTTTACATTCGCGAGGGGGTGCAGCTGGAGAAGTTCATGCACGGCGCCGGCCACGAGACGGGAAGAAGGGCAGGCACGGAGAACGTCATCGGGGTTGCCGGCCTGGGGGCGGCCTGCGAGGCCGCGAAGCGCGACCTGGCGGCGAACATGGATCGCATGAAGCGTACCAGGGACCGGCTCGAGGATGGATTGCTGCGTGCCGTTGCGGAAGTGCGTGTAAACGGGCACCCCGCCAGACGGCTTCCCAACACCTTGAGTGTAAGCTTCCGGGGGGTTGATGCCGGGGGCCTGCTTCAGTCGATGGAAGGCCTTGCCGCCTCGGCGGGGGCTGCCTGCCACGGCGATTCGGTGGAGTTGTCCCGCACGCTCCGAGCCCTGGCAGTCCCCATCGAATGGGCCCGCGGGACGATCCGCCTGTCGACGGGGAAGTACACGACGGAAGGAGAGATCGACCGGGCCGTGGAAATCATCGCCGGAGCCGTAAAACGGCTCAGGGCCGGGGGAATGGAATAATGGAATGTTGGAATACTGGGTGAATGAAGGGAAAATTGCCCACCCCATTACTCCATTATTCCATCATTCCAGTATTCCAATCTCCCTGTGAGAACAGGGACGGACAATAACAAAGAGAGAAGAAAGAAGGAGGAATGAAAATCATGAAGGTTCTTATTGTTTTCTATTCCATGTACGGTCACATCTATAAGATGGCACAGGCCGTAGCCGAAGGGGCAAAGGAGGTTCCGGGAGCGGAGGTGGTGCTGCGACAGGTTCCCGAGACGCTCTCCGACGAGGTCCTCGGCAAGATGGGCGCCCTGGAGGCCCGGAAATCCATGGCAAACATTCCGGTCTGCAAAGTCGATGAACTGGCCGGGGCCGATGCCATCATCTTCGGCGCACCGACGCGTTTCGGGAACATGTGCGGCCAGATGCGGCAGTTCCTCGATGCCACGGGACAGCTCTGGGCAAAGAATGCACTGGTCGGCAAGGTAGGGAGCGTCTTCACCAGTTCGGGCACCCAACACGGCGGCCAGGAATCGACGATCCTGACCTTTCACGTCACCCTGCTCCACCAGGGGATGGTCATTGTCGGGCTTCCCTATGCCTTCGCCGGTCAGACTCGGATGGACGAGATCACCGGCGGTTCCCCCTACGGCGCTTCGACCATCGCAGGAGGCAAAGGGGAGCGCATGCCCAGCGAAAACGAGCTGGCCGCCGCCCGCTACCAGGGCAAACATGCGGCAACAATAGCCGCGAAACTCGCGGCCAAGTGACCCGTTGCCAGTGATCAGTGGAGGAAAAATTATCATTCACACATAGCACTCTGCGAAATGAGAGGCATGTGTCGGATAATCTTGTGATTCGAAGGGTGCGTTCGAATGAGAACAGGAAGGCCCAATTATCCTCAGCAAGTGGGGGTAATTGGGCTCTTTTTATCCGTGCCTGAGTGCATAGTCTGAGTGCGTGAGTGAAGAAGGAGTCCGGCGTGGGTAACTCGCCTCTTTTCACTGCGACGCTCAGTCACTTAGACACTTTATCACTGCAGCCGTCAAGCTGCTCAGGCCATCTTCTTGATCTTGTTGCTCTCGTCGGGGTTTAAGCCCTTGGCCACCAGTTTCTTCCTTTCCTTCTGGCGCTTCCACTTCCGCCGCAGTTCCTTTTTCCGTTCGTGCTTCTTGTGACTTCCCATGAACAACCTCCACCGATTATGCATTTTATCAGAGGGCTGCATTTATACTCTAAAAAGGCTCCGATTACAATCCTGAAATACACGGGGGGAAGGGATCGGGCAAGGGGGCTTCCGTTGCGACCATTTCAGTTGACGGAAGTGCATTTTTTGTGTATACGCCGGTGGGCCCGGCGGCGCCTTTATAGCTCCAGGCGCAAGCGGTATCCCCAATATCGAGAGAGGGAGGTCGTGAATGAACAGGAAGGTAAGTTCAAAGATCAAAAAGGTATCCAATCTGAAGTATGACCGGAAAATGGCCGAGGAGCCCTTCGAGTGGTGGGGCCCGTCGCCGGATGAGGCGAGGCGGACCATGTCCAATAAGGCCAAGGGTATGCGTGACAAATGCATGCCGCTGAAAGAGGCCGTGGGAAGGTACGTCCGCGACGGCATCAACATCGGCATCGGCGGTTTCGTCAACACGAGAGTCCCCGTGGCGATCGTTCACGAGATCATCCGGCATGGCGCCCGGAACCTGACCCTGTCGTTTCAGTCGAATTCCATCTGTGCCGAGCTGCTGGCGGGGGCCATGATCCTCGACCCCGAGCGGGTTTCCATCCGGCGCGTGGAGCTTGCCTGGTGGGGATACGAGGTCATCGGCATCGCCCCGCTGCTGAGGTACCTCACGTCGAACGGCATGATCCGTCTCGACGATTACACGAACTACGGCATGTCGGCGCGGTTCAAGGCCGCGGCCATGGGGATTCCCTTTGTCCCGACGCGCGACCACGGCGGGTCCGACATGGAACTCGTCAACCGCGGCCAGATGGTGGAGTGCCCCTTCACGGACAAGAACGTCTATCTCGTTCCCGCCTGCCACCCCGATCTGGGTATCGTCCACGTGACGGCGGCGGACATCTACGGCAACAGCCGCATCTTCGGCGCGCACTGCACCTGCCCGGAGATCTCCATGGCGGCCGCACACACGATCGTGACGACCGAGCGGATCATCCCCAACGAAAATATCCGGACCTACCCCAACCTGACGGAGATTCCCTACGCCACCGTCGACGCCCTCGTCGAGCAGCCCTACGGTGCTTACCCGGGGGCCTCCTACGGGTTCTACTGGTTTGACATGGACCACATCAAGATGTTCAGGGGAATCTGCGACGAGTTCCGCAAGACGGGGAAGAAAGACGGATTGAAGAAGTACTATGACGAGTACATCTTCGGCTGCGAGACCTTCGACGATTTCCTCAGCAAGGTCGGCTACAAGAAGCTCAGACAGTTGAGGGACATGGACGGCGGCCAGCCCATCATCCTTTCGTGAACCAGCCCAAAAAGATTGAAGTCAAGGAGGATCGTTGTATGCCTGAATATACACCGTTTGAAATGATTGCCTACACGGGATCGAGAGTCCTGGAAGATGAAAAGATCGTGTTCGTGGGAACGGGCCTTCCCATCATCGCGTCCATGCACGCACAGCTCACCCACGCCCCCGGCCTGTCGATGATCTTCGAATCGGGCCCGCTGAGCCCCATCCTGGAAATGGGGATGCCCCTTTCGGTCGGCGACACCCGGGCCTGCCGCAAGGCCTGCTTCCTGAAGGGCCTGAGCGCCGTTTTCGAGCTGACCCAGAGGGGATACTCGGACTACGCCTTCATCGGCGGCGCCCAGATCGACATGTACGGAAACGTATGCTCCACATTCGAGGGGGGCACCTACAACACGCCCCAGACGAGATTTCCCGGCAGCGGCGGGGCCGGAGCCATGGCGGCCAACTGCGAGAAGTCCATCATCATCATGGCCCTCGAGAAGAGGCGCTTCACCGAGAAGGTGGAATTTCTCACGAGCATCGGCTTCGGCGACGGGTCAGCCGACTACCGCGAGAAGGCCGGCGTCACGGGTGCAGGGCCTTATCGCGTGATCACGAACCAGGCCCTCTTCGGGTTCGACAAAAAGACGAGGCGCATGGTGCTGCTGGAAGTCCTGCCCGGCAAGAAGGCCAAGGACATCCAGGACATGGTCAGCTTTGATCTCCTGATATCCCCGGATCTGAAGGAAATGGCGGAGCCGACGGCGGAGGATCTTCGCCTGCTTCGCGAGGTCTGCGACCCCGAGGGGTATTTCCTGAACCGAAAGGTCAAATAATTTGTCCCTGACGGCAAAAAGCCCCGCCTCCCCCTGTTGAGGCGGGGCTTTTTTATGATCGGCGCGGACACGATCATTGTCAACCATCATGGAGCGTGTGGTTGACAATGATCGGGATTCGTGATACGTAATCTCGCCCCGCGCGAAGGGGCGTCATCCATGGCAACGAACACACGACATCACCTGCTTGTGAGCCTCAAGGAGGCACATGGCAACTGGGTATCCGGCGAAGAACTGAGCCGGAAGCTCGGCGTCACGCGCACGGCGATCTGGAAACAGGCATGCAGCCTGAGAAATGAAGGCTACATCATCGACTCCTCGACGCGGAAGGGCTACATGCTCAGGGAGGTCCTCGACCGGCTCCTCCCCGCCGAGATAGAGGCCTCTCTGCGGTCGAAGCGCCTGGGGCACAGGATCGTTTTCGAGAAAGAAGTGGATTCGACAAATCGCCTCGCCAGAGACCTGGCCATCTCGGGGGCCGTCGAGGGGACGCTCGTCGCCGCCGAGGCCCAGACGGGTGGGAGGGGCCGCAAGGGACGCAACTGGTTTTCTCCCCCCGGTGAAGGGATCTATCTGTCCCTCGTGCTGAGGCCACGGTTCCAGCCGGCCGAGGCGCCGAAGATGACCCTGCTTGCCGGGGTGGCCCTGGCTGAGACGCTCATCCCGGTCGTACCCTCCCGCGTTACCATCAAGTGGCCCAACGACGTCATGGCGGGGGGAAAGAAGGTCGCCGGCATTTTGATCGAAATCAGCACGGAAATCGACGCCATCGATTACATGGTCGTCGGGGTCGGGCTGAACGTCAACACGCAGCCCGAGAGCTTTCCTGAAGAGCTTCGCGGGCGGGCGACCTCGCTTGCGGCCGAGATCGGGTACCCTGTGCGCCGCGCGGAAATCCTCGGGGCCTTTCTCGAGCGTTTCGAGCAATACTACGACCGGATCGCCAGGGAGGGATTCGCACCCGTGATCCGGCGCTGGCGCGAGCTTTCCGACATGGCGGGCAGGCGCGTCCGGGTGCACTCGTTCCGCGGGTCCCTGGAGGGCACCATCGCGGGCATCGACGACGATGGCGTGCTTCTGCTGACAGGGGCCGACGGCTCTGCCGAGCGCGTAATTTCGGGGGATGTGGAATACCTCTGAACGGGAAAAAGGTCAAAGGATAAAGGGAAAGAGAAGCATTCTTATGGCCAGTGAAACATTGTCAACGCGCGGGATGATCTACGCTTCCATGTTCGGGGCGCTCACGGCCATCGGGGCCCTGATCTCCATCCCCCTGCAGCCCGTGCCGGTGACGCTCCAGACGCTGTTTCTCTACCTGGCGGGCTCGCTTCTCGGGGGGGGGCTGGGGGCGCTCAGCCAGATCATATACGTGATCCTCGGCGTGATCGGCCTGCCGGTCTTTTCGGGAGGCAAGGCCGGTCTCGGCGTCTTCATCGGGCCCACGGGCGGCTACCTGATCGGCTTCATCGCCGGCGCCTACGTGACGGGCAAGATCGTCGAGGTCCGCGAAAGGCCCGGCCTTGTCTGGATCGTGCTGGCCATGCTGGCCGGCACGGCCACGGTCTACACGCTGGGTGTTCTCCAACTCGTCCTGATCGGGAAATTGTCCGTCGAGAAGGCCGCCGCCGTGGGGGTGCTGCCTTTTCTTCCCGGTGATGCGCTCAAAATAGCCGCCGCCTCGGTGATCGTCATGAAAGTAAAGGACCATGTCCGGTTATGATCAAGGCAGCGCAACTCATTTACCGATACGACCCGAAAGACACGCCCGTCTTGGATCGGGTTAGCCTGGAGATTCCCGAGGGGCAGTACGTGGCCGTCATCGGCGCCAACGGGTGCGGGAAAACCACCCTCGTGAAACACTTCAATGCCCTGCTCGTCCCTCAGCAAGGGCAGGTCCTCGTTGACGGCCTCGACACGAAAGACCCCAGGGCCCACCGCGAAATCCGCCGGCGTGTCGGTATGGTCTTCCAGAACCCCGACAACCAGATCGTGGGGATGAGCGTCGAGGAGGACGTTGCCTTCGGGCCGGGCAACCTCGGCCTTGCGCCTGCGGAGATCCGCGGGCGGGTGGGGGTGGCCCTGGAGACGGTGGGGATGCTCCGGTTTGCCAAGCGCGCCCCCCACTCGCTGTCGGGAGGCGAAAAACGCCTTGTGGCCATAGCCGGCGTGCTGGCCATGAGGCCCGCCTACGTGGTTCTCGACGAGCCCACTTCCTATCTCGACCCGGCGGGGCGCGAGCGGGTCCTCAACGTCCTCTGGGACCTCAGGCAGGAGGGGATCTCGGTCATCCACGTGACCCACAGCATGGACGAGATCGTCGATGCCGACCGGGTCGTCGTCATGAGCGGGGGGACAATCATTCGCGACGGCGCCCCGCGGGACGTCTTTCGGGAAGCCGATGTGCTGCGCGCCGTTGGTCTCAGCACGCCCCAGGTCACGGAGCTCATGGGACGGCTCCGGGCGCAGGGCTGCGGAGTCCGGCCGGATGTTCTCTCCGTCGAGGAGGCCTTCCGCGAAATCACCGCCCTCATCGGGCCGGGCACGGGAGGCAGCCGGTGAAGACCCTGCACCTCGGACAGTTTATCCCCGGAGACTCCCCGGTTCACCGCCTCGACCCGAGGGTAAAGATCCTCGCGGTCCTGCTGCTCAGCATCGTCATCCTGAATGCGGGCACCGTCGGAAGCCTCGTCGTCACAGCTTTCCTCCTGGCGGCGGCTGCCCTCTCGGGCCTGTCCGTCGGCCGGGTAGCGGCGGCGCTCAAGCCGCTGGCGTGGTTCTTTGCGATCCTGTTCTGCCTTCATCTTTTTTTTACAGACGGGCGGCCGATTTTTACCTTCCTGCCGGCGGTGACCTACGAGGGTCTCGGACTCGGAACCGCGGTGACCTGGCAGTTCATCGCCCTTGTCGTGAGCGCCGCCGTCCTCACGATGACGACGGCGCCATCGGAGCTTGTGGGGGGCTTCGAGAAGCTTCTGAGGCCCTTCAACCGCCTCGGCGTGCCGTCCCACGACATCGCCATCATGGTTTCCGTGGCGCTGCGGTTCGTCCCCACCCTGCTCGAGGAGGTGGAGCGCATGCAGGAGGCCCAGATGGCCCGGGGCGCCGACTTCGCGGGCGGCGGAGTCATCAGGCGGCTCAGGAAGATGGCCACCCTCGTCATCCCCCTCATCCTCTGCACCTTCCGCCGGGCCGACGAGCTGGCCCTGGCCATGGAGGGGCGCGGCTATCACCGGGGGCCCCGGACCTATCTGCGGGAGCTGAAGTTTACCGGGGCCGACTATGCCGCCCTTCTCGCTGTCACAGCCTTCCTGATCGGGGTCGAGGCGCTTCGTTTCCTTCCCCTCTGAACGGGGCCTTTGCGTCGCCACCTGCCCGCCGCCGGGAGCCTTTTTTGCGCTCCGAATCGTTTATTTTTGCATCTTTGGTTGCAGTTCGCGAAAAAGAGAGTTATATAGAGCCGTTAAAATACGCATTGGGCGGATTTCATGAAGGGCAAATGGCTTTGGGTGGACACCCGGCAGAAGCTGCCGAAGGTCCGGGAGGAGATCGAAGGGTCAGCCGTCATCGCCATCGACACGGAGTACGACTCGTTCAGGTATTTCCGGGAGAAGCTCTGTCTGCTGCAGATCGGCACGGAACAGCGCATCTACCTGATCGACCCTCTCGAGGCGAGCATTGACCTGTCGTTTCTCGGCAGGACGTTCGCGAACCCGGACCAGGTCAAGGTCATCCACGCCGGCGACAACGACGTCCGGATCCTGAACCGCGATTACGGGTTTGAATTCAACAACGTCTTCGACACCCACAGGGCCGCGTCCCTTCTCGGTTGCCACCACCTTTCCCTTTCGTCCGTCATCGAGCAATACCTGGGTCTGCGTCTGGAGAAACCCAAGAAGATGCAGCGCTCCCGCTGGGAGAAGCGTCCCCTGACGGAAGATCAGCTCAACTACGCTGCAGAAGACACCCAGCATCTCATCCCGCTGTACCGCCGGCTCAACGCGGAGATCGAGGCGAAGGGTCTGCAGTGGCAGGCGGCCCGCGCGTTCGAGGGAATCGCCGCCGTGCGGTGGGCGGAAAAGAAGTTCAACCTGCGCGGCTACCGGGGGATCCAGGGCTACGACACGCTCACCGGCGAAAAGAAGAGAAGGCTGCGCGACCTTTACCGCTGGCGGTTCCGCAAGGCCCAGGAGTCGAACATGGCCCGCTTCATGATCTTCTCGGACCAGGACCTCTTCGACATCGCCAGGGCCGATTCCATCTCCCTGGACGGGCTGATCCGCAACGGCGGCCTCTCGCCCAAAAAAGCGAAAACCTACGGCAGCGAGCTCCTTAAGATTCTGAGCGGCAGCGACTCAGAAGAAAAAAGCCGTTAGGCTGTTGACCGATGGCTAACCCCTCCAAATCCCTTAGGTTTGTCTTCAGGCATCAAGACTGCGAAGATCGGAAGAGCAGAACTTCCTAACTTCTAAATCTTTATTGTCCTGGGCCATCCCGGTTATTACCCGCAGTTCGGCTTCGTTCCCGCATCGCGTTTCGGGATCCGGTGCAAGTACGACGGCGTGCCCGATGAGGCCTTCATGATCCTGGTGCTGGAGGAAAAGATGATGGCTCGCATTTCCGGGATCGCACGATACAGGCTCGAATTTGCCGACGTCACCTGAAAGTTCGGATTGCTTCCTGTACTCGTTAAATCCGACTGTGAACTTTTTGTGAACCTGACAGGACGTAATAAGGGGTAACACCGGCTAAGATGTCACCCCTTCTTTCTTCTAACGGATTTCTAACATAACAATACAAAAAGCAAGGGCGGCTGAGTTTATACTGTTACTCAAAACCGCCCTTCTCAGTTCAATCTAAATTTATTTCTTACATGTAAATAAATCGCAGCAAAAGGAGTTGATACATCACAACCCCGCCCAAGAGAGCAGCGATGACCATAATGTACACCTTGGCCAGCCGAAAATGACCGTGTAGAAACAAAAAGATCGCCCCACAGGAGACCGCTACAATCTTTAGAGTCCATGCCTTGTCTCCATAAGAATCAATCGCCCATCGGACTAAAGGGTTTATCTCCCGCCCCCCGTTTTCTATAATCGCAATTGTAAAAAGCACATCCAGGACATTAAGCCCAGCTATGAGAAGAAGGAAACACAACAACTTTAGGCCGTAGCGATCGACATAGCCGCCTCTTAGCTGATCTTTTGCTCGTCTGAAGGAACTCCTTCGACCGAAGAAGGTATAGCGACTCAGGAGGGGGGTGGGCTTTTGCCGACGATCTTGAATGGTTCTATTGTCCATTTGCCGGAGCATCCCAAGATGAATTCTGAAGTATTGCTACCTCAAAAGACCTCTTTTTCCAATACGGCAGAAGTGTGATTCAATATACGAAAAAAGGATTAGAGAGATAGACCGGTGCGGCAATATGTCAGCCCGAACGAAAAGGGCTCAAGCGGCTCTTATTGCTTATCAGGTACTTCCTGTAATTTTGTTTTTCGCTTTTTACTTGAATATACGACATTTCAGATAGAATTCATCATTGATAACCTTTTCATTTGTGCATATAATTCGATCACATTCTCAGACGTTCCGGTCTGTAACCCTGTCCACCACCGCCATACATCTAACCTGCAGAAATTCTTGTTTATCACCATCTTTGGAAACAACTACTCATTGAAAGGGAGGACAGAGTTATGAGATGGAAATTGATTTTGCTAGGGTCTGTTCTGCTCTTTATCATGGTTGGGTGTGCTCCGACGACTCACTTCGGTGTCCCCAATAAGGCTATAATGGCCCCTGCTGAATTCGAGCAGACAGAGGCAGCCATTGCAAGTGCCGAGAGATCTGAATGGGCAAAGTATTGCCCGGAAAAGATCGCCAGGGCCAAAGAACTGGGTAAACAAGCGGCGGAGATTTATTGGATTTGCCGCACTGCTGAGGCTATGGCCCTTCTCGGCAAGGCCAGGGACCTGGCAAAAGAGGCCGAATCTTGTCGGCCTCCTGCGGTGGTAACCCCACCGCCTCCTCCTCCACCGCCCCCCCCACCACCAGCGGCGAGGCAGCCCATCAGCTTCCACTCGGTGAACTTTGACTTCGACAAATCAAACCTGAAGCCAGAGGCCAAGGTCGAGCTGGATCGGGCCGTGAAGATCATGCAGGATAACCCTGATGTGGTGCTCGAGCTCCAAGGCAACACCGACAATGTTGGGACCGACGCATATAACCAGGCGTTGGGAAAGAGAAGGGCCGATGCGGTGTTCAACTATATGAAGGCCAAGGGCATCAATCCCAACCGTCTCAAGACGGTGAGCTTCGGCAAGGGCAAGCCCGTCGCCTCGAACGCGACAGATGAGGGCCGGGCCCAAAACCGCCGTGTGGACTTGGTTATCATCAAATAGGTCCTCTATGATCTGAGGGCATCTCCAATGTGATGAGGCTCCCCCCCGATGGTTTCATTTCGGGGGGCGCCTCATTTCCACCCGATCAAATCGGAAAAAGCAGGCAGTTGAACAAGAGCCAAGGACGGGGGGACGATAAAAGTCTTCCCTTCCCTGGAATGGCCGGCCACCATGTGTTCCCCTGTCTCAACGAAGGCGAGCGGATGGTGCACTACTAAGGTTTCTGCAAAACTATCTGAGGCCACAGTTCAAATGGTAATCCTCACTTCAAATCCAAACTGTAAGTTACGGATAAGTAGGTGTTATCGTTTAAATGCGTTTTCTGCGGTTATGATCCGGATGAACGAAAAAGAGGCAGGGCTTTTGCGCCCTGCCTCTTTTGCAATCCATGTTGATCTGTTGTTTCAGACGGCCGGATTCTCCTGCTCGCAACCGGCGGCGGAAGGCCTGGGCCCTCGCGCGTCCTTCTCCGGCTCCTCGATGAGCACGGCGTAGGCCCCGAAGTGGCCGTCGTGGCTCAGGCTCATATCCAGCGTCGTCCGCTTGCCCTGGTAGTACAGGCGCGGAGGTCCCGGGCGGTTGCCGGCTTCCGTTCTCCGGATTTCCATGTCCTTCTGATTCCAGCCCAGATGGGTCGCGACGCAGCGCTTGAGGGCCTCGCGTACGATGCGGGACTCGATTTCCAGCGAGTCTACGCCTTTGAGCTCCGGCAGGACTTCCACCCTCCAGAAGACATAATCGAAGAACTCTTCCCCTTCCGAGAGGGCCAGGGCGTGGATATAGGTGCAGCGCCGGTAGATTCTAAGCGGGATCGTTCCTTCGGGCGTCAGCACGGCCCCTTCGACGTGGGGGTTGCAGGTTCCTGCGTCCGTCGAGGTTCCCCTCAGACCGTAGTCGTCCAGGTGGACCTCGTAGGCCCTGGGGATGAATGGGAGCGCAGGGTCCGCCTTCGCGAGGACCTTGAAGGCCGCTTCCTTCCCGGACCAGAGGGCCCAGAGCAGGACGTCCTTTTCCGGAAACTGATCGAGCCGTTTGCGTTCAGCGGGCGTCAAGACCCGGCTGACGTAGCGGTGATCCAGGCTCTTTTCCCTGTTCTGGGGATCCGTCAAATCGACGATATCGTTCCCTACTCTCAAAGTACCTATCCTCCATCCTGGACAGCTGCCGGATGATCTGCCCGGCATAGTCCCTCTGGGCCTTGAGCCCGTTGTACTCGAGCCTCTGCGGCTCGAAGACCTCGACGGCCATCGAGAACGTGTCACCCGGTTTCGGGATGGAACTCCATGTTTCCTGGCCGTCGCCCCGGAAATAAATACACAGGATCTTCATCCGGTCAAGATTTTTCACGAAGCGGCCCACCCCGTAGGAAAAGTTTTCCACGTCGACCCGTCCCGTCCGGGAACGGCCGCCTTCGGGGAACACCAGGATCGTGTGCCCAGTATCGAACAGGTGATGGCATGTGTCGAGGGTCCGCCGCATTTCTTCGCGATCGCCTCCCCGCGTGACGGGGATGCACTTCGTCAGGTAGCAGACGGCCGTCTCGATGGGGTTGCGGTTGAAGTTGCTGCGCTCGGGGAGGTTCCAGGGCAGCCACCGGTACTGGAGCAGGTAGCGCCAGTTCGGCAGCATGGCATAGCCGAGGAACACGGAGTCGACCAGCGTCAGGTGATTTGCGCAGATGAGCCAGCTTCCCCGGTGCTGCCGGAAATGCTCCAGGCACTGCTGCCGGAACGCTTTGAGGTCGCGAAACCGGTAGCCCATCAGCCGGATTACGATCCCGACAAGAGGGATATAGATGAACGCGGCCAGATGGCTCAGTATGTTCTGAACCGCCAACCATAGTTTGTCACGTTCGCTCATAGTCAAACCTTGCGCCCGCTCTCTCCAGGCCGTTCAAAAGTGCCTGGATGCAAGGCCCCGACCTCCCGAGGACTGAGGCGTACTTGGTTCCGTACGCCGCAGGGACGAGGGAGGGAAGAACGCCGCAGACGGGTGCTTTTCAACGGCCTAGGCTGCCTTCTTCAGGATGATCTCGATGGCGTCGCCTATCGTCCGGATCTTGTCCGCCTCGTCGTCGTCGATGGAGATGCCGAAGACATCCTCGCACTTGATGACCACATCGACGAGGCGCGCGGAATTCACCTTCAGGTCGTTGAGGATATGGGTCTCCTTGGTCGCCGTGTCGAGCAGCTCCGGGTTTTTCGTGTACAGCTTGAGGATATTGCACATCTCCTGGAAAATCTTCTTCTCGTCCATTTCAAACTCCTTCAATCAAATTATTTTCTATTTCTTTTTAGCCTAAAACGTAAAACCTAAAACCTGAAACGGTTTTATTCTTCCCATTTCTTGAAAATCAGACAGCTGTTCACATCGCCGAAACCGAAGCCGGCCTTGGCGATGATTTTCACGTTTGCATCCTCGATCATCCGCTGCGGGATGCGCGCTGCGAAGGCCTCGATCTCGGGGTGCACGTCCTCGCTGTTGGCGGAGGGGTGGATGAACCCCTTGCAGAGCTGCAGCACGACCCCGACGGACTCCACGGCCCCGGCGCCGCCGAGGCAGTGACCCACGAGCGACTTCGTCGAGTTGATCCAGGGGAAATTCGCAGGTGTGCGCTCCAGCGCGATCGCCCAGTTCTTCACTTCATAGGGGTCGGCGAATGTGGCCGTAAGGTGCCCGTTGATGGCATCCACGTCGGCAACGGAGATACCCGCGTCGGCTACGGCCGCGCGGATGCAGCGCTGGACGCTCTCGGGGTTGGGCGCCGTCATGGAGCCGCCGTTTCGGTGCCCGCCGCAGTTGACGGCGCCGCCTAAAAGCTCGGCGTAGATTTTCGCGCCGCGTGCCTTTGCCGTTTCCAGGTCCTCCAGGATGAGGGCGCCTGCGCCCGATCCGGGCACAAAGCCCGCAGCCGTTGCGCTCATGGGCCTCGAGGCCTTCTCGGGCTCGCCGTTGAACTTGCGGCACATGACCCGCATGGAGTCAAAGCCCGCCCAGATGTAAGGGGAAGACCCCTCGGAGCCGCCCGCGATCATGCGCTTCGCAAGCCCGCTGCGGATCCGGACCATGGAATCGATGATCGCCTCGTTTCCCGTGCTGCAGGCCGACGAGTTGGACGTCACCTGGTTTCCGAGGGCGAGCATCCCGGCGATCTTGGCGCTTGTGGAGCTGTTCATGACCATCTGGACGATGGTGCTGCCCATGCGCCGGATCTGGTTTGCGTTGACCTTCGGGACGACTTCGCCGGCGATGGTCTCCATGCCCCCGATCCCCGAGCCCATGATGGCACCCGTGTCCCAGTTGACCTCGGTGCTGTCCGGTTTCGGCACGGTAAAGCCCGCATCGCGCCAGGCATCGATCGCGGCGATGCCGGCGTATCCGATGTTCTCGTTGACCGAGAGAAGATCCTCGGCATCGAAATACTGTGTGCGGAGCTCCTCAAAATTCTGCGGGACGCCGCCCACCTGGCAGGCAAACCCCAGCTCCTTGAGTTGCGGGATGAAGCGGATCCCCGAGCGTCCTGCGCGCAGGGCCTGCTCGTATTCCGCAAGACCATGACCGTTGGGCGCCATGATCCCCAACCCCGTGATCACAATCCTCTTTCTCATGTCAATTTGACTCCCATGCCGGCCAGCACACCCGAGGCGATAAGCTCCCCGTTCTCTCTTTCCATGCTGACCCTGGCTTTCAGGTTTCCTTTCCGGAAATACACCTTTTCCCCCCGGATGATGACTCTCTCGCCCGGGTTCACCATGCCCGTAAATTCCATTACGTCGATGACCGTAAAGAGTGTCGTCAGATTTCCGCTCTTCAGTTCCGCCTCCCGGCCCTGCTCCATGACGAGGTAGAGCCCGAAAGCGACGACTCCCGTCTGGGCCATGGCCTCCACGAGGATGACCCCCGGCGTGATGGGCCGCTCGGGGAAATGCCCGCGGTAGAAATATTCATCCGCCTTGAACCGGTAGGCCCCGACGATGTGCTCCGTGTCCATCTCCAGGATCTCGTCGATGAACCGGAAAGGTTCCTGCTGCGGCACCGCCGCCAGGACCCGGGCCATCGTTTCGCGATCAGCCGCCATAGAGCCCCCCGTTGACGTGGATGACGCTTCCCGTGATGTAGGAGCCCTTCGTGGCGAGGAAGGCCACCACCTCGGCCACCTCCTCGGGCTTTCCCATGCGTCCCAGCGGCACGCCGGCAAGCAGCCTCTCCCGGATCTCTTCGGGCAGCACCGACGTCATCTCCGTGTCGATGAACCCGGGCGCCACGGAGTTGACCAGGATGTTGCGGCCCGCAAGCTCGCGGCAGAGCGATTTCGTGAAGACGTCCATGGCTGCCTTCTCCATCGTGTAGGGAATCTGCCCCGCGTTTCCCGTGTGCCCCACGACGCTCGAGATGTTGATGATGCGTCCGCTCCCCTTCCGAAGCATGTACTGACGGAGCACCCGTTTCGTGAGGTACCAGATCCCCCTCGTGAGGGCCCGCTGTTCGTCGAACTGCTCGACCTTCATGGAGTTGATGTCGGCGTTGATGGAGAGCCCCGCGTTGTTGACGAGCACGTCGACCCGTCCGGCCTGCTCCTTGATTGCGTTTACAAGGGCTTCCACCTGGTCGATTTCGGCCAGGTCGGCCTGCAGCAGGAAGGCATCGCCCAGCTCCGCCTGGAGGGCCTGTGCGCTCGTCGCGCTTTTCCGGAAATGGAGCCCCACGCGAAAGCCCTCTTTCGCCAGGGCCCTGGCGCAGGCCGTGCCGATCCCCGTGCCGGACCCCGTTACAATGGCAACCGGTTTGTCATTCATAAGCTCATTCCTTACTTCATGATGCCGCCGACCGAATTCGGCGACGGGTGCGGGTAGTCCGGATAGGCGATCCCGTGAAAGACCCCCGTCCGTGCATCTTTCAATGTCATGATCAGCTCGTTGTCGACGAAGATGTCGGCATCGGCGATGACGATGCTCGCCCCGGAATCCTTGAGGTGCTGAAAGCGCTTCACGGTGATCTCGTAGCGCACCACCTTGTTGTAGGGGCGGATCTGGCCGCTGAAGAAGACCTCGCCGCAGCCCAGCGCCCTTCCCGTGCCCAGCGCCCCGCGCCAGAGACAGAAGAAACCGAGTAGCTGCCAGACGGCGTCCACACAGAGGCAGCCCGGCTGGACCGGGTCGCCGGGCAGGTGGCACTGGAAGTACCAGGCATCCAGGCGGATGTCCTGCTCGGCCACGATCATTCCCTGGCGGTTATTCTTCGTGATGGAGAGGATCCGGTCGACCATGAGAAGCGGCGGAGCGGGAAGTTTTGCGTCCATGCCCTTCGGCGCGTCCTCGACGAGGTTGCCGTAAACGATGGCAAGGATCTCCTTCAGATCGAAATGATTCCTGTCCATGAATTCCTGGTATGTCATGAGGGCTCCTTCACCGTCAGCATCATGTGGGCCCAGGACAGGCCAGCCCCGACCTGCACGAGGGCCACGTGGTCGCCGTGCTTGAGATCGTTCCAATGCTGGCTCAGCGACCCGGGGGCGCCGGCCGTTGCCGTATTTCCGTAACATTCGACATTGTGCCAGTGGTTCTCCGGGCTGATCCCGCAGCGCTCGCAGACGGTTCTCAGCATGCCGAGGTTTGCCTGGTGGCCGACGAACTTGAGGTGGCCGTTGAGCGAGGGGTTGGCCGCCTGGATGATGCGCAGGGCATCGGTTGTCTTGCGGATGGCAAAGCCCTGCACCGCGTTGCCGTCCTGGCCGAAGTGGCCCGTCCGGCGGATCGAGACCTTGTCCCAGCAGGAAGGCTTTGCGTCGAAGTGCGTGGCGTCGATGATTTTTCCGGACGGCACGGTCAGCGACACGACGGCGGCGGTGCTCCCGTCGCCGAAGAGGCATGCCGACCGGCGGTCCGAGAAATCGAGGCAGCGCGTCAGGTTCTCGGGCTGCGTGATCAGGATGTACGGGGGGAGGGCCCCCGGGTTCATGTTCGAGAGAAAGTGGACCTGCAGCGCAAAGCTCGTGCAGGCCGAGTTCATGTCGAAGGCGGGCACGTCGATCCCGAGCTGGGCCGCAACCGTCGAGGCCTCGGCCGGCGAGGCCACATCGGGGGCCGAGCTGCCGGAGATCACCATGCCGATGTCCCCCGTCGCGATCCCTGCACGCTCGAGGGCCATGCGGGCAGCCGCCGCGGCCGTCTGGCCGTTGGTGTAGAGGCTCGCCTCCTGGGCGGCGCGCACGTCGCGGTTCTTCGTGTCCCGAATGTATTCCAGGGGCAGGACCGTGTGGCGCTCGCGGATCCCCACGCGCTCCTCGATCCACTCCACGCTCGAGCCGATGTCGAGATCGCTCAGGAAGCGGTTGGTGACCACATTTTCCGGGTAGAAATGCCCGAGTCCGTGCAAATAAATCATGCTTGTCTGTTCCGTCCGTTCCGTCTATTCAGTCTGTTCCGTCTATCCCGTCGCCTGATCCGCTTGTCCTCGTCTCGTCTTATTCCCGACCGGATAGACCGGACAGACGGGAGAGACCGAATAGACCTTATACAAGCTCCCTCCCGATGATCATGTGCTGGACCTCGCGAACGCCCTCGTAGATGTCGATGATGTGGGCGTCGCGCACGAGCTTCGAGATCTCGTACTCCTGCATGTAGCCGTAGCCGCCGTGCAGGTGCAGCCCCTCGTTGGCGCAAAAGAGGGCCGCCTCGGCGGCGGTGTTCTTGGCGAGCGACGAGTACATCCCGCGGTCCTCGTCACGCTCCTGGACCTTCACGGCCGCCTTCATGAGGGCCATCTCCGCAAGCTCCACCTTCTTCCACATGGCCACGAGGGTTTCCCTCACGACGGGCATGTCGCAGAGCCTCTGTCCGAACTGCTTGCGCTCGCGGGTGTACTGCAGGGTGAGATCGAGCGCCCTGCGGGCAAGCCCCACGCCGATGGCGGCCACCATGGGCCGGGCGTAGTCGAGGACGTCGATGAGATACTTGAAGCCCTGGCGGCGATCGCCGATGATCTGGCTCTCGTCGACTACGACATCCTCGAAGGTGACGGTGGCCGTGTTGGAGAGGTGCTGACCCAGCTTCTCCTCGGGTTTGCCGATGGTGATCCGGCCGCCGCCTTTTGCCGTGAGTTCCGTCTGCGGTTTTGCCGGGACCTGGGGCTTGCCGTCACGGAACATCTCCTCGACGGGGACGACGCAGCAGGCCAGCAGCTGCGCCGCGGGCTTTCCAACCTTGCAGAAAACCGTGAACTGGCTGGCGTAGGAGGCGTTGGTGATGAAGCACTTGGCGCCATTGAGGACGTACTTCCCGTCGGCGCGCTTCGCGATGAAGGTGCTCATGGACGAGTTGTCCGAGCCGGCGCCGGGCTCCGTGAGGCAGAAGGAGGCCAGAAGGGGCGCCTTGACGTAGGGACCCAGGAATTCCTCCTGCTGACGGGCGTTTCCGTGCTGGGCGATGACGGTGTTGGCCAGGTCGTTGCACATGGCCGAGGTGGAGATGCCCGTGTCGCCGTAGGAGAGCTCCTTGATGATGAGTGCCGACGACACGGCGTCGATTTCGAAGCCTTTTACGGCCGCAGGGACGCTCAGGTTGAGAACTCCCAGCTCCCAGGCCTTCGAGATGATCCCGAGGGGGAACTGGTGAGACTTGTCGATCTGCAGAATATTGGGGAGGATCTCGTTTTTCACGAAACGCCTGACCGTGTCGACGTACATCTGCTGCTCTTCATTGAGGCGAAAATCCATGCAGTTCTCCTTCTGTCTGTGCAGTGGGTCTTTCGGTGATCCCCGCGGGCGGCGGTCCCTTCCGGTCAGTTGCCGGTGAAGGTCCGTTCGGCGGAGGAGAGTGTGGTCAGCGAGATGCAGGTCACGCCGATCGTTTTGAAGAAGTCCCGGAGGGGACGGTTGGGTCCGATTTCGTAAACGGTGTCGGCCTGCGACGCGATGGCTCTCATGTTGTCGCACCACTGAACGGTGCCGGAGAGCTGGGCCACGAGGCGCTCGATTACTTCTTCCATGTTAGCAGAGTGGAAACGGCCTGTATAGTTGGAAGTGACCTTCACGGCGTTCTCGGCCTTCATCTGCCTGCGGACGCAGGCCAGTTCGCCTTCGAAGGGCTCCTCGATCGAGTGCATGAAGCGGCTGTGGAAGGGGGCGCTCACGTTGAGGGCCACGATCCGCGTGGGGTTCTCGTCGGCCAGGGCCCTGGCGAGGCGCTCTTCGGCCTCGGGCATGGCCTTCGACCGGCCGCTGATGACGATCTGGTTGGGCGAGTTGATGTTTGCCACGTCGACGGGTAGATCGGAAAGCATCTCCCGGATCTGGCTGGAATTGAGATCCTTCCGGATCACGGCTGTCATGCCGCCCAGTCCCACGGGCACGGCTTCCTGCATGAGGCGGCCGCGGATGTGCACGATGCGGATCACCGTCTCCAGCGGCAGAACGCCGGCGGCCACGAGCGCCGTGTACTCGCCGAGGCTGTGACCGCCGAACACGTCGGGGGTGATGCCGTATTTTTCCATGATGGCCTTCAGCATGGCGATCTCCGTCACCACGATGCTGGGCTGGGCATAGGCGGTCAGGTTGAGCTTCTCGTCTTCGCCGAAGCAAAGCGCGGCCACATCCCACCCCAGGGCGTCGGAGGCCTCCTCATAGATCCGGCGGCATTCGGGGATGCTCTCGTAGAAGTCCTTGCCCATCCCCTGGCGCTGGGAACCCTGTCCCGGAAATACTATGGCGGTCCTGGCGTTAGCCATCTTCGTTTTCTCCTTCGGTCCTTCTTATCTCTCTTCGTAAATCGAGCCACCCCTTGGCGGCCCGCCCCTTTATGAGCAACCGTTATGCCAGGGGGGAGGCAGGGGGGTATTTAGCAGTTAAGTAGCCGATATTTAAAGATTAAATTGAGCGGTGGTCGAGGGGTGAGGGTCGGGGAAAACCATGAAAAAGTGTATACTCCGCTTCACACTGTGAAGGGGGGTATACAGCGCGGATGAAAAAAATTCTTTACAAGGAAAAGGGAGGAGAGTATCAAGGAATGAACATTCATTCCGATATGAATGTAATCGAGGTCAAATCATGAAAAATTCGGATAAGCGCGAAGAGATCATGCAAGCAGCCCTGGAGCTTATTGCGGAGCACGGGTTTCACGGGGCGCCGATGGCCATGATCGCCGAGAAGGCGGGTGTGGGAGCCGGTACGATCTATCGCTATTTCGAGAGCAAGGATGCGCTGATTGCCGAGATTTTCAACGAACTGGAAAAAAAGGTAGTGGAATCTTTGCTGCAAGGGTACTCCCTTGACCGTTGCCTTCGGGACCGGTTCGTTCATCTCTCCACCATGATCATTCGATATTTCATGGCCAATGCGGTCCATTTCAGGTTCATCGAGCAGTACATGAATTCCCCCTACGGGGTGACCCTGCGCCGCGAGAGGCTTCTGGGAAAGGCGCGGGACATCGATCTGTTCCGGCATCTTCTGCAGGAAGGGATTGACCGTCAAGCGTTGAAGGACCTGCCCCTCACCCTGCACTTTGCCCTGGCTTTCGGGCCCATTCTTTCCCTTCTGCGTGATCATATCCTCGGGTTCGTGGAGCTGGACGATGCATTGATTCAGAAAGCGGTCGAGGCATGCTGGGACGGGGTAAGAAGGCAGGACGCGCCCGGATGACGTTCGGTGTGATCGACAGGGTGGGAAACCGTTAAGAAAGAAACGCCTTCTCTGCTGCAACCCATGGCGGCGGGGAGGTCATTGATTGAATCGAAGAGGTGCTGCATGCAAGTCCGTCCGCCCATCAAGATGTTCCTTGCCGCCGCGGCCCTGGCCGTGGCCTTCACCCTGTCCGGCTGCCAGAATTCCGCGGGCAAAGCGGCTCAGCCCGGCTCTCCCGAAGTAGCGGTCGTGGAGATCAGGCCCCAGCGCGTTGTCATCACGACGGAGCTGCCGGGCAGGACATCGGCCTACCTGGTCGCCGAGGTGCGGCCCCAGGTGAGCGGCATCATCCAGAAGCGACTTTTCACGGAGGGCTCCGATGTGAAGGCCGGAGATGTCCTTTACCAGATCGATCCGGCGACGTATCAGGCAGCTTACGACAGCGCAAAGGCGCAGCTCGCCCGGGCGGAGGCCAACATCACCGCCACGCGGGTCAGGGCGGAGCGGTACAAGGAACTGGTGGAGATCAAGGCTGTAAGCCGCCAGGAATACGACGATGCAACGGCGGCCCTCAAGCAGGCCGAGGCGGAGATCGCCGCCGGCAAGGCGGCCGTGGAGTCCGCCCGGATCAACCTGGACTACACCCGGGTAACGGCGCCGATTGCCGGGCGAATCGGCAAGTCGTCGGTCACCGTGGGCGCGCTGGTCACGGCAAGCCAGCCGGTGCCCCTGGCGACCATTCAGCAGATTGACCCGGTCTACGTCGACGTCACCCAGTCGAGCGCCGTGCTCCTGCAACTGCAGAAGGCCATGGCGATCGGCGCGCTCAAGCGCGACAGCGCCAACCGCGCCAGGGTCAAGCTGCTCCTGGAAGACGGAACCGCCTATCCGCAGGAAGGAACCCTTCAGTTCCAGGATGTCACAGTGGATCCCACGACGGGGTCATTCATCGTGCGGGCGATCTTCCCCAACCCGAAACGGGTCCTGCTGCCCGGCATGTTTGTCCGTGCCGTGCTGGAGGAAGGCATCAACGAGCAGGCGCTCCTCGTCCCGCAGCAGGGCGTGTCCCGCGACCCGAAGGGCAATCCCGTGGCCCTGATCGTGGATGCCGAAAGCAAGGTCCAGCAGCGGGTGCTCACGGTCGTCCGCACGATCGGGGACAAGTGGCTCGTCTCGGACGGCCTCGCGCCGGGCGACCGGGTTATCGTCGAAGGCGTGCAGAAGGTCCGGCCCGGCAGCACCGTCAGGGCCGTTCCCTATGGCGAGGCAAAGGGCGTCGAGGGTAAATCCGCGGCGCCCCCGGCCGCAACGTCGAAGTAACGGAGGCGCGCGATGCTGTCGAGATTCTTCCTGGATCGTCCGGTGTTCGCGTGGGTCATCGCCATCGTCATGATGGCGGGGGGCGCCCTGGCGATCTACAACCTGCCCATTGCCCAGTATCCGCCGATCGCCCCGCCGTCCATCGCGATCACGGCCTTCTACCCGGGCGCCTCCGCTGAAACCGTCGAGAACAGCGTCACCCAGATCATCGAGCAGAAGATGACCGGCTTCGACCGGATGCTCTACCTCACCGCGACGAGCGACTCGTCCGGGTCGTGCCGCATCGAGCTGGTCTTTGCACCGGGGACCGACCCGGATCTGGCCTGGGCGCAGGTGCAGAACAAGCTGCAGCTCGCCATGGCGAACCTGCCGGAGGTCGTCGGCAACCAGGGCGTGCGGGTCAGCAAGTCCACCCGCAACTACCTGATGTTCGTGGGCCTGATCTCGGAAGACGGGAGCATGGACGGAAACGATCTGCGCGACTACGCCCAATCCAATCTGGAAAAAGTCCTCTCCCGGGTTCCCGGCGTCGGCGAGGTGGAGATCTTCGGAAGCCAGTACGCCATGCGCGTCTGGCTCCATCCTGACAAGCTGACCAACTACGGGATGACGATCCAGGACGTGATCGCGACCCTTCGGGTTTACAACGTGGAGGTCTCCGCCGGGCAGTTCGGCGGCGCACCCGCCGTCAAGGGGCAGCGCCTGAACGCGAGCATCGTCGTGCAGAGCCTGCTCAAGACCCCCGAGGAGTTCGCCGCGATCCCCCTGCGCACGAACCCCGACGGCTCCGTCGTGCGCGTCCGGGACGTGGGACGGACGGAACTGGGCACCGAGACCTACGATGTCCAGGCCTACTACAACGGCAAGCCTGCTGCCGGGATGGCCATCCGCCAGGCCGCTGGGGCCAACGCCCTGCAGACGGCCGACAGCGTCAAGGCCAAGATGGGGGAACTGAGCAATTTCTTCCCCCCGGGCATGAAGGTCATCTTCCCCTACGACACGACGCCCTTCGTCCGGGTGGCCATCAACGAGGTGTTCAAGACGCTCTTCGAGGCGATCGTGCTCGTGTTCCTGGTCATGTACCTGTTCATGGGCAACATACGGGCCACCCTCATCCCCACGATCGCCGTGCCGGTGGTCATCCTGGGCACGTTTGCGGCCCTGGGGGTTTTAGGCTTCTCCATCAACATGCTGACCATGTTCGCCATGGTGCTGGCCATTGGCCTGCTGGTGGACGACGCCATCGTTGTCGTGGAGAACGTGGAGCGGATCATGAGCGAAGAGGGCCTCTCGCCCCGCGAAGCCACGGCCAAGTCCATGGACCAGATCACGAGCGCGCTCGTCGGCATCGGGCTCGTGCTCTCGGCGGTGTTCGGCCCCATGGCCTTCTTCCCCGGCTCCACGGGCGTCATCTACCGCCAGTTCTCGGTCACGGTCATCACCTCCATGCTCCTGTCGGTGCTGGTGGCCCTGATCCTCACGCCGGTGCTCTGCGCCACCCTGCTCAAGCCTGTGCCGAAGGGGCACGAGCCGGCGGAGAACGCCGTCTGGTTCCTGCGCCCGTTCTTCGGCTGGTTCGATCGACACTTCGCCCGGAGCCGCGACATCTACATGCATCTCGTCCGCCGATCCATCGTGAACAGGGCGCGTTACCTCGCCGTGTTTGCCGTGATCGTGGCGGCCATGGGCGTTCTGTTTTTGCGGATGCCCACGGCCTATCTCCCCGACGAGGACCAGGGCATCATGATGGTGCAGGCCCTGCTGCCGGCCAACTCCACCCTGGAGCAGACCGACGAGGTCCTGAAGCGGGTCCGCACCTATTTCCTCGAGAGCGAGAAAGACGCGATCGAGGCCGTGTTCACCGTTTCCGGCATCAGCTTTTCGGGCAGGGGGCAGAACGCTGGGTTTTCCTTCATCAAGCTAAAGGACTGGGACCTGCGCAGAGGGGCGGACCTGAAGGTCGGCGCCGTCGCCGGGCGCGCCATGGCGGAGTTCTCGAAAATCCGCAACGCCATGGTGTTTGCCTTCGCGCCGCCGGCGGTCGTGGAGCTGGGGCAGGCCAAGGGGTTCGATTTCCAGCTGCTGGACCGGGGCGGCCTGGGACACGCCAGGCTCATGGAGATCCGCAACCAGCTCCTCGGGATGGCCGCCGGGGACCCCGTCATGACTAAGGTCCGGCCCAACGGCCTGGAGGACGTTCCCGAATACCGGATCGACGTGGACTGGGAGAAGGCCGGCGCCCAGGGCGTGCCCGTCAGCTCCATCAACAACACGATCGCGGCGGCCTTCGGAAGCGCCTACGTCAACGACTTCATCCAGGCAGGCCGCGTCAAGCGCGTCTACGTCCAGGCCGACGCGCCCTACCGCATGCTGCCCACCGATCTCGAGCGGCTCCATGTGCGCAACAACGCGGGCAAGATGGTCCCCTTCTCCTCCTTTGCCTCCGGTCACTGGACGTCCGGTTCCCCGAAGCTGGAGCGATTCAACGGCTTCCCGTCGATCAACATCGTCGGCGAGTCCTCACCGGGAAGGAGTTCCGGCGAGGCGATGAAGGCGATGGAGGGGTTCATCCGGGAGCTGCCCCAGGGCGTCGGGTATGACTGGCAGGGACTGTCCTACCAGGAGCGGATGTCCAGCTCCCAGGCGCCTCTGCTGTACGCCTTTTCCATCTTCGTGATCTTCCTGTGCCTGGCGGCGCTCTACGAGAGCTGGCCCATCCCGATTGCCGTCCTGCTCGTCCTGCCCCTGGGGGTCATCGGCGGCGTGATCGCCTCGAGCCTGCGGGGGCTTCCGAACGACGTCTATTTCCAGATCGGCCTTCTGACCACACTCGGTTTGACAACCAAGAACGCCATCCTGATCGTCCAGTTCGCCAAGGCCGGCGTGGAGCAGGGGATGGGGCTGGTTGAGGCCACCCTGGAGGGGGCGAGGCTGCGCTTCCGCCCGATCATCATGACGTCGCTGGCCTTCGGTTTCGGCGTTCTGCCCCTGGCCGTGGCTACGGGTGCCGGTGCGGGGGCCCAGAATGCCATCGGCACGGGCGTGCTGGGGGGAATGGTGACGGCTACCGTCCTGGTGATCGTTTTTGCGCCCCTCTTCTTCGTGCTGATCGAAACATTCATCGGCAAAGGGCGGAGGGGTGATGCCCTCGCGTCAGGCGGCGCCAAGCCATTCTTCACGGTGCTGAAAGAAAAACTCTTTCAGCGTAGAAATCGGCAGGCAACCGGGACAGAACATGTAACTCCATCAGAGGATTGATGAGATGAACAGGACCCCATTCCTTCTACTGGTCGTGGTCGTTGCGTTCCTGGGGGGATGCAATCTCGCGCCGACGTATGCGCGCCCGGAGGCTCCCGTCCCCGCTGACTGGCCGGGCGGCCCCGCCGACAAACAGCAGGAGGCCAGGCCGGGCCAGGCCGCCGCCGATATCCCGTGGCGGGAGTTCTTCGTCGACGGGAGGCTGCAGCAGGTCATCGACCTGGCGCTGGCCAACAACCGCGACCTGCGCGTGGCCGCGCTGAATGTCCAGAGAACGCAGGCTCTCTACCGCATTCAGCGGGCCGAACTGCTGCCGACTGTTGATGCCAGGGGTACCTACAGCATGCAGCGGGTGCCGGGCATCCTCTCGCAGGCCGGTCAACCGGCCACGGTGGAGCTCTACAACGTCAACCTGGGCGTCAGCTCCTGGGAGATCGATCTGTTTGGCCGCATCCGGAACCTCAAGGATGCGGCGCTCGAGCAGTACCTCGCCACGGAGCAGGCCCGCGCGAGCGCGCAGATCACGCTTGTGTCCGCAGTGGCCAACACCTGGCTGACCCTTGCGGCCGATCGCGAGAACCTCAAGCTCGCCCAATCGACCCTAGAGACCCAGCAGGCGACCTACGAGATGATCCGGCGGCGCGCCGAGGTCGGCGCTTCCTCCGATCTCGATCTCCGCCAGGCCCAGACCCGCGTGGACGCGGCGCGGGTGGACATTGCCCGATACACGGGCCTGGTGGCCCTGGATGAAAACGCGTTGACCCTCCTGGTCGGCTCCCCGGTTCCGTCCGGGCTTTTGCCCGTCGAGCTTGGCGAGGTCGCGGCGCTCAAGGATTTTACACCCGGCCTGCCCTCCGAGGTGCTGCAGCGCCGCCCCGACATCCTCCAGGCCGAAAGTCAGCTCAGGGCGGCCCACGCAAACATCGGCGCGGCACGGGCGGCCTTGTTTCCCCGCATCACGCTCACCACGAGCATCGGCACCACGAGCGACCAGCTCTCCGGGCTCTTCACGTCCGGCTCGGGGACCTGGGCTTTCGTGCCGCAGATCGTCATACCAATCTTCGATGCCCGCTCGTGGGTGGCATACGACGTGACAAAAGTGGACAGGGAAATCGCCCTGGCCCAATACGAGAAGGCGATCCAGGCAGCCTTCCGGGAAGTGGCCGACGCGCTGGCCCAGCGGGGGACCCTGGGCGATCAGATGGAGGCCCAGCAGTCTCTGGTGGAAGCCTCCGCCGATGGGTATCGCCTCTCTGATGCGCGCTTCACAAGGGGGATCGACAGCTACCTGCGCGTTCTCGACGCACAACGCTCGCTCTACGGCGCGCAGCAGGGCCTCATCGCCATCCGCCTGGCCCGGCTCACGAACCTGGTGACGCTCTACAAGGTCCTGGGGGGAGGCGCGTGAAGGTCGGGAAGACCATAGACGTCATGATTGGAACGTTCTGCATCCACCACCGGCTGCCGTTGCTGCACGACGACGGGG
>Ga0208980_10000211_pt1 | contig 30655 bp, 26 predicted proteins | sample WetSurMetagenome_3_FD_187993 | JGI IMG/M metagenome (GOLD analysis project Ga0208980, IMG submission 187993) | Wetland microbial communities from Twitchell Island in the Sacramento Delta, sample from surface sediment Aug2011 Site A1 Bulk (version 2) | ecosystem: Environmental > Aquatic > Marine...
GAATTACCTGAATCGCCTCAAGTTCCCTGCTGGAAATGAACCTGGGTGACTCCGGAGTAAAAACGCTCTGCATTGAGCCAAGCAGGATTATCAGGCTGGTGAGCATCCCAAGCGATAGAATTCCTACGGAGGCGACCTTCATCCGCCTGCCCATGATCGAAATTGCCATCATTGCAGGCACGAGCATGAAGATCCAAATCCCTTCAGGTAACCGGCGCTGGATGGATAACGGCAGATAAGCAAGAACCGGGAACAGACAGATGCCGACGAGAAAGAAAAGGAAATGCTTGCGATTTCTGCCCCAAAGAATTACCAAACCATAACCTGCGAAAGGCAGTATCAGCGCAAAAGCCAGAAGATAATCCTGGATCGGCGGTGAGGTCAATATATTTTGACTCAGCCACGAGGCGAGCACCGGATCGATACGGAATGCCACGAAGTTATAGATCAGAATGGGAAAAGTGACCGTAGCAACCCAGAGGGCGTTGATCCAATACCGGTGGAATTCGGCTGAGTCATCCTTAAAAAGGTATTTACGAATAACTGTGAGAATCAAAAGGAAACCCGCCAGGATCGCCCAAGCGGTGAGCAGTGATATTGGCTGAAATAATCCTATCAGCAGCCAGGGAGCCAGAAATTTCAATGATTGGATTATATTTCCCCGAATTACCCTTGAAAATAAAAATTCTTCAAAACCCATAAACAGCAATGCCCGCGCGAAAAGCAAGTGGGGAATACCCAAAATAGATAAAAAGCCAAAAGATTCCGGTGAGTAAACCTCCACCGGCAGGCGCCCCTGCCAGATTGTATTTAGACCAATCACCGAAAGCCATCCCAAACCGCCGCCGAAAATCGCGAGAATCAATCCAAACCGGCGAAGGGATACATTATCTATGAAGCGGGAGAAAAATCGGTAGATTGCCCAACAGAGCAGCGCGATCCCGGTGACGCGGAACAATTGAAACAGAACGATCAACTGATCGTACTGCCCGGGTAAGGCGCTGAGCTTGCCCAGGACCAGGTAGGGCAAAAATGCCAACACTCCCTTCTGGGGAAAAGTTGTATAGGGTGTGCGAAAAAACCAGTCACCGGCAGCGCCGCGAAGCATCTTGGCCAGGTAGGAATTGCTGTCCGTAAGGCTGAAAAACAACCCCGAAAAGCGCCAATCGGATGTTTGGCGGAGGTAGCCGACCATGTACGGCAGCGTGGTAATAAGGATTACTACGAGGATGAATACCAGCAGCCAGCGGCGCTCATGCTGATTTATCATGCGTACTCCGTAAGGAGACCAGTCCATATATGATGAGACCGATTGCCGTAATAGCAGTGATCGTTATGCCGAGCCATAAAATATCCGGCTGGAACCTGAAGATCACTTCATGTTCACCTTCCGGGACTTGAATACTTCGTAAAATACCTGCCTGCGATTTGAGCGTGACACGTTGCCCATCGATCCAGGCTTTCCAGCCAGGGTACATGATTTCGGAAAGGATCAATGAACCGCCCTGTTTTGTTGTCAGGGAAATTTGATTCGCGTTCTTGTGAACCACAGGAACCTCGAGTATTTCAGTACCGGGAGGTGAAGCTGCGTTCTGTACCCATGCACGCGGAAGAAAATCCAGATTTTCGTAGATATATCCTTCCTTGTCCACACCAACAAGTTCTAATCTCTCATTTTCGACAGGGAACGCAGAAAGAACGTATTTAACATTCAGTAATCCAAGCTTCTGGGTATCCAATAATATTTCTCGATTGTCGGATTCCGGGGTCCCGGTGCGGAAGGGAGGAATGGTGATACTGTATCCGTTTGGTTTATCTGAACCGGGAATATTGAACAGGGAAAATTCTTGCAGGGTGATCAACTGCATGGGATCGATCCCGTTCGCCATCTCCACCCCTGCCTGGCTCGCGGTTTGCTGCGGCAGGCTGTTCGAGGGGGTAAATATTCTGTAGGGTTCACCTGTTTGAGAGGATAAGAACTTCAGGAAGGAATTCCCGCTTGAAAGCGCAGTTGTATTTTCCACAAATTGGATCGATCGGAAATTATACGCAGTGAAATCGAGAAGTAAAACCCCGGTGATCAACCAAACCCACGAGGCAGAATAATTACGGTTGTGAAGAACGAAAAGTATGATCGCAAAAATAAAAATCGATGCCGCACCCTGAATCGCACCGATCAATGTTGCGGGAGTACCAGCAGCCAAACTTGCTACGAGGATCAATCCACCGAAAGCGGCACATGCAGCCAGAATCAAATTTGTAGTTTTTCTAGAACCTGATTTATTAACTACTGACTTTACGGCAAGCGGGATCAAAAAACAGACCGAGAAGCCGCAAATGAATAAGGCTCTTGAGGGAACCCTGATCAAGCTCAACCCGGGGAACCGCCACACCTGTGAAAACAACGGGATCGAAGCGGAGATAGCAATAAGGATCCCAAAAAGAAATACCGACAGCCAGACGAATGATCTCGATCGACCTTCAGGATTAGCCAGAATCAGCAATATCGCGATGAAGCCCAGCCCGCCCAGGTAGAATACCCATTCGGCTGTGATGCCCGGAGACGGAAAAAGGGCGAGAAGCAGCTTGGATAAGGGCAGAGAAAATGACAGATTATCCTGCAATGTCATCAGGCTTCGGGTCGAAAGCTGGGTGTATTGGATCATAGGCAGGATCAGAATGGCGGACATCAGCGTCCCCAATCCCAAGTGGATAAAATAAAATCTACCCCAATACCATTTATTTTCCCGTAAAAGAGACCTCTCACTGCGGAACACGTGCACAATGATTGCGAACCATAGAATCAAAGCATATGGCAGCCAGCGTGGATCAGCCAGGATGATCGCAGCGATCAGGAAAGCAGGCAGAAAGCGATAATAATTCCCCGGTTTGGATAGAATTGCCCGGCGGGTGATCAACAACAACCAGGGGGTCAGGCAAACTGCATACACAAGGCTGATGTGTCCCTGGGCAAAATGCGCCCATAATTTGGGCATAAGTTCAAAAGCCAAAGCTCCCAAAATTGCGTATTCAACGAGATGGCCCTCATCACGGAGGAGAAGATATATTCCCAGCCCGCCGGCAAATATATGCGCAAGGAACAATCCGTTGAACGCAGCTGAGGTTGGGAAGAGGTTCGCTATCCATCCTGGCAAATACCACAGCCCGGCCAAGGGGTTTGCCAATAATGGGTAACCCGCCAGGATTGAATCATTCCATAGAGGGATTTGGAATTGAGAGAATACAGATTGATGTATGAAGTTGGCATTTGGCCAATGCGTGATGAGCAAATCTGAATACTGGGAAAGGAGTGGGAATGCAAACCGATTCAGGTTTGGGAGATACAACCCGATGGGGATTAGAAGAACAAGCCAGGCCCATTTCTTCATGGCAGTTGGTAGATCTCAGTAAATATCTTGTCATCCCCCGCACGAAATACCAGGTTAGTGTCTCTGGCGATCTTTGGATAGCATGCCTGGAAATCCAAGTTGGAATTAATAATGAATTCCACCTGATTTTTTACCAGGTACTCCTGAGCCTCGTCAGAGGTGAACGAGCAAGTAAAAAACGCATCCACGGAATTTTTTCTATCCTCGGCGTTGACAGTTTCAAAGGGATGTCCATAAATCACTCTCGAACTGGTGAAAGCTGGCAGAAACATGCCCATGCGTGCATCAGCGAGGGTCAACTCACCTCCCCTGGAGTTTTTGTCCAACCAACGCATGGCTTCGGCTTCCGGAAGGGAAAGGAAGATCAACGGATTTTTCCCTGAGATCGCGGAAAACGCTGCCAGGAGAACCAATAAGAGCGTGAATGCTGTGGAAGCAAGCAACGCTGTGAAACCAAGAACACGGGTTTTCCGGTTGGAAAATGACAGGATGAAGGTGGAGGCAAGTATTGAAACCGGCAGGAAGTACCCGACCATGAATCTGCGCTGGATTCCGATCGGCAGATAAATGATAACAGCGCCGAATACCAACCAGGTGAATAGCGCATAATACAAATCATCCCTGGCGGTTTGCGATCGTTGCTTCCATGATAACCCAGCAAGGATCAATGCCGGGCAAAATGCGATGAGAAAATCCCAAACCGGGGGTGATGGGGTGAGATTCTGAGCATTCCAAATAGTTAACTCGGGACTGGAATTGACAACGGTATATTGATACAAAATTAAGGGCAATGTACTTAACCCCAGGGAGATTACCCTGGCTGGGTAAACCTTTTTCTTTCGTATAAAAGCCAGGATTTGTTCGCCCAAGATGACAATGCCGATAACCACTGCTCCGAATGGCAAAATGATCGCCAGCGCCAGACCCAGCAAGAATAAAATAATAACAACATAACGCTGGTTTTCCCGGTGGAAAAGCAAAAGAATCAACAACATCAATCCCAGTCCAAAGGGAAAGTGGGGATTTTGGAAAGAAGAAAGAAAAGGGTATGCTTCAGCAACCCATAGATCCGAGGTTTTGATCCCAAAGGGGATCAACAACCACCCCAGGCCGGAACCCAGCATTAGGATCATGAAAGTCAGACTGATTTTCTCCTGATCTCTCCTGAAATAATCGCGGAGAAAATAGTAAACAACCAGGAAAAGAAAAATGAAACCGAAAATGCGGCTCAGATGAAAGGTAAGAATCAGGGTTAAACCCGAGATCCGGGCAAAATGCCCAAGAAAGAGATAGAAAATAAATAAAAATGCGCCCGAGCCTGGATCCTTTGAATACGGGAGGGTGAAGGACCACGCGCCCTGAAACCCCTCGCGCATTTTGGCTAGGTAAGAATTTCCATCGTGCGGATTAACCAGAAAACCACTGAATACATGCTCCGACCCCGCGCTGATCGAGGCTGCAATGAATGGCAGGGTGATCAGGAGGAATACAATCCCGATAACAATGATCGTTCTGCGGTTCGGCATGGCTGCGTGATTGCGTTTCAGTATACAGTACTTTTTCACGAGAGAACTTGCTTATCTGTCTGCTTGCGTATTCGATATTTCAAATCTATAATCTTTTTTATGAGTCAAAGTTTCAATCTTTATCAACTTCAGCGAATTGATACCAAAATGGATCAGTTGCGCCAGCGGGTTGAAAAGGCCAACGTAGCAATAAAAGACCATAAAGAAATAGACACCCTGCAAGAAAATCTCCATTCTCTCGAAAAAACCCGCGATGAATCATTGGATCATATCGGCTCGGTTGACGCGGAAATTCAAAGCAAGAAGATAAAAATCAACCTAAGTGAATCCTCCCTCTATGGGGGAAAGGTTCAAAACCCAAAGGAACTTCAGGCACTTCAAGCTGAGATCGCTTCTCTGACCAATTTTGTCACCGCCAAAGAAAAAGAATTATCCGTTTTGATGCAGGAATTTGAGTCGATGGAGATCCAGGTCGATAAAGCACGAACCACCCTCGAAGATGGAGTTGCATTAAAACAAAAGAACGACCAAAGGCTATCCGAAGAGAACCATACCAATTTGAAGGATCTGGAGAAACTCGATTCAGAACGGCAGCTCGCAGTCTCGCAGATCAAACCACAGCATTTGGTGACCTACGAGGAGATCAGAAAAAAGAAAAAGAATATTGCCGTCACCATTGTCGAGGATAACACTTGTTCAGCGTGTGGGGTTTCCATCACTCCCTCGGATTGGCAGGCAGCCAGATCCCCCGACCAAATCATTTTTTGTCCATCCTGTTCACGCATCCTTTACGCAGGTTAACTATGTTTCGATTTCCTTCAATCCGTTTTGATAATTTCTCATTTTTGTTTGGGATCCTATTTGCTGTGTTGCTTTGGTGGGCTTTCACCAAATTGCGCGCGCTAATAAAAAATCAAAGAGAAGAAAAAGAAAACCCGGTTGCACCCTTACCCGAAACTTCAACAGCGCCCAAACCTGTAAATGTAGACCAAAACCTCTCCTCCCAGAAACTACAAAATAATATCTCGGAAATCTATCGCCGGGAGCTATTTTTCTTCGCGCAGAAACAACACCTCGCGGCAAAATATTGTCCCCTTCAGGAAGTGCTGATCGAACCCAACCTGGTAGCAGCCCCATATGAAGTTGATCCCCTGCTCCCCTACCCACCCGAGACGCTCACCAGCCAGATCGTTCCATACCTGCCTGATTTCCCCGAATTTATCTCCCAGTATCCGATCCCCAAGATTTCGGCGTACGACGCACTCCGCAATGGGGTCAATATTGTCATCTACGGAGAGGCTGGTTCTGGAAAAAGCGTAGTTTTAGCGAACCTGATTTCCCGGATTTGCTCGGATTCTTCCGGCCTTGATGAGGTCAAATCGCGAATTCCTATATACCTGCATTGGCTCGACCTGAGATATTCACCCCAAATGGACTCGGATCCGTTTGACATTCTTATTGATGCGGTAAACACGCAGAATTTTCTCAAATCCAAAAACAACTGCCTGGCTTATTTAAAACAATCCCTCACAACGGATAAGTATTTACTGGTTCTGGATGGTTTGGATGAATTGCATCCGGATGAGTTTGGGATTGCGGTAAAGTTTTTGGAGATCCTGGTCCGAAAATATCCCAGTATTCAGGTGATCACCACCGCTTCTGAAGATTATCTGGACGGCTTTCACCGACTTGAGAGCCGGGCTTTCTGTGTGGCTTCCTGGTCCAAATTGGATCGTAAGGCATTTCTGGAAAAGTGGATCGATATTTGGAGCAGGTATGTAACCAACAGTCGTTCAGAGCGTGGTGACGAAACGAACCGGCTGTTGGAAAATTGGTTGGAGGAGGATAATCGCATCCTCAGCCCGTTTGAGTGGACGCTGCGGTTGTGGGCGTTATTCTCAGGTCGGTTGAAGGGACTTTCCACTCCTCAGATCATCGACGCTTACCTGGAGTCTATTTCAGGAAATTCGTTCAATGCCCAGAACCTGGCGCTTTACTCAAAGGAACTAATTTCTCAGAAAAAGTCGGCACTGCCTACTTCTGCATCCGAGAAAATTCTTTCAAAAAATCCAAAATCTGAGGAATCCCCCCAACCTGAATCAACTACTGATTCCAAGAAGGAGAAAAATAAAAAGATCATCTCCTCTGGTGAATTGATCATCCGCAGTCTGGTGGACAATTTTGCGGGGACGTATCACGGCAGAGATATCTTTTCAATAAATCATCCTCTCATCGTAGCATACTGTGCTGGATTGTTGGATTCGCCCGAGGCGCAGATTCCATCCTTCCCATATTGGAGCCTTGAATTTCAACGCGTGAGGTTCATTGCTGCACGTGTGGTTGAACCGACGGAGGTCGGAGCGATCCTCGAAAATGAAGACCTTCCCATTCACAGGAATCTTCTCATCGTCTCGCGCTTCCTGAAGGATTCGCCGCTCGAAAGCCGTTGGCGGGTCAATTTGATGCGGCGGTTGGTGTATTTGATCAAGCAGGATACGCTCCCGCTGGGGTTAAGGATGAGTTTCATGGCGGTGGTGGTGGCTTCCAGAGATTCATCTCTTTCTGTACTGTTTAAACAGCTATTCGCATCACCTTCCCCGGAAATTCGTCGAATTTCCGCGCTCGGAGCCGGAGTTGCCCGGGACAGGAATGTCACGCAGGAGCTCATTCACATGATGGGCGATCAATCCCTGGAGGTTCGCTGCTCGGCGTGCCTGGCTTTAGGGAATATTCCCGGTTCGACATCCTGGCAAGCGATCCTTGATGCTCTCATCAAAGGCGAGGAACATCTGCAGCAAATTGCAGCAGAGACCTTGGCTGCCAGCGGTGAAAGGGGTCATGATGTGCTCCGCAACGCGGTTACTTTTGATAACCTACTCGTCCGGCGAGCAGCCGTTATCGGGTTCAGCCAGGTCCGTGAAAAATGGTGCGTTTCCCTTTTAGAGAAGATTGCAGTGGAAGATGGTCAATGGGTGGTGAGGAATGCTGCCTCGCAGGCATTGGAAATGATCCATCAGAAAAATATATATATTCCCAGGCACATCCCCAACCCGGACTCAGCTGCCTGGCTTGTTCAGTTCGCGGCCAGGCAAGGCACCACATTGACCGAGGGGGAATTCCCCAAGGCAATGCTCACGCAAGCGCTTGCAAACGGGAACCAGGAGGAAAAACTGGCTGCTTTAAATTATTTACGGTTTGCAGCTGACGAAAATTCGCTCAAATCGTTTTACGATATCTTTTATGCCGCTCAGACTCCCCAACGTGATAGTGTCTTTCAATATCTGTGGTGGATGATGATGTGCGGCGTACGGCTGCCATCCCCCATACAATACGGATTCAAATAAGAGAAAATACTTTCCGATCAGGAGAGGTGCTGGAGGACTTTCGCCTGGACCTCTTTAGAGGTCATCCCCTCCACCGCGACGATCTTATCCCGGCCTGTTTGCCCTGCCACGATCTCCAACCTGGTTTTCGCCACCCCCAGGACCGAAGAAAGAAATTCTATCAGCGCGGTGTTAGCCTGCCCGTCCACAGGGGCAGCTGTGATGCGGATCTTCACTGTGCCATCGTCAAGGATCTCGCGAATTTCGTTACGGCTGGCGCGCGGGGTGATGCGAACAGCCAATGCCGAGCCGGATTTACCGTCATGAAATTGATAACTTCTGTTCACGAATTTGTTCCTCAACTAATTGTATAACAATTAGGGTGAACTTCGCAATCACATTACTGAAAGTCTATCTTGGTCCGAAAATGGCTTCGCCGATCCGCACCATGGAAGAACCTTCTTCGATCGCGATCTCGTAATCGAAACTGGTGCCCATCGAAAGGGTGTGCCAGTTTTGAGTTGGAAACCGAACAGAAAATAATCCCTGAATGCGTTTTAATTCCTGGTAAATTGAACGGCTGTCCTCGGGATTATCCGACAATCGCGGCATGGTCATAAGACCGATAATCTTTATTTGGTTAAACGATCCGATCTGCTCGATATCCAGAAGGGTCTGGTTCTGCATAGCCTTATCCCAGGCGGGGAAACCAGTTTTGGAGTTCTCACCAGAGAGGTTCAACTCGATCAGACCGTTTATTGTTTTGTTCACACCAGCCAGCTCGCGGGAAAGGACTTCTGCTGCATGAATGCTATCAATCGAATGAATGCAGGAAAAATACCTTGCTACAATACGTGCTTTTCTGGATTGCATGTGCCCGATCATGTGCCAGCGAATGGGTTTTCCCAAGTTCGGCATTTCTTCGATTTTCCGTTGGGTTTCCTCAGGGTAATTTTCACCAAAATCATATTGACCGCATTCCAGCGCAGCACGGATATATTCCACAGGTTGCAGCTTTGTGACCGCTATAAGTTGTATATCATCCAATGATCTGCCTGCCCGGGATGCAGCTGCTTGGATCCGAGATTTTATATGCTCGATATTCCGAGAGATGTGAGCAGTTTCTATTTGCATTTACTTTAAAGCCAGCAGAACACCAAACCTGCCTGTTCTTGCCCCTTCCGCTCGATGTGAAAACCAATCTTCCAGATGGCAGGCTGTACAAATACCCGCTGTCTCAATTTGCTGGACCCCTGCCTCCTCCAGGCTGAGTTGATTCGCCTTCCATAGGTCAAAATAGGCTATGCTTTCATGTTCATTGAGCAATTGTTTCCATTCAGAAGGATAAGATCCTCTCACTTGAGAGATCACATCTTCTCTTATTGAGTAATGATCCGGCCCAATGGAAGGGCCGATCCCTGCCAGAATTGATTTCGGCTTACTCCCATAATCCTGAACCATTCTTGCCACAGCGATTTTCGCGATGTGATTCACAGTCCCAAGCCAACCGGCGTGAACGATGGAGATCACTTTATTATGGGGATCATACAACAATATCGGAACGCAATCCGCGAAGCGCATAAAAAGGGTCACCCCCGGGGTGCCAGTTGTGATCCCGTCTGCTTTTTCGTGAGGGTGATCCAAATTCCTGGGACTATCAGAGGATAAGATTCTTGAGCCGTGTACTTGCCACACATCGTAAATCGATTCAACTGCCAGTCCAACCGAACCGAAAGCCAATCGGCGATTTTCGACCACATGCGCACGATCATCACCAGTTGTACCACCCTGGTTGAGAGAATCCCAGGGTGAAGGACTAACCCCTCCCTGCCGGGTGAATAAAGCATGGATAACCTGATCTTCGGGAAAACTCTCGAATTGAAGGTATTTGATTCCGTCCTTGTGGATGGTTCGCATTTATGGTTCGGATTCAGCAGCTTCAACAGCCGCCTTTTTGCGGTAAAGGATCTGCCTGGTTTCATTCATTGATTCTTCGATCAACGGGAAAACCACCATACCGGTAAGGGTACCAAAAAGGATACCGGTAATGGTCCTCAAAAGTGGGGTGCTTTCCCTGGCTGGCAGGAAGGTGAAAATGGAATTCATGAATTGTGATCCCCCATCCAGCAATATGGGGATCACTCCCAGAAGGAGCCAATAGCGCAACGGAATTCGCTTCAACTTGCGGCCGGTGAGCGAAAAAACCACTCCGGTGATCAGCAAGGATCCCCATAAAGCCACATCCCGTTCGCAAAGTGCCACTTTATAACCGACCACGGCATCTCCAAGAAAATTTCGGGCTTGAAGTGGATCCAACGGAGCGCCGTTGAGCAGGGTTTCATATTTGATTGGGTACGAAACAGGCGCCAGAGTAAGTGGGTAAGCTGGCTGCTCACCGAATAAAAACCAGGACCGGAAGGCAAATTGGTGGCATAGGGGTTTATAAACCAGGTAAATCGCTTTCGCAGCCGGTTCCCAGCCGATTTTCATGAAAACCGGAGCCAGAAATGGCAAAGCCACGTATAAAAATAGGAGGGTATTGATCAGGAACATGTAATGCCGGGTTATCCACAATGTGGATCGATCGGCTTGCGAAAAGTTTTTTCCTCTTTTCTTGCGCCGGATAAAATCCTCATTCCTGCTTTCCAGCATTTGTTTCTGCCGGTCCACCGATGCGCGCATGGCTATTTCAAGATTTTCCCGTTTAAATGGCGTCCGCAGTTGATAGGGACCGACCAGGACATAGGGAAACGATTCCTGGAATTTACCCCCATCGGCGGTTTTCTCCGGATAAATCTCAACGATTTTATAATCTCCCTGAGAATTTATCTCGCCAGCCCATTCCTTCACTTGCTCGCTTGCAGGATCGTTCTCCTTCAGATACAGCGTTACAATGATTCGTTCATTTGGGTTCATAAAATACCTGTAATTTTGAGTTGACTTATTATGGAAACGATTCAGACTCTTTTCACTTCGACGATCGTACCGCCGGGCATCCCCACGGTCACGTCACCTGGATCGTAGGGAACCACGGGTTGGGTCCAGCGAAACACCCACTTGGCATCCTCTGCCCTGGCGTTAACACAACCGTGCGAGACAGGAACCCCAAAGTTATTATGCCAAAATGTGGAATGGATGGCCACACCGCCCTGGGCGAAAAAGCAAGTCCATCCGATCCCAGATGTATCCCAGCCTGCACCGGAGGCATCGCCGCTCATGTGGATCGAGACCAGCTTGCGGAAGATGGGATGCGGTCCTGGGGGTGTGGACCAATTCTCCACCTGTTCACCTGCCGCGTTGAATTCTGCCCCTGATGAGATCCGGCAGAAGAACACTTCACTATTCCCCTCATAACACGAAAGGGTCTGGTAATTGGTATCCACGACCACCTTCTTATCCGTCACTTCAGGGCTGATAGGTGAGATTTCCTCAGGTGGGATATAGCGAAAAGCGTCCGCGTCTGCCCAAAGAATATCCCCTGGGTTGCCGTATTTTTCATTGATCCGGTAATAGATCTTCCCATCAGAATCCTTGCGGATCTCATCCACCCAGGTGACCTGGCTGTAATACAGCCGCGGGTGCTCAACCGCGCTGAGCCAGGGCGATCTGGCAGGAGGGTTTGCCATTACCAGGTCGACATACGGAATGGTAACTTCAGCCCACATGCCTTTCCCGGAAGGATTATCCGGCAAAGAGTCCAAGGGGACATTCGGATTGTTGACCACAGGTTGAACGGATGGCGCGTAAAGGTATCCATCTGGAGTTTGAACCCATCTACGGCTGACCAATCCTGGCGGCGCTGCACCTATGACCTCCCTTTCCCAGGGAACGACAGTGTCTTCGAAAATTTCCTGAATGATCTCGCTATCCACCGTTGGCCGCGACCGGAGATTGATTTTCCCGGAAGTGCAATTCCTGCCAAGGGGAACACCATTTGGCCAATCCTGAGCCCCTTCGTCTCTGAAGATCCGCGGCCGGATTATCGATGCGCCTAGCAGCATGGCAGAATTTTGTAAAAATGATCGTCTTGTAAATTTCATATATTCAACCTGGTTATTTTAAATAATCACGCAATTGGTCTTGAAATTCATTCTGCCTGAGAATCGTCTTTATCTTCAGGATATCTTCCTGCCAAAGATGGTCAGTTGGAATGAAATTTAGTTGATCCCTGATAATGCGATAAAAATTCCCGGTTCCTTGACCGAGCATGCGGTTACTAAGAAGCGTCTCGCGAATGGTTATCGCCTGGCAGGCAGTCAATATTTCAATCGCCAGGACGTGGAATGTATTCTCGATCACATCTCGGGCATGCCTGGCAGCCGTGAGCGAGTTTGCATTGTGATCTTCTTGGGAGGCTGAGGCTGGCAGGGAGCGGGTCGAATCCGGGTTTGCCAGCGCCTGGCTCTCCAGGGTGAGCGAGACGGCGGTGTAATGCGGCATCATCAATCCCGAATTCAACCCGGGTTTCTGATCCAGGCTGACAAGCATGGCGGGCAAACCAGCACTCAAATTAGCGTCGAGTAATCGGTAAATGCGGCGTTCGCTGACCGCGCTTAATTCAGAAATGGCGATCTTAAGGTAATCCATAACCAGACCAGTGGGTTCGCCGTGGAAATTACCCCCTGAAATGGCATCCCCGGGGTCAAAAATCAAGGGGTTATCTGTTGCCGCGTTGAGCTCCCGGGTTAATATATCCTTTCCAAAATTGTATGTATCCACTACTGCACCACACACCTGGGGGGCGCACCGCAACGAATACGCATCCTGAACCCGATTCGTGCTGTCAATCCAATGGCTGCCGACGATCATTTTTCTGATCCAACCTGCATATAATTCCTGTCCGGCCATACCCCGGGCTTGATGAATGCGTGAATCGAATGCATTGGAACATCCCAGCAACGCCTCAAGTGTGAGCGACAAAGCCAGGACGGACAAATCAAGCAGATTTCCGGCATCCACCAGGCTGAGCGCCCCAATCGCAGCCGAAAAAGTCGCGCCATTATTCAACGCCAAACCCTCTTTGGCTTCCAGGATGATGCGTTGAATACCAGCCTTTTGCATGGCTATTTTTCCCGGAAGGAGCTCGCCGGAAAATTCAGCCATCCCGGATTCATTTACAAGATCGTTTGCACCGGTGGAAAGGACCAACGCCAGATGAGAAAGCTGGCAAAGATCCCCAGATGACCCCAATGAACCCTGGGAAGGGATGACCGGGGTTACACCCCTATTGATCATCTCCACCAGGGTACCGATCACCTCCGGTCGAACTCCGGAAAATCCTTTAGAAAGCGTATTCGCACGGATCAACATAGCATTCCGAACAATATCCCGGTCCAACGCTTCACCCGTCCCGACGGCATGACTGAGGATCAAATTACGGTTCAGAATGCGTATATCCTCAGGCGGGATGGATTGTTCGGAGAAAACACCAAAACCGGTGTTTATCCCATAAATTGGTATACCCGACCGGATAAGCTTTTGAAGGTTGTCGTGCGATACTTCGATCTGTTTAATTGCATTTGGACTGAGTGCGATGGATTCATTTCTGCGCGCGACCCGCTCGCAATTTTCCAGAGTGAGGTTTTTTCCGTCGATATTGATCATCGATTGGCCTAGAATAAGAAATAACCCGCGATCATTACTGCAGCCGGGATCGTCAGGTTATCGATATCCCGGAAAGGTAAACTTTCAACTACAGTTGCGATAAGTACCAGAAACGTAACCGGTGCGATCATAGCTGAAAACGAGTAAGTAAATACACCTGCGGAGATGAAAATAAAAAGCATGAGAAGCGTGAAAACCCAGCCGCCCAGGAACATTGCTGCTGTTCCCGCCAGGGTTTTTTCTTTGGCCCAGGGTAAATGCGGCGATTTCACTTTTGACCCGACGATATCGGCCAGGCCGTCTCCACCACAAATTAGCATCAAGGCGATGATCCCGATTGGAGAATCGGTCCAATAAATAATTGTTAGAGCTACGAAAACGACGCCGTAAAAGAGCGGCCCAAGGAGCATCTCACGAGGATTACCTGTCCGGCAAATAGCATCCACTGTGGCCTGGTCTTTGATAACTCCGGTCCCAATTAAAGCGAACTGAACTGTAAAAAGCAAAGGAATGATCGCCGCCAGGTAACGGGAAGCCTGAACATCCGGGAAGAGCAGCCAGCACAGGACGAAGAAGGGACCTGTCCCCACATGAATGATTTTGCGGCTCAACCTGTTGTCGACATATCCTTTTTGTGCCACCCAATCCATGAACCGCAGCCAGCCGAGAGCGATCAAAAACGTGAGAACTTCAGCCCAAAATAGTGGCAGCATGATTATTTTTGTCTCATTTCCCGCATGGTATCGCGTTGTTCATCCCGTTTTGCAATTTCGTGCCGTTTGTCATACAGCTTTTTCCCCTTGGCAGTGGCAATATCCAATTTAGCGATTCCTTCTTTAAGATACATCTTCACCGGAACGATCGTCATTCCCTTTTGTTTGGTCGCAATAGCCAGCTCGCGGATCTCGGATCGATGCAGCAACAATTTCCGCATCCGTTTGGGGTCGTGGTTAAAATAACTGGCGGTTTCGAATGGCGCAATATGAGCTTCTACCAGGAAAGCCTGACCGTTCTCTATTTGAACAAATGCCTCCGCCAGACTCACATGATTAGCTCGAATGGATTTGATTTCCGAACCACGTAATTCGAGTCCAGCTTCGTAATGTTCGATCAAGAAATATTCAAAAAATGCTTTGCGGTTGGTTGCGACCACCTTGATACCCATCCCGCCATTTTAACATACATAGGCATTGGGCGACCCTGAATTGAACCGGTCGGATGATACAATGATTGGATGCGCAGGGATTTGCGACGTTACGCAGAAACAACCACTTTTCGCCTTATCATGGGTGGAGTATTACTGACCTTCACCATCGGGATAATTCTTATTGGAATTTTTTATGGTATTAATTCCGCGATCTTTGGATTGATCTGCCTTGCTTCTGCTTTCATACCTATAGGGTTAATTATTCTGGCTATTTTCGTAATCGGTCGGTATGTGGAGAATCAACGGAGGAAGCAGGAATAATTGGGGTGAACTTGCGCCTTAGCGCTGTTGAATCACTGCCCAGACACCTACTGTAATGCCCAAACCGGCGATTGCCAGAATGACCAATCCTATAGGCACCCCGCCTGGGATCAGATTCGCGGATTCATCGGCGTAGGTGGGAATAGTCACAGGCGGTGCAGGCGTGAACGTATCCATCCGGGTTGGATTGGGGGTGATCACAAATTGAGCTGCCAGGGTGGCATTGATTGTCTGTGTTACGAGTGGTGTGGGAGTGGGCGGAGGTTCGATAACTGGAATTTCACCTGGAGTGAGTTGAACATAGGGAGAATAGACCCACCCCTCTCCCCCGGTTACACCAGGGTAAACGATCAGGATCCAATCTCCGCCAGCGGATTTCCCTTTCACAGGTACTTGCTGCCCTGGCAATAGAACACCGATTTTCGGATAAAAGCGTCCTGGACCGGAACGCACATTAGGGATTTCCTGCTGGTCGATCCGGACGGTGGCTACGACGCCAGAGGGTGTACCGGTAACAGTAGGCGCGGTTGAGCCTCCTTGCTCGGCGGAAACAACCCACGGGGAGGCAAGAATTAACAGAAAGGAAATCAGCAGAAAAACACTGAAGGCCTTTTTTGATACTTTAATTCGGTTCAATCGTATACTCCAATAGCAAAAATCGCTTTGTGATTATAATCTACCCATGCAGCAACGCATTTATCATGGCACATTTTCTCCAGAAGCTCTTAGCCAGGCGCTGGTCACCCATTTCTCCAATGGCAACCTGGAAGTTCAACAATTAGAACAGAATGGTCTGGTCACTGTTCAAATAGCCTCACCGCGGTTTGTCTCCGCTGGCGGGCGAACCGCGCTTACGGTTATCCTTCAACCTGTAGAAGATGGGGTTTCTGTCTCCCTGGGTGAACAATCATGGCTGGGAATTGCTGGGGACCTGGGGGTGACGTTGCTTTCGGTCCTGACCAACCCTTTCAACTTGATCCACCGTCTGGACGATCTTGCTCAGGATGCTCAAAACCTGCAATTGGTGGATGAAGTCTGGAAAGTGATCGGGGATACAGCCCATTCTCTGGGAACTGGGTTTGAATTATCCGAAAAGTTGAAGCGATATACCTGCGGGTACTGCAATACTGCCAACCCACCGGGTGAACCACGCTGTATCGCCTGTGGCGCGCCGCTGGGAGATATTCAACCGTTTACTTGCCCAAGTTGCGGGTATTTATTGAATAAATCTGAATCAGTTTGCCCAAATTGCAAGAAACCTGTTTAATTATTACCATGCTTACGAATTCTATTGTTGATATAAAAGGGGTCAAGGTAGGCCAGATTCAGGACGAAAAAGCACATACTGGCTGCACAGTGATCTTGTGTGAAAAAGGCGCCATCGCCGGGGTGGATCAGCGCGGTGGCGCGCCAGGCACCCGTGAGACTGATTTGCTTCACCCGATGCATTTGGTGGAACATATCCATGCCGTTGTGCTCTCCGGCGGCAGCGCTTATGGTTTAGATGCAGCATCGGGGGTCATGCGATACCTTGAGGAAAGAAAAGTCGGTTTTAACGCCGGTGTTGCACAGGTCCCGATCGTCCCTTCAGCGGTGATATTTGATCTTGCTGTTGGTGATTCTAAAGTGCGTCCGGACGCTGCGATGGGGTACGCTGCCTGCCTACTTGCATCGAGTGAGCGGCCGCAAGAAGGGAATTTTGGCGCAGGTGCTGGCGCCACGGTGGGTAAAATCTTCGGGTCAAACTCCGCTATGAAATCCGGTGTGGGAACCGCCAGTATTTCCATAGGCAATGGCGTGATCGTGTCAGCATTAATGATCGTGAATGCCTTTGGCGATGTCTGGGATCCTGAATCCCGCCAGATAATAGCCGGGGCGAGGAAGATGGGCAGCAATGCGAAAACTTTCTCACGCGCGGATACCCTTGAAACGATGAGAAGCTTGCTTGGACGTACGACGGTTTCCTTCGCCGCCGGGCAGAACACGGTAATTGGTGTGGTCGCCACCAACTCACGGTTGACTAAGGATGAAGCGAATAAGGTTGCGCAAATGGCACACAATGGAATTGCGACCACGGTACGGCCGGCTCACACCATGTTTGATGGGGATACAATTTTCGCGATCTCCCTGGGTTCACGCGAGGCTGATGTATCCATCGTGGGAGCCTATGGCGCCATTGCTGTTGAGAAAGCCATTTTATCCGGTACGAGAGCCGCCCGGGCGATCGAGAAAATCCCCTCCGCGTTCGATTTTGCAGAAAAATCCTAATTGAGGAGACGAATCATGATCCAAATAATCGCAGACACACTCTCATGTATTTCTCCGGATGAAGCAAAAAAAATGGGGATACCATTGCTCCCCCAGATCGTCATTTTTGGTGAGAAAAGCTACCGAGACGATTCAGAGATCAACGCGATTCAATTTTTGGAAAAAGCCAGGGTTGCTCGGGAATTTCCATCAACCGCTGCCCCAGCCCCTGCCCTATACAATCCAATTTTCAAAAAAATAGCGGAAAAGAAAGATACAGCCCTGGTGATCTGTCCATCTGCCAAGGTGAGCGGCACATTTCAATCCGTGGAGAAAGCTGCAAATGAATTTCCTGGGGCTGATATTCGGATCGTCGATACCCAGCTTCTGGCAGCGGGGTTGGGAACGGTTGTTGAACACGCGCTCCAATGTGTTGAGGGCGGCATGACTGCAGATGAAACCATCGGCGAGGTTCTGAAATTAAGCCAGAAAAATCGTACTTTGGTGCTTGTCGATACGCTCGAATTCCTGAAACGAGGCGGCAGGATCGGAGCCGCATCCGCATTCATAGGCGGATTGTTGGATATGAAACCGATCCTGGCTTTTCGCAATGGTCAAATCGAGCCTGTGGAAAAGCAGCGGACGAAGAAAAAAGCATTATTAAGAATTAAGGAAATGATCACCGCGGATTGTGCCAGGGATGATTCTGCCCACCTGATCATCATGCATGGCGATGCAATTCAGGAGGCTGAAACGCTTGCCTCTGAATTGAAATCCGAATTGGGTATTAAGAATGTGAAGATCATTTTTCCGCCTCCGGCGATTCTTACGCACAGCGGTCCAGGTGTTCTGGCAATTTCTTATTTCACCAATTGATCGGGTTTAATAAGAAAGCTGAAGAATTTCTTTCAATTCCGATAAATCCAGGGTAATGGGATTCCCTTTCATACTGCTGGATGCAGCAGATTTTTCACAAATCTCATCGAACTCATTCCTCTTAACCCCCAGGTCGGATAATTTCGGGATACCGAATTCTTCACATTTTTCACGCGCCCAGCTGACAGATTCAGATAACTCGGAATGATCTGTGTTTAATAGAATTCCCGCCAATTCACTGAATTTCTGTATTACAGGATTGTTGGGTTGCCTGGCAATTAGCGCTTTATTGTTGGTCTGCAACACTGCTGCCAGCAGAGCAGCGCATACTGTTCCGTGAGGTATGGCATACATGCCTCCGATCACTCCCGCGAAACCATGAACAGCTCCCAGTCCTGCGTTGGCCAGCGCCAAACCCCCGCAAAGGCTTGCAAAACTCATCGCAACCCGCGCATTTAGATCATCGGGGTCATGATATGCGATATGAATGGATCCAGAAGCTGCCTTCAAACCCTGCCTGCATATGGCATCCGTAAAACTATTGGATTTGATCGACACGAATGGCTCGATCAATTGTACGATCGCATCCATCCCGGTGGAGGCGGTCACGGCAGCTGGCATGGAAACAGCCAGTTCGGGATCGATCAGCGCTACCCGTGGGATCATCATCGGGCTTCGCAGGCTCACTTTGATACGAACGTCGGGCACTCCCAGCACAGCATTTTTCGTAACCTCGCTGCCTGTGCCTGAAGTTGTGGGTACAGCGATAAAGGGAGTAGGAGAGTTACGTAGCGGAAGACCTTTACCAACGATTTCGAGATAATCCATCAAGTCCCCAGGGTTAGTGAGAAGCGCAGACAGCGCTTTGCCCGTATCGACGACGCTCCCTCCACCGATAGCGAGTACACAATCAATTCGGGCTCCAAAGGTTTCAGTCAGCAATTCCGAAATGACCTTTGTTGTCGGTTCTCCTGAAACCCCAAGGGGAATAATCTCAATTCCAGTCGACCCAAGATATTCCAAAATTCCGGGGACCAAAGGATGCGTTTTACTATGAACGATTAACGCCCTGCTCCCGAAGTAATTAATGATTCCGGGAAGCTGTGATCTCGAACCGCATTCAAAGATCACTTTGGCGGGGAGATTGAGCTCAAATTTTGAACCGATGATCATTCCACCACTCGCGTATACCAGACACCCTTGCGGGGCTCAGCCATCATATCCATCACCGCTTCTCGCCAAACCCGGTAATGCCGGGTGTCCTTGTGCTGATTGGCTGAGGCTTTATCGGTGTATTCTTCAAAAATGATAAATTTAGTCCTGTCTTCCTCATCTTGGATGAGGTCAAAAGCCTTTACTCCGGATTCTTGCCGGCTGTTCCGGGCGTTTTCGAGCGTGGCGGCTATAAACTCCGTCACTTTCTCCGGTTTTACAGTGACATATACAAGTACTACACTCATGAAAAAGACCTCCTGGTTCAAACACGAACGGATTAGTAATTATATTCAGTTATCGATGATCTAATAACATTAGTAATGTATTAGAAATGAGGATATATATTGACTATGTAGGAATCCATTTGTATAGTGATATTCGCAATATTTAAAATTCGCTTTGCAGCGTTTGGAAATAAGAATGTTTACAAAAAATAAGTCGCTCAGAATAGGTTTGATCGTCCTGGCCGGGTTTGTCTTCGTTGCCATATTTACCACAATGGTCTTTGTTTATAATCTTAAGGACGGATTATTTTACAAACCACAACACATTGTGGAGCCCACGGCAGATCAACGAACCAATATCGATCCGGGTTCAGTTGTTGAGCTTGAGTTTCAATTCAATAAAAATCAGAACAAACTGCACCTTACCAGGGGTGCGGATCAGGCTTGGGATTTTTCAGACCTGCCTCAAGCAGACCTACCCCAGGAAGAGATTGAAAGCGCCATCCAGCTATCCACTACCCTGAGTGCCCTGGCAGAGGTTGTATCGCCCTATGATGAAGCCGAGCTAGGTTTTGAACCTCCAATTGCAAAGTTGATCCTGACCATGAGCGATGGCACCACCAGGTTGATCGAGATCGGAAAAGTAAACCAGGATCAAGGGCTTTACAACGTTCGTGTTGATTCAGGCAAGCCCTTCTTGGCGGATTTCCAAACCGTTTATTCGATTTTGAAGATTTTTTATCTGAAAGTCCTGCCGGTGGCCATGAACGATGGCACTCCAGTTGCGCCAATGTTGACTCCGGGAAAGTAGCAAATCTTTGGTATAATTTTTCAGTTTTGGATTGAATTGCCTGTTGCTATTGATTTTTGCATTAAAAAAGTGTATTCTCAATTGCAATACTTGCCACAAATTTTGGTCACGCGATAAAAGAAAGAAGATTTATATAAATGGAGAATCCCTTAATCCATATCGTCGATGACGATGATGAAGAATTTCCAGCTATAGCTCGATTGATCGAAGTTGGGCGACAGAAGTCTTACGTCACAATTGATGATATTTTGCATTTCTTCCCGGATGCTGAACAGGACGTCGGGCAATTGGAGGAAGCATTCGCCGCTTTAATGAGCGCGGGCATCCCCTATGTGGAAGATGAAGTCGTTCTTGAGGAGCCTTCCGAGGAAGAACTGACTGTTGAAGCTGAGAAAACCAGCCCTGAACAAGCTGCTCGTGATGTATCAGTGGACGACTTAGAAAATATCGACACTGACGACACCATCGGGTTATATCTTAAAGAGGTAAGCCGGGTTCCTCTTTTGACCGCAGAAGAGGAGGTTGAACTTGCCCAGCGCATCGAACGCGGCAGAATGGCCCGTGAGGAGCTGGCAAGAGGGAATGTTTCCTCTCGAAGGAGGCAGGAGTTGCGTCGGTTGATCGAGGATGGTTGGGCGGCCCGCGAGCACTTGATTACCGCTAACTCCAGGTTGGTGATCAGCGTAGCAAAAAAGTATATGGGCAGAGGCGTGCCATTCCTGGATTTAATCCAGGAAGGCAACATTGGGTTGATCCGGGCTACCAAGAAGTTTGATTATCGCCGGGGGCACAAATTCAGCACATACGCCACCTGGTGGATCCGCCAGGCAGTCACCAGGGCAATTGCGGATCAGGGACGGACGATCCGTGTTCCGGTTCACATGGGCGACCAAATAAATAAATTATTGCGGGTTCAACACCAGCTCACTCAAAGACTGGGACGCGAACCGACTGTGGAAGAGCTGGCTGTCGCTTTGGATGTTCCTCCCAAAAAGGTGGAGAACATGATCCAGGTGGCAAGGCGCCCACTCTCTCTTGAAACACCGACCGATGATGAGGAAGATTCAGTTCTGGGCGATTTTATAGAAGACGATGAAGCCCCCGCGCCCGATGAAACCGCCACCTATAATCTTCTGCGCGAACATCTTGAAGAGGTGTTGAATTCTCTTCCCCCGCGGGAAGTGCGGATTCTACAGCTTCGCTATGGTCTGCTGGATGGGCAGGCATATACACTTGAGGAAGTTGGTCGTAAGATGGGCGTCACCCGTGAGCGGGTCCGGCAAATTGAGGCTCAGGCGCTCAGCAGGCTGCGTCATCCAACCACCCGGCGAAAACTGCGCGATTATTTGGGTGATTGAAAAATCACCTGGCAACAAATGTGCAACTAGGGAAATGGGTTGCACATTTGTTTATTTAATATGGAATGTATATATAATAATAAATGGGAATTGATGGTCGTAATAATTCCGGATCCTGTGGGAGGGTAGTTTCATGGCTCAGATAGGCTTGCGGGTTTATGATCGCGAAATTGAGAGCATGATCGATAGAGGTCAAATCGATGAGGCTATCGGTCATAGTAAACACATCCTGAAAGAATTTCCCAAACATATCGAGACCTATCGCTTGCTTGGGAAATGTTACCTGGAAAGCCAGCGCTACATTGAAGCGGCGGATATTTTACAAAGGGTCCTTTCAGTTTATCCGGATGACTTTATCTCCCATATTGGCATGTCGATCATCTGCGAGGATGAAAACAATCTGGAAAAAGCGATCTGGCACATGGATCGTGCGCTGGAAGTACAGCCTTCTAATTCGGCGGTTAATAGCGAACTGCGTCGATTGATGACATTGCGAGACGGAACTGAACCATCCAAAGTTCATCTTTCCCAGGGCGCTTATATCCGTATGTGTGTGAAAAGCGGATTGCACGAACAGGCAATTGCTGAAGCAAAATCTGCCCTTTCGAAGGAACCACAAAGAATTGACCTTGATCTGATTCTGGCCAGGATGTATTCAGAAACGGGTCAGAAATCCAGTGCATTGGATCAGCTCACCATCATTTTGAACAAACTTCCCTATTGTTATGATGCTAATTTGCTAATGATGCAGATCTTGATCTCCACCAACCGTTCCGCTGAATCAAAGACGTACAAGGATCGTTTGATCTCAATCGATCCCTATTTTGCCTTCGTTAATTCCGAATCCCCCTCCCCCGATCTGGTTGCGGATGATACGGTCTCGTTGGAAAAGAACGAATGGCAATACGCGGATGATGATACCCAACGCCACACTAAGATCCTTGGAACTGATTGGCAGGATGCCAAGGGTCCCCTGGCAACTTCGGGGGTGACCACCAAGAGCTTCAATCAAGATTCCCTTCCTACAGAGCTGCCGGACGAAAACATGATCCCCTCGGTGGAGGGAATTGTGATGGCTGGAATCGCGGAGCAGGTTATCGAATCACAACCTGCGGAGTACGCCGAGGAAAAGACTCAGGAGATCAAAGAACTTCGACAAGAGCTCGAAGCGGAACCAGAACAAAACGTAAGTAATTTCACAGAACAGAACCAAACTTCCCTGGAGGTTACTGAGGAAGTAAAAGCAGAGATTCCAACTGAGGGTGAACCAAACCCTCAATTGCCTGATTGGATGAAAGCTGCTGGCTGGGTGCAATCCGATGGACAGGTGGAGGAAGCTCCTGTTGTGGAAAGCGCCGCTTCAGAACCGGTTCCTTCAAGCGATATCCCGGATTGGATCAAGACGATGGCCCCGGCAGAGTCAGAACTCTCCGCGGAGGAGATTGCAGCCGAAACAGAGAAGATGGAGCTTCTGGAAAAGATCCTGCCTGAAAGCATCGCAAATCCGATTGAGGAAACTGCTCAATCTGTACCCCTTGAGGTCTCCAGCATACCGGTATTCGACGCTGAACAGCCAACCGGTGTAGAAGAGATAACTTTTGAATCTCTGGGGTTAGCTACTCCGATCGAACGGCCCGAGATCCAACAACCGCAAGAAGAATTAGCCTCACCAGAACAAGAATTACCTGATTGGATGAATATGGCCCAACCTGAGCCTGCTGCTCAATCTGCGCGAGAAGCCGAACCTGAACCTGAAACAGAATCAAGCCTTCCTGTTTGGATGGCTGTGGAGGAACAGGTGGAAGAAGAAAAACTTGAATTCCCCGATCAGAAATCCCTGGCTTCCCAGGCGGAACAATCCAGTACCGCCTACCAATCCCCAGCTGGGGAGGGTTTACCGGATTGGTTGAGCACAGAGCAAGCACAGGGGAGTGAATCCATGGAATCTTTCACTCCTCCGGCATATCCATCCGTCGAACCGGTGGAATCTGTCGAAAAACCGGATGTTTTTGCTACCAGCGTATCTCCAGATGAATCTCTGCCGGCTTGGATGACACCTGCCGATGACAAAGATGGATTTTCCCCACAATTTACAGAAGAAGAAATACCTGAATGGCTTCGCGATGAGGAACCAGCTTCGAAGGGTATTACTCAACCTGCTGATGAAACATTGATCTCTGCGCCTATTTCTATGATGCCAGAAAAAGTTGAAGAAACGAACGCTGTCAGTTCCCAGGATTTATCCGAGATTCCGGATTGGTTAAAAGAAGTGAATACCGATCAAAATCCGGTGCTATCCATCCCGGATGACGATATTCTGCCCGATTGGGCAAAACCTGCTGTGCCCCAAATTCAGGAAAATACGATTGAACCAGAAGAAGCACTGGAGTCCTTTATCCAGAGTACCATGGCACCTACGTTTGGAGTGACACAAGCGGAACCACCGGTTCAACCCGGCGTAGAGATAGGTGATTTTGCATCATTCACCGAGCCCTCCGCTCCTGTTCCAGAACCAGCCCAGGGATTGGATCTGTTGTTGGATCAGCTCTCGCAATCAGGGGTAATTACCCCTGAGAAAGCTCCAGAAGAGATCTCTCCTGTAATTCCACCTGCTGCATTTGCAGCAGCGGTGTTCGCCGCGGAACCCGAACCGGCTGCTCAGGAAGAATCTCCTTTTATTGACCAGGATCATCTTGAGGAAAACGAACTACGTGTTGATGAAACCCTGGTGAGCAAACCTTTCCTTGAATACGAAAATCAGGTAGAAAATCAAACTCCTCAAGAAGAACCATTGGATATTCGATCAGAATTGATCGAGCCTGCCAAATCTGATATCCCTGCTCCTTCCATAGACGTTGAATCCCCTGTCCCCGAAATTGATTTTGGTATGGAGCAGCCGACAATGCAACCAATAGAGCAGCCCGTGTTGGAGAGTACCAGTCTGGATCAACCAATCCCGGATGATACTCTCGATATGACTGCGGATATTGATATCGAATCCTGGCTGAATTCAATCCAGGAAGGAAGCCCTGTACCTGACATCGAAATCACCGGTACCCAAGCCGAAGGAGTTGTGGATATACAGGAGCAGGTATTCCAGGAATTATCCACGCCTATCCCTCCTGAGGTGGCAGCACCTCCCATCGATTTACAAAGAGCGGAGACAGCTCCCCTTGTGGGCTTTGAAGAGGAAGAACAACCCAGGAATCTTTCTCCTCTGGATGAATTGGAAGAGGCTGGGCATTTTCAAAGCGCTCCGGCTTTGGATAATTTACTCGACCGCTTGAGCACAGAGCCAGTCGAACAAATTGTGGCGAACGAAGTTCAGGAGATCCAGGCTACCCAGGAAACCGTTAGTGAAGCCGAACCGGTGGAGATGGTGGTTGAACCTCCAAAAACTCCCCAATCCTTTGACGAATGGCTGGATTATGCGAATTCATCTATCACCGAGGGCAACCTGGACGACGCGATAACGACATTCACCCGCCTAATCAAAAAGGGAGATAATCTCGATCAAACTATCCAGAGCCTTCGTTCTGCTGTCTACCGTTTCCCCTCCGAAGTGACCGTGTGGCAAGCGTTGGGGGATGGATATGCTAAAAGCAACCGCCTCCAGGAAGCATTGGATGCGTACACAAAAGCTGAAGAATTAATTCGCTAATTTCTAGGAGGAAATCATTGGAACAAACCCTGGTTTTGATCAAGCCAGATGCAGTACAGCGCGGTTTCACTGGTGAGATCATTTCCCGCCTTGAGCGTCGTGGAATTCGAATCGTTGCGTGTAAATTTGTGCTTGTGGATAAAGCCTTGGCTGAAAAACACTACTCTGCGCATGTGGGTAAGCCATTTTATTTAGGTTTGGTTAAGTATATTTGTTCTTCCCCTCTGATGGCTATGGTTTGGGAAGGAGAAAACTGCGTGGCTGCCATTCGGCAGACCATGGGTGCCACCAATCCTGTGGAATCGCTGCCAGGCACCATTAGACACGATCTGGCGTTGATCACAAGCCGGAATTTAACGCACGCTTCCGATTCACCAGAATCAGCAGAGAAGGAAATAGCGCTCTGGTTCCATCCAGCGGAAATCTTCAGTTGGCAGCGGGATGGAGAACTCTGGATTACTGGGAAGAATTGAGCCACGATTCTTGACGCTCCACCCTACTCATGATAATATTGGCACCGTCCGGGGGCGTGGTGTAGTGGCTTAACATGCGGCCCTGTCAAGGCCGAGACCGCGGGTTCAAATCCCGTCGCTCCCGCTAAAACCTGCATAACCATTGCAGGTTTTTTCTTTATAATCAGTCGCATGCCTTTTTCAATCGGTACTATTCAAATTAAGGGTGATAGGATCCTCGCTCCGATGGATGGCTACTCCAGCCAGCCATACCGGGTCTTCTCCCGGCGTTTGGGTTCTGCAGCTTCCTATTCTGAGTTTATCGGAGCGATAGAAGTGACCCAGGGGCATCCGAAATTGGAGGAGAAGTTAGGATTCCTGGAAGAAGAAAGACCATTTGCATTTCAAATCTTCGATAATAATCCCGAAAGGATTCTTCGGTCAGCGGAGGTCCTTCGCCTGCGAAACCCCGACTTTATTGATATCAATTTGGGTTGCTCAGCAAAACAGGTCTCAGCGCGCGGTGCTGGAGCTGGTTTGCTTAAAGATCCTGAAAAGATCACTCGAATTTTGGAACTTTTGGTAAAAAACCTGGATATCCCCATTACTGCCAAGATCCGACTGGGATGGGATGAACATACGCTGAATTATTTAGAGGTTAGCCGCCGAATTGAACAAGCTGGCTGTTGTGCACTCGCTGTGCATGCAAGAACGAAAGCCCAAGGCTATAAGGGCAGCGCAGATTGGAATGCGATCAAAGAGATCAAACGAAATATTTCCATCCCTGTTATCGGAAATGGGGATGTTAAAATTTTCTCCGATATTTCCAGAATGCTTGAGCAAACCGGCTGCGACGCGGTGATGATCGGCAGGGCTGCGTTATCGAATCCGTGGATATTTTCCGGTATCAATCGTGAGGAACTGCAGGAACAGAAATTTCTCGCTGACCTTACATCCCTGATTGATTTAATGCAGCAATATTACAACCCTGATCGCGGGATTGTCTTATCCCGTAAATTTATCGCCAGGTATTTACAGCCTTATTCGCTGGACCCTATCCTCCGACGTGAGGTGATGACAATAACCGATAGGGAGAAATTATTGGGAATGATTTCGCAAATTATCCGCTCGAATGTATCAAACCCCAATTGAAGTTCCGATAAGCTTACCAATTGTATAGGTAACCAGGGCCGCTGCCATTCCAAAAGCGACCATACGCAGACCAGACAGAAGAACTTTTCGCCCGGTGAAAAGCGTTATCACGGCACCAAGTATAAAAAGCCCCACGATGCTGGACAAAATGCTTACAATTACAGCTGTTGTGCCGGTCAGAAAAAAGTACGGAAAGAGCGGCACGATTGCTCCGAGCACAAAGAGAAAAAATGAAGTTACAGCTGCTTCCCAGGCTGAGCCGCCGAGTTCTTCAGGATTGATCCCCAATTCATCGCGGGCAAGCGTATCGACAGCGTACTCATGGTTGGAAATGATCTGTTTCGCCATCGCCTCGGCATGGCTTTTTTCCAATCCACGCGATTGATAGATGAGCGATAATTCTTCGGCTTCTTCCTCTGGCGCTTGCTCTATCTCTGCTTTCTCGATCTTGATCTGATTGGCATACAATTCCCTTGAACTCTGAACACTTAACCATTCTCCCAATGCCATGGAAATAGCGCCTGCCAATAACCCTGCAAAGCCGGCAACTAGGATTGCCTTGCTGTTCATCGAAACTCCGGCCACTCCCATAACAAGACATAAATTGGAGACCATACCATCATTGGCACCCAAAACTGCGGCACGCAGCGCATTACCGCCCGTCATACGGTGGCGTCCCTCCAGTTGAGCCAGGGAATCGCCGCTGATGCCGCCCCGCGTTATGGCGGATAATTGAGAGATGATGCGGGAGTGTGATTGTTCGTCGGTGGCAAAACCTGAATTGCCATCTTTTAGATAAGCAGAAGTTCCCTGTTGTTCTTTGGCTTGCAACCCAGGCAGGATCGCTGAGGCTCCGAATTTTCTTGATAGACGAACCAGGATACGGGTTCGGTAGCTTGGGGAGAATTCGGGGACCACATCCCCGGATGCGATGATCTTCTCCTGGAAATGAGTGGCATGATTCTCCTCGATGGAAGCCATGCGGATATATACAGTTGCAAGGTGTTCATCCTTCTCATCTTCCGCCAGGGATCGGTAAATGAACGCCGTGTTCTTTTCCTCCAGCCAACTTTCTTTCAGCGCTTTCCGCTTTTCCATTGGAACCTCCAGGTTGCTACTTTCTTCGATTATAGCGGTCTCATGGTAAAATCTGAATCGTTATTTTTTGTCCCTGTAGCTCAATGGATAGAGCATTGGCCTCCGGAGCCAGGGGTGAGAGTTCGAGTCTCTCCAGGGACACTCGCTTTCTGATAGAGTATTAATCCAATCTTAGTTTCCATTGAGGTAGAATTTGCAATAATCTTTTGGAGGACGAATGTATCCATTTATATACGGTTTCAACATGACTTACCTGCTTTTCAGCCTTCCTGCCCTTCTTTTTGGTTTTTGGGCGCAGGCGAAGGTAAAAAGCGCTTTCAACAAATATTCCAAGGTCCGGGCGTATACAGGGGCGACCGGCGGACAAGTTGCCCGGCATATACTGGATGATAATGGGCTCTCGGATGTGCGTGTAGAGCCAACCAACGGCTTTCTCAGCGATAATTACGATCCCAGATCCCGCACATTGCGACTGAGCCCGGATGTATATCAGGGAAATTCCATCGCGGCTGCAGGGGTTGCAGCCCATGAAGCCGGGCATGCATTGCAACATCAAGCAAACTACGGTCCGCTTCGGATGCGTTCGTTGATGGTTCCCAGCGTGATGGTCGGCAGTTGGGTTGGTCCCCTTATCTTCATGCTGGGATTATTTATGTCCTCAAGTACAGGAGATACCATTGCCTGGATTGGATTGGCGATTTTCGGCGCGACAGCGATATTTGCGATCATCACTCTCCCGGTGGAATTGGATGCCAGCAAGCGGGCAAAAGCATGGTTGGTTCAATCTGGTTCGCTGCTGGAAAGTGAGCTGCCTGGGGCTTCTGCGGTACTGGATGCAGCTGCCTGGACGTACGTCGCAGCCGCCATCCAGGCAATTACAACGATTCTTTATTATGTGTTTCTTTTAACCGGTCGAAGGTCGCGAAATTAGGTAAATCGATCGGGAATTGCAGCTTGGATTAACCTATACGCAAGTCTTTGGAATACTTTATAAACCCTGTTTTAATGCAATTAATATGCGGTTGGAAGACTTCTTTTTAGAATATTCCGCATCCCAATGGCTTTGCTCGCCCCTTCCGTGGTGCAAGTAATGGGATTATCCACAAGATACGCAGGGATTCCCAGCGATTTGGTAAGAAATTTGTCGATTCCACGCAGTTGAGATCCACCACCGCAGATGGCAACACCACGATCAATGATATCTGAGATCAATTCAGGCGGTGTTTTTTCTAGAACCCTTCTTGCCAGACCAGCCAGGTCATTCAAAGGCTCCTGCAGGGCTTCAATAATGTCATCCGATGAAACGATCACGGGTCTGGGTAACGCGGAAACCTGATCCTGCCCCTGTACCTCAACCGTTTGTGGCTCCATCTCAGGCAGCGCGGCGCCAATTTTGATCTTCAATTGTTCAGCGGTCGGTTGCGCAATGATGATTCCAAACTTCTTCCGAATATAACTAATGATGGCTTCATCAAATTGCATACCGCCAGTTCGGGCTGTTTCAGCTGTTATGATGTCGTTTAATGCTAGAACGGCCACCTGGTTGACACCGCCCCCCAGGCTGATGATCATATTGCCGGACGGGGTGGAGATCGGCAGATCAACACCAATGGCAGCTGCTAATGGCTGGGGGATGAGATACACCTCTCGGCTTCCGGCTCCAAGACCAGCTTCATGAACTGCACGCCGCTCAATGCTTGTGATCCCATACGGGATGGTAATCATGAGCCGGGGCCGAAAGACCCACATTCGGCCGCAAATCTTCTTAATAATGTAAGCCAGGAGCGTTTCGGTGATCTCATATTCGGCGATCACGCCGTGGGTCATGGGACGTATGACGCTGATGCTTTCCGGTACGCGCCCTACCATATCCTTGGCATTCTGTCCCCATTCAACCAGCTTGGCTTCGTCATTTACGATCGCTACGATCGTCGGTTCCTGAAGAAGGATCTGATCTCCTTCAGAGATGACAATGTTATTGGTTCCTAGATCGATCCCTAATTCCCTTGTAGCTCCGGGCATTTTATTAAAGTCCTATTATTAATGGTCCAAATTTCGAGATTTCCGATAACGCCTTGCCGCATCGATCCGTAGATTCGAGCGTTTTAGGGCGGCTTTCAGGCTTTCATATCGCTCTGCGTCCATTTGAGGTGTAGTTTTCATCAACTCTTCAGCCCGGGCTTGGGCAGCCTGCGCCCGGGAAATATCGATATCATCAACATTTTCCGCTGAATCTGCCAGTACATTGATT
>Ga0208980_10000212_pt1 | contig 30586 bp, 39 predicted proteins | sample WetSurMetagenome_3_FD_187993 | JGI IMG/M metagenome (GOLD analysis project Ga0208980, IMG submission 187993) | Wetland microbial communities from Twitchell Island in the Sacramento Delta, sample from surface sediment Aug2011 Site A1 Bulk (version 2) | ecosystem: Environmental > Aquatic > Marine...
AGCTGTGGAATTATATGTGATTTATATGAAAGCAAAGTTTAAACTTTTAATCTTAATAATTATAAGCCCTGTCTTTTCTGGTTATGGATCCCCTATAAAATTTCATAGTATCAATTCTAAATTTGGCATAATAAACGAAAACATTTCCATCATCGATGTTACTGATAAATTTCCTTCAGTTCCATTGCGTGAGGAAGCACTACAACTAATTAAAAATAATACCGAAAATCAAATGGGAGAAACAAAACCAACTATGGATGAAAAGGCTATTCAAGAATGGACAGAACTTTTCAACAAAGAGCTCGGCGTTATTAAGGAAGATTTATCAAAAATAAAAGAATCAGGCGCAGCTGGCGAAAGCGGCGAACTATCAAAATTGAAAGAATATGTTGAAAAAATACGTAAAATTCAAGAAGATTCTTTAAACTGGTCATCCGAAATCGCTAAAGCTGTAAACGAAGTTGCTACTTATGCTGATACGTTGGCAGAAAAGAGTAATAAACATTACACACTTACTAAGAAGATTGCTGAAACAGTAGACTATAATGCTAAAACACTTAATGCCACACAAGACTGGACAAGTAAAATAGCTGAAACTACAAATGCAATCGGAGAAACTGTAGACCATAATGCAGAAATGCTTGACGGTCTAAATGAGTGGACTACACAAATTGCAAAAGGTGTTAATTCTCTTAATGAATGGAACGAAGAAATTGCTCCTGCAGTTAATGGAATGCATGAATGGACATCTTCAATTGCAAAAAATCTTAATCACTCAGTAAATTGGACAGAAGACATGTTAGGCCGTGCAATTAGCAAGGAAGACGCAATGAAACTTGTCGAGTATATAGAATTAGTCGCTGAGTCTAAACAAAATCCCGAACTAAAATCAAAAATTGACGAAATGCTCAAAACACATTCAATCACGGCTGAACCTCTCAATGAAGCTCACCTTAAAGGTATTGCAGTCATTGATACTGTTGGAAAAGTAGGTAACTTCAAAACTGAAGACCACAGTTCCAAAAATACTGGCGTAGCATTTAACTCTAAATCAGGCACAATTGAAGCTACAAGTTTTAAAGCTGCTAAGCTTGGTAAAGAAAAACAACCAGTAGGTAATGACAAATTGCAAATGCCAGGAAACACTACACCTGAAAAGGTTGGTGATGATGGTTGCTGCAATGATCCTAAAGGACATCAAACAGGTCTTAAAAAGACTACATCCGTTTCAGGAACTACCGATAAAAAGGTAACTGGTGATGGTCCTACTGCAGGAGCTACTAAAGGTCAAAATATGAAACTTAATGTAAAACCAGATACTAAAAAAGGTTTTACCAACGAAGAATTAAACAAAAAATCCGATATTCAAGCTAGAAAATCTCTTCTTGATGAAAAACTTTCAAAAATTGCCGAAGCTTTAGAAAAAGAAAAAGGCTTAGATGAATCTGTTAAATCACAATTTCCTTTTACACAACTTTTAAGTGATGATGACAGAAAGAAATTTTCAGGATTAGATGCAACTGATAAACAAAAAGTCGCAGCCGAGGTACAAAAAGTACCAACAACTGATTCAAAAGTAATTGTTAAATTATGGGAATCTGCTCTACAAACTAATAGAGTTGATGAACCTCTTTGGTTGACACTTGCTCCTAAAGCTTATAGACAAGCTTATGACAAGATGAATGAACAACTTAAAGAGAACGTTAAAGCTAGAGCAGAATTTTATACTTTAACTACTCAGTATCAGATCGACAATTTCTGGGAAACTAGCGGTGTAATTGCTAAACCAGTTCTTACTCTTAATGAGTCTGTACTTGCTAAAACACCAGAAGAAAGTGATCAAAAATTAGATACTTATGTTGCAGGAGTAGGTGAAGCAATGAAACGATACATCATGTAATGCAGCAAGTATCAAAAATTAACAATTTATTAAAAATAAATAAAACAAAAAATAAAAATAACGTAAATAAAAAATGAAACAATTAAATGAACAACAGATCGTGCAAAAATGGTCTCCAATGATAGAACAAGTGACTGGTCTTAAAGACAAAACTAGACTTTCATGGATTTCTAAATATGCACATTTTCACGCATTGAACGAAGCAGCTGATGGTATGGGTGGTGTAAGTACTCCTTATGCAACTCTTTATAACGTACCTGGTGTTGGTAACGTTCAACCAGCTTATTTAGCTGCAACAACTGGTGCTCAACAGAGCAGCCCGTTATCAAAAGGTTCAGGTGACAAATGGCCTGCACTTCTTCCTATGGCTCTTCAGGTAGCTGCAAGAACAATTGGTTTCGACCTTGTTAATGTAGTTCCTATGTCAGGTCCAACAGGAGTTATCTCTTACTTGGATTATGTATATGCCGGTGGCAAACAACCTTATGGTGCTCCTCCTGCATACAGTCCAGCAACTGCTAACCCTGACAAAGCTAGTGGTCATGATCCTATTTATGATAAATATGATACTCCACATGCATTTAAAGTAAGACTTGACGCATCAATTACCGGTTCAGGTTCTACTTTAGTAGAAGGTGACAATGTAGTTTTCTTACATCCATCAGATGCTTCAGTAGCAACTAAATATATTGGTAAATCAAGAATTGACGGTTTTGCAATGTTTAAAGTTGAAGCAATTACAGCAGGCTGCAATTTATCAGATGTATTTGTTCCAGGTGTTACTACTTATAATGATCTTGATGCAACTACAGGTACAGGTATTATTAACTATTATCCTTCACTTATTTCAACTCTTGAAGATCACGTTCAAGGTTTTGTAGGTGCTGGTGAAAATGATGATGACAACTGGTCAGGTAACTTCGTAAATGGTGCAACTCTTTACGAACCAATGGAAAGAGGAGTTGGAGAAGTTGAATATCCTAAAGCAATGGGACTTCAAGTATTCACTAAATTCGTTGCTGTTGGTACTTATCAAGTATCTGTATCTGTAACTCTTGAACAAATTCAAGACCTTAATAAACAATGGGGTATTGATGTTATTGCAATGGTTGAAAATGCTGGTATAAATGAAATTAGCCAATCAATCAACAAACACATCCTTTCAAGACTATTTGGTCTTGGTTGGTTAAACCACACTAGAGCTAACACAGTTGAAGGTATAAACCTTAACCTTGATGTTACTTCAGTTGCTACAACAACTACACCTGCATTCGCATATGCTCTTGACGGTGCTGTTACTACAGCTACTATGGCTCTTCCAGGTGCTGCTATGGTTCCAGTAACCACAACTGCATTTGAAAACCAAGATACTCTTATTAAGAGAATCATGGCTATTATTCTTGCAGCTGGAAACGTTGTTATGCAAAGAGGTCGTAGAGGTCCTGCTAACTTTATTGTTACTAACCTTAAACTTGCTACCGCTCTTCAAAGCAATGCACAGTATGTATTCTCACCAATCGTTAATACATTTACTCAGTCAAACGGTTCATTGTATCCTCTTGGAACAATCGCTGGTATGACACTCTATGTAGATCCTAACATGATTTATGCAGACACCAGAGTACTTGTAGGACGTAAAGGCGCTGTTGATGAACCAGGCGTTATCTTTGCTCCATATCTTATGGCAGAAAGCGTTAAACTCATCACTGAAGGCACCGCTGCTCCTAAAGTTATCATCAAATCAAGATATGCTTTAGTTGACGCTGGTTTCCACCCCGAAACGCAATATGTTACGTTATATATAAAAACTGGTGCTGGTGCTATTCTCTAATCTTATTTAAGATTGATAAACACAAAAGAGGAACCGAAGTTCCTCTTTTTTTTGTTTTTACCCTTGAAATATTTTTATTGGTTTTATATTATATTTTGATTCTATAATTTCATCGATATGTTTATTTAATCTACCAGCATAAGAATCTTTTAATTCAGGAGTTTTCCATTGGTTGTGCCAATGATAATCAAAACATCCTTTAAAGAAATTATCCATTGTAATATTTTTATCAGTAGGTTTAAAAAACTCATCAAAATCTTTAAATATTAATATTGGTGTGTGATAATTGGCTTCTGTACGAGAAAATAGAATATCAAAAAACGGACAAGGAAGAATAGTATGTGTTAAATTTGTATATTTAAAATTAAATGCTTCCAACATCCAAAAAGGAGGCTTTAACATTATAAAACAATTTGGATCATTAGGATTATTTTTATATATTTCTTCATACAATAAAGATCCTTTTTCTATTTTTAAACAAGAGCATTCTCCATACATTTTTTGAGGCCATTTAGAACTCCAATTTTTTATATGAATATCTGTAAAATCTCTTAACAAAAGATTATCTGCATCTATTTGAACTCCACCATAAATACTTAACACACACCAGCGAAGTATATCTGATTTATATCTATAGTCAGGATGATGTCTATTGTAATAACTCCAAATAATTTCAGTAATATTTGGGTCTCCTGGTAATTGCTGTATTATTGATTTATCAAATATTTTAATGTCAACATATTTTTTAAATTGATTTAATTTTAGATATCCTGCAGACATAATAGTAGTTAAATAATTTTCAATCCAAAAAAATATTTTTTCTACTTGTTGAGTTGCTAATACAGATTTCAATTGTAATATAACTTTATCATTATCAATAGGACCTCTCCAATGAATATGAAAAATTCCATTATATTCAACATTTTCTTCATTTCCTATTATTTTATGAGTATTTAAATATTGATAAATATATTCTGTATCATCGTATTTTTCTAATGGAATATCTTCTAATAATTTCATTGGTCTATATTTATATTCCGATGGTGATTAAATAATTGTAAATATGGTGAATTAGTAAATTCATTTATAAATTCATTACCCCATTGAGTTGGATCTCTAAATAATTCAAAATTATATTTAGCTACTAATAGAGTTAAAACAGCTTGATCATGTCGATGATCTTTAAATTCCATAAAATTAGGTTTTCCACACATGTTAGGATCATCTGTAACAATTCTCGTATCTCTTAAATAATGTAACCACTCATTTAAAAATATAAAATTTTCTTCATTTTTAACCCATAATGAAACTGCGCCATTAGTCATAGGTGCATTCCAATATTTTGGTTCATCACAATTAGTTAAGACAAAACAATCTCTTTTAATCCATATTTTAGCAATATGTTGTGCACCAACCCATGGAACTTTAAATATTACTTTTCCATTATTTGGGAGTTTTTGAGTTATTTCAAATAATACATTAAGGTTGTCCAATACTTTAAGTCCTGCATCACTATACAACACTACATCACCATCTTCAAGGTTTTTAAATGTTTCTAATATGATATAGGGTTTCCATAGCCAATATCCTGCGCCGCGAGGTCTAGTTAAAATAAATTGATTTTTTTTCCAGAATTCTTCGTGTTTTAATTGTTCTTGCGTGTAGCGAATGAATTGATCTACTTTTCCAATTTCTAAAGAAGTTTTTTCAAGTAAATCTAAACTTCGAGAATATTTTTCATCTCCAAATGATATGTGTATTTTTTTCATTTTAATATTTTTCGTATTGTTTTTCTTCTGTAATATCTGAACTAAATTTTAAATTAATTTGTCTTTTAATTTCTGAACGTTCATCATTTTTTTCATGAGCTTTTCTTGCATATACAATAAAATCTTTGTCAAATTTTTGTTCTTTTTGTTTAGTTCTAATTTCATTTTCAGCATGCCAAATATCTAAATTAATCTGCTTTAATTTATTATATAAATCATAGTCAATTGGAAATTCAACAAATATTTTTAACAATTCTGCCAATTCTTTTGTGATATTATTCAATTTTACAGCATCTTTTATAAGTTCCTTTTTAATTTCAAGAACCGAAACTTTATCATATAATTCTCCGAGAGATATAGGTACTAATATTGTTTTCATATTTTATTTTTAAAAAATTGATAAGAACTATGCATATTATTTTTATGAGCTAAATGTCCTGGAGTTTCACCATTCCAAACAAAAGATTCATTTGCATTATGAAAAGTCATAAAGGGGAAATACACAAATGAATTAAGATTATTAACTTTAGATTGATGTATCATAGTTAATATCATATCGTCAAATGTAGTAAGAAATGAAGAAGTAAACCTAGTTATTTTTGAGTATGCAGATTTGTTAACCATGTAAGAAAATGCACCAACCATTTTTGGAGAAGGCATAATGGTAGGAGTATCATATACATTAAATTTAATATAATCACTGTGACCACTTAAATAAACGTGTTCCCAATTTTCAGGTAATTTTTCCTTTAATATATCTAATCTTTTGTACCAATCTTCACAAAGAATAACATCATCTTCAAGAATTATGACATTATCAAATTTCATCATTTGTGCAAATTTGATAGCTGCAATTTGACTCATTATAATCGCTAATTCTGCTTTTTGAAATGCTCTGCCCGTTCCATATCCTATTCCAATATTTACATTAAATGTAAAATTAGTTATATTTAAGCCGTCATATGCAGGTATAAAATAATAGTGAAGATTTTCATCCATTCTTAATTTAGTAAATTGAGAAATCATTATCTCTTTTCGAGAACTTGCTCTTTCCAAATTTAAAACTATAATTGGTGTCATATATTCATTTTTTAAATCGTTTTATTAATTCTACCATTTTATTAACGGTATCAAAATTTTCTGGAATAGTCTCTCTATCTGGAATTTTTACATCAAATCTATTTTCCATGTACACTAATACAGCGACCATAGAAAAAGAATCAATGTATCCCCCACTTATAAGAGAAGTATTATTATCTATATCATTTAACTCATTGCATGTACAATTTTCTTCTGGAAATAAACAATATGAATAATGAGAAGTTCTTATTTTATTTGTGTTATTATTACCGAATTCATTTTTTATATAATTTAAAATTTCATCTTCCATGTCTCAGTAATTTTCAATTGTATAATTTATAAATATTTTTTATATGTGGAATATACTGTTCAGAAGAATATGTTGAGTTATATTCAAATTTCCAATATTCCTTATCGTATAACGAATGTGGATAACTATTGCTACTTATTTTCGTGACATTTAATGCATGTGAAAATATGTCAACTTTAAAAGAACTTTCCAATATTTTGAATATTTGATTAGAGCAGTGTGCAGTTATGTAAGAAGTAGGATGATTTTGAGTAAAAAATAGTTTGTATTTTCTAATATTTTCTTTAATAAAATCTATTATTTTTACATCACACACATCATCCTTTTCTTGTAACATCTTATAATATTGTTCTACTCGTTTTGGAATTTCAAAATCTATATTGCCTTTTGAATACATATCTAACACTTGATTTAAATTATATCCTTGATGTTTTAACTTTAGAATAGGTTCGCAATTAACATATTTTTCAGTATTTCCCCATCCTCCAACCGCACCATCACCAAATGCCGGGGGAATTATGATCCATATAACAGAATTATATATATACGGAAATGAAATTTTTACACAATTATCAGAAAATCTCGTTAATAAATTATTTTCAACGCTTGGATCAGTTGATTTGTAACCAAATTTTGCAGATACTGGTTGATATAAAACGACATCTATATCTTTAAATTTAATGTTGTCTATATTCCAAGTATCATCAAGAATAAATTGATAGTTAGCAATATCAACAAATTCTATATTTTTGTAATATAAAGAAAGAAAATATTTAATAGATAATTGTTGACAATTTGCGTATATTAAAATTTTCATCATTTAAATTTATTATTGACAAAGGCGTCATCTATTCCTAATCTTTTATGAAAAGAAAAGTCTTTAGATTTAAGAAAATCTCTTATAAAGGATTCTCCTTCTCCATTTTCATATACTATTACTTTAATATTAAATCTATTATAATCAATGCTTTTAAGTATTTTTAATTCTGAACCTTCGGTATCAACTGATAAAAAGTCTATATCGTATATTTTATTTTCTTCTAATATTTCATTTAAAATCCTTGTAGTAACTTCAATAACTTTTCTTTTTGCTCCCATTCTGCCTCCTTCAGATAATATGTGTCCCATGTGTTTCAAGGATATATCTTTAGCTATACCACTCAACATATCAGGATAACCATTATATTCTAACAATGTAAATTTTTCTACTCCATTTGTTTCATAACATGCGCAGTTATATGTGATACAATTTCGACATTCAATTAATTTTTTATATTCATAATCTATTGGTTCTACACATATTCCTGACCAATTAAGTTCTTTTTCAAGAACATATGTATTTGAAAGAGTTATGCCATCATGCGCACCAATATCTACAAACACGCCATTTCTTTTTTCTTTAAAATAATTAACAATAAATTCATCTTGTTTATGTTGGCTTTTGTATTCCATTTTCTATATTTTTTGATATATTTCATTAACTGCCATTGATTTAACCATTTTATAATTTATAGAATTCATATATTTTACATACAAATTATCATGTCCTACATTTTCTATCATTATTATTTTTGGTTGATATTTATTAGAATCAAATCCTCTTAAAACTTCCATTTCCCACCCTTCTGTATCTATAGATAAAAAATCAATATGTTGAATATTTAATGTTTCTAATAAATAATCAAGAGTTATAACATTAACCTTTATAATTTTTTTTCTTATATATTCAGGTCTATTATTATATCTTGGTTTTACTCCTAAAGAAGAATAACTATGATCAGATATAGCGTTTTCATTATATTTATTAGATACACTATAAATCTCAAAATCTACATTTTTTTCAATATGATCACTTATAGCATATTCATATATTTCATTATTTTGTTCTTTGTGTAATTTAACAAATTCTGAATTAGGTTCAATACATATTGTTCTCCACCCATTTTCTCTAAATAATTTACTCATCGAAATATAATTAGGAGTAGCTGCGCCCACCTCTACCATAATTTTATTAGATTCATTATTGAAATATTTTTGCAATATTAATAAATCTTCTCCGTGTTCAGTATATTTTATATTTTTATCCACTCATTTAAAGTTATTAAATTACTATCGGTATTATCTAAAAACCATCGTTTTGGAGTTATTATAATTTTATTAGTATTTTTATTAAACCAAGCTGCCCACCAACTAAAAGTACTATTTGCTGTAATATTATGTTTACAATTACTCATTAATAACATATCTTTCCATGAATCATCGCCTTTATTTTCAATAAAAGTAGCAGAAATCATGAAATTTCTCTTACACCATTCTATGTCATCAGAAAATATAAAAAATTTTAATGGTCTTTCTTTAGTATTTTTAATTATTTGATCTACAGCTAATCCATAATAATTCATCCAATCTGCTTGAAAGAAATATCCTATATATTTATTATAATCAGTTTTTCTAGCATGTATAGATACACTATTTGAATGTTGAATTTCATCTAATATTTTTTTATTTTTTTGATCCAATTCTTGTTTGAATGTAAAATCCTTTTTTAATATTTCTTCATTTGGAAAATACTTTATATTTTGCCAATTACCGCAAAGATATGTATCTTTTTTATTTAAAATTTCGGGATTAAATTTAGGCCAAGTATTTTCTTGAAAACGAGTTAATTTCTTAGTAATATTAAATGAAGATATAGGTTTTTCAATAATATTGAATACTTTATTTATTTCAAACCCATTATGTTCATGAGCAAATGTTTCATACCATACATCATTATATCTATCATATAAATTACGAAATAATGCATATTGAAACATCTGGTTTCCTAAACCTCCTATCATTTGAACTATTATCATAATTGTCTATTTTTCCATTCATTATACCAATATATTCCTCCTTCACATCCCGGTGTTTTAAAATTATGAAAACCAAAGGGCCTAATATTTTGATCAAATAAACTTTCTTGTGAAAACTGTAAAGCTAATTTGACAGGAGGATATTTAATATAATTTGGTTTATGACATTCTATAACATTTGAATAATATTTGTCTTCATTATCACTTATTATAAAATAATTTTCACTTACATATTTACAAATATTTTTACTTCTTAATGAAAACCCCCCATTACCTATTCCGGGCTGATTTAAATTATCTCTAAATCTGCCACCATTAAATTTCCAAGGTGCTCCAATATAATCATAATTTAAAAATTCATTAGTCCAAGATTCAGGATTAATAATAAATCCATCTGGGTGAGCAGTCATACAATAATCTGTATCAAAATAACGCCAAAGATCTCTAATAAAAAATAAAGAATATTCTTCCATAGTTTTAATTGGTGAAATATGTTTACATTTTATATTTACATGAGAAAAAGATTCATTGTTTGTTAAAATTAACACTTCACCAAAATCTGCATATTTTAAACATTCTTCTAAACCAAATGTAGGGTATGGTTTATCATAAAAATGTAATACAAATAACGTAATATTTTTAAGATTAAGTTTCATATGATTATTTCTACTTTTATCTGTATCATATTTTAATCCTATTTATTGAAGTGTCATTTTTAATGAAATATATAATGTTGTTTTAAATAATAATCATAGGATGAATGATCATTATCCCATATTCTTTTATAAATGTGTTTTTCAGATGTAATAAGATCATCTAATCTATCAATCAACACTAATGTTGCAGTGGCTACAGTATGAATTGTTTTTGCCTTATATATAACTTTGAGCCAATCTAACATATTATACTGAGGATCGTCTCTATTCATATAAATATTACGCAAACCATTATTTACTTCTATTTTTGTTTTTTGAAATATTCTTGTTTGATTTTCATTAATTAAATTAAACTCTTCATTTTCTGATAAACCTAATGAATTAAACAATTCTTCTTCTTTTATATAATCTCTTGTAATTTTAAATGTTCTCCATATGTCCATAGGTAAATTTACTAATGTATATTTATCTTTCATGCATGTGCTAAGAATACTTTTTCCTCCACTAAGAATTACATCTGCCCACCTAAATGGAAATGATTTATATTCTTCATCTTCATATATAAAATGTTTTGAATCATAAAAATTATAATGAAAAAAATAATTTTGCGGAATAAATTTTACTTCAGGAAAATTTTTTTGATGTTCATGAAAGTGTACAGCTGTAGGCCAAACTATCATATGTCCTTCTTCGTGCCATTTTTGAGCTATAGCCATTATAAACATTATATCTCCTAAGCCAGCTGGTTGATTAAATAAATATTTTTTCATTTATTATAATAATTTTTATGTATAAACCAATCTTCAAACGGCCCATTGTTTGAATCTGCACAAAATACATTTTCTACTCCTATAACATAATCATTTGCAAACATTATTTCTTTTATTTTATTTTTTAATGTTGGATCATTGTGTAAATACAAATTATGTTCTATCGTCCATAAAATAGCCACATGAGTATCAAATGGAAATTCAGATAATGCCTCATATTCGGTACCTTCTACATCTAAACTAATATAATCAATAATGTTTGGAACTTTATTTTCTTTTACTAGAGTTTTAAATGTTATAGTTGGTATTGAGAATCCCGCATTAGAAGTTATATTTGAAAATTGCGCATTAAAATTTATAAAACCATCTTTATTGTAAATTCCCTTTTCTATAATAGGAACACTTCTACATAACTTTAAAATCGGCCAATGTAAATAATAAGGTTCTACACATAAACCATTCCATTTATAAGTATGTTCTAGTTCATAGGTGTTACTAGACGTAATTCCATCCATCGCACCTATATCTAAAAAATATCCGTTTGTTTTAAAATTAAAAAATTCGCAAACCCATTTATCTTGAAATGCCTGTCCTTTATAATTCATAATATTGTATTAATTCATCTAATATATTTTCTAAAGAATAATTAATATTCCAATTCAATAATTTTTTTGTTTCTTCATTGTCACCCAAATAATTATTCTCTTGTTTTATATTGTTATATTCAAAGTTTGTTTTAATGTATTTATGATAATCTAAATTTAATTTTTTAAAAACATATTCTAATACATATTCTACTGATTCTAATGAGTCACCACATATAATCCAATCTTTTGCTTTATTATATTGTAGTGATTTATATGTTGCATCAACAACATCTTTAGCGTGTATCCAACTTCGTTTATTTTTTATATTTCCTATCTCTAATGTATTTTCAATTCCGTGTTTTATATTAATTGCGTTCTTTACTATTTTTGGTATGATAAAATGATCTTTTCTTCTAGTTGATTCATGATTATAAAGAATCCCATTAATTGCAAATATGTTATAATGTTTTCTATATGTATTAATTATATTATATGCATATAATTTTGAACATCCATATGGTGTAGTTGGATTTTTTAAAGTATCTAGTGTTTGAAATTGATCTAATTCATGTTCTTCTCCAAAAATTAATGATGATGATGCTTGAAATAATCTACAAATATTGTTGTATTTTTTAATATAATCAAGTATAGTTATAATCGGAATAGTATTTGCATATAAAAGATCAAATGGTTTGTTAAATGCTTCTAAATTATTTGAATTTCCACCAAAATTGTAAATTTCATCTGGTTTAGTAATTTTCAAAAATTCATTTAAATCTTGTACATTAGTTATATCAAGTATAAAATGATTAACATTTAATTTTTTAAGTTCTTCGTCATATTTAATATCAATAGAAAATACTTCATATCCCAATTTAATTAAATATTTACACATATAAAATCCATCTTGTCCAGCACTTCCAGTTACTACTGCTTTCATATTATTTTATATTCAAATTTTTAATTCATAATAGAAGTCTCCATCATCAGGAACATATTCAAGTTTTTCATTTTTAATATTATAACAATTATAAAAAGGAAGAAGATCTGTATTAAGTTTGTCGGTAAATTGTTCTCTATTTTTCATATATGGTCCATGGTTAGACATGCAAAAATTATTAAATTTAAATTTTATTAAATCATCAATTAAATACTCTTCACCGCCTTCAATGTCTATTTTTAAAAAATCAGGATGACCGTACAATTCAATAGCTTTGTTTATAGTCATAGTTTTTATTAAATTTCCTATAGGGCTTGGATGATTTATTGAAGAAAGAGAATCTCCAAATTTTGCTCCAATAAACCCAAAATTTATATAAGTTTCTTCATTAAATAATCCTTCCTGAACTAATGTAACATTAAATAAATTATTAGTGTTGACATTATTTTGAAGACTTTTAAATGCTATTAAATCTGGTTCAAATGAGATAACTTTATTAAATAATTTTGAAGAATATAAAGTAAACGGTCCGATCCATGCACCAATATCCCAACAAATGTGTTTTCCTTTGTTTTTTTCTATCCAATTAAATGTATATGGATCCCATGATTCCAAAGTACTCCAGAGCCAATTAGAATTATTATCATTTATAATAAAATTATATCCTCTAATTTGTATGTTCATTTTTTTATTCCCCAAAAATATAAATCATTTATAAATCTTAATGGAGCAGATTTTACTTCATGATGCTCATCTATATAATAATCAGAAAACTGTGTTAAATCTAAGGATTCCCTTAGATCCTTTTCAGAAATATTATGATAATAATTTTTCCATTTTTCTTCGGTACTTGTTGATGTTAATGGTGAATTTTGTGGAGAAGTTCGTTCTGTTCCATGTTCATCACGTCCTGTTGTGGCACAAGTAAACATAAACATTCCTCCTGATTTAAGTAATAATAAAATATTTTTAAATGATTCTTTATAATACATGTCATGTTCAAAACATTCCGTTGAAACAATAAAATCATATTGAATATCAGATTTATATAAATGTATAGGTGTTACAACATCAACATTTTTTCCAGGACCTACATCTATTCCAATATATTCACAATTATCAAATAAATAGCGATTATTTCCATTAATATCTAATGATCCTGCATCTAATACCTTTTTATTTTTAAAATATTCTGGAAATTTAATTTTAATTTTTTTACAAAAATCAATTTGTTCATCGTGTGCCACGTTATTAAGTATTTTTAATATTTAACATAAAAATCATTTACACCAAGTCTTTTATCTTTTTTATATTTGTATAATTTTAAATATTCTTCTATTTCAGGATCTTCAAAATTATTTTCAATTACTAATAATTTTGGATTCCATTTTTCTATAGAAAAACCTCTCAACACATCTAATTCAGTTCCTTCAGTATCTATACTTATAAAATCAGTTTTATCATATTTATAAAATTCTTCAATACATTTATCTAACGTTATAACTTCAACTATTATAGATTTTTTAGTAATATTAAATCCATAATTTTTATGTTGTTCTATCAATCTTTCATCTATTTTTAAAGAACTAATAGCATCTTCGGCGCCATTACCAAGATTAACAATATTAAAAATTAAATCATCATTATTATCAGATATAGCATAATTTATCGCATGTAGTCTATTCCTTTTCAATTCTTTAAAATATTTAGGATTTGGTTCTACACACAAACAATACCATCCGAGTTCTTCAAATGTTTTAGTATTGTTTATAGAAATTCCATTACTTGCGCCTATGTCTATACATCCTCCTACATAATCACAGTTAAAATAACTTTGTATTATTTCTTCTTCCCCAAATTGACTATAATAATTCATATAATTTCAAATTTAGGACAAGGAATTATAAAATGCCCGCCTTTATTTAAATATTCTATTTCTCTTTCACAAAATTCATTAATAAAGTGCCAAGGTAATATAAGTAAATAATCGGGGTGAATATTTCTCATTGTTTCCTCCGAGTGAATTGGAATATTTGTTCCAATAGTTTTTAAACCATATTTATGTAGACTTCTTTCTGCTGCGCCATCAATTAAAGAGTTATCTAAATTGAACCATTGAAGTAGTGTGTTTCCTTTTGTTGATGCGCCATAAACCCATATGCTTTTTCCTTCATCATGAGCAGTTTTAATGAACTTAAATGTTTCATTTTTTAATGCTTGAATGCTTTTCCAGAATGAGTTATAGGAATCCTTGTCTCCAAGATTTAGTGTGTTCTCGTACTCTCTGAGTGATTCTAGACGCATTTTAGCTACATCTCTATAAGGAGAAGAACCAAAGGATTCTGGCTTTGCAATTTGCTTTTGAATGTAAATTCTAAAGCTTCCGCCATTGACATCATTCAATTGCACATCAATAACTTTAAATCCTACTTGTTTTAACATATACTCCATTGAGTATAGAGAGTGATAAAAAACGTGTTCATGACATATATTATCAAATGCTAATTGTTTTATCATCAATGGCATATAACTTTGTTGAATGATAAATAAACCATCTGCATCCATTATTTGATATACGTCATCTAAAAATTTCTTTGGATCATCCAAATCATAAAACATTGCAATACAAGTTACAATAGAAGCCGGAGGCAAAGTAGACGCGACATCAGCAATTTCTGGCCACATTTTTATTTTTTCATATACTTCCTTTGAAAAGAAATCTTGAATCGCATTTTCACTATTTTCTTTAGCTTTTTCTTGAAATACGCCTTTAGCTGGATCAATTGCAACTCTATAATATTTTATCGGATCAACAAAACTTAATAGTGTTCCGTCGTTAGAAGCAATATCTAAAAATACTTTTTGTCTATCACTTTTACTTTTTGATAATTTCATAGCAGATTCAGCTATATCTTTTAACTCCAATGTCATAGATGCGTTGGTTCCAGAATGATACCAATATTTGCCATACATAAAATGTTTATCTGCGTTTTCTTTTAATTGAAGGCACTGAATTTCTGGAGATAACATTAATGTTAAATCCCATTTTTTTAATCCTCTATAATCTCCTTGTGTCTTAATGAAATCAGAAATATAGAGTTCTCCTAAAGAAAATAATTCAATAAGAGGTTTTTGCGTTATTCTACAATTCATTTATTTATTTTTTAATAGTTGTGACTAACCAATTTTCAAATTGATCTATATTATCTATACATCGTTTTTTTTGTTCTTCTGTAAATATAGGTTCTGAATATACTTTTAAGAATTCATTTTTATCATTATCTAGTAATTTAATGTATTCTATTAAATCTTTATTAGAAAATCTTATAACATTAACAAAGGATTTTTCATTAAATTCTTCATGAACAGTTGTTGATCCCCAATATATAGGAATACTTCCTGCTAAAAAGCCATCCATTAGTTTTTCTGTACAATAATATGGATATGAACTATGTTCATATGTTATAGCAAATTTATGTGTATGTTTTAAAAAGAAATCATATTTAGCATCTCTCCAATATTTTCCTTGCGAAGCTTGTTGTAATCCTAAATCATTTGTTTTGAATCTTCCATATGAATTAACTCTTTTATATTGATGTAATTGATCAAAAAATGCATTTCTAAAAAAATTAGCAGGATTAGATACACTAAAAGAACAAAATCTTTCAAAAGATTCAGTATTATTGCTTCTGTTAATAAGTACTTCTTTTAATTCTGGACGTAAAATTAAATAAAATTGCCATAATGGCAATCTATAATTTTTTTCATCATGATGGTCAAAGGATATAGAATAATCCGATTCATAATTTTTGGCTCTATAATTTTCTCCAATAAAAAGGATTTTTTTACATTTATAATTAGGTGACTGTTTCATTCCTCCAAAAATAGAATGAATAACTACGTCAGGATTATTTGTAGTTACTTCTACATCAAAATGTTTTTTAAGTATTGGTAGAAATATGTTTTCATCAATTATTTCTGGCCAAAAGTCCAAAAATGCTACTTTAAGTTTATCCATGCTATATTTTTTTATAGATATAATTATGAGTTATTTTATTAATAAGAATATATCCTATTGAACTCATATATAAATTATATGATTCATCATGCTCAAAGTTTTCTAATAATATTATTTCAGGTTTATAAATATTTGTATCAAATCCTGCCATTACATCTAATTCCCACCCCTCAACATCTAAAGAAACAAAATCAACTTTTTTTATTTCTAATGTGTCCAATAACCAATTTAGCGTAATTATATCTACTTTAATAATTTTTTTAGTAAATTCTTTTGGTACATCATATCGTACCCTAATAGCAGAAAAGGCTAATTGATCTTCACTATTAGGACGAATAATTTCAAAATCATGATCATTAACGATTTGATTACTTAATGCATATTGGTAAATTTCATTTCCTTCTTTCTTGTGCATCTCTACAAAATAAGGATTAGGTTCTATACAAATTGTTCGCCAGCCATTTTCTCTAAAAATTTTTGACATACTATATCCCACAGTAGGTCCCGCGCCGGCTTCAACCATTATTCCTATATAGTCTTTAAAAAAAGTTTCAAAAATATATTTATCAGTTTCTACTTCTTGCAAATACATTATAATACGTTTTAAGGAAACAATTTACACATACAATCGTCAATTATAACTTTTTCTATAATCTCATTATAACTACCAAATGTACATCTTGGACATTTTTCTATATTAATAGATCTAATAATATTCTTATGAAAATTAGTATTCCATACTTTTAGAATTTCAGATGGATCGGGGTCATGACTACAAAGTATTAAATCTTTTCTTCCACGCATATCAAAACATACATGAACATTTCCATCAGCGCCAAATGTAGGTAACATCGGAATTGCCCAACAACGTGAAAAATTTAATTTTTTAGAAAAATCTGGATTAAATTTATGTCTTATACCAAAAACTCTAAAATTTTTTGTTTCAAGTTTCATTCCTTCTTGTATTTGTTTATTAATATCATCAATAAATTTAGAATAATCAGGTTTTTGTTTTACTTTTGTTAAATTATCCCAACCTGCTGGACGTAAATGAAAGTCTTTTACACCTATTTCTTTGGCAAGTTTTATAGAATCATATATCTCTAATGCATTATTAGGTGTTAATAAAAATTTATATGCTACATCACACTTAGTATTAAGTTCATTTATACGTTTAATTAATTTTTTCATATTTTCAATAACTTTACTCATAGCAAAATCATTTTTAATACCTTTGACTTTTTTATATGTAGAATTATATGCAGCATCCATAGAAAATCCTATCCATCTAGCAGTTTTTGCAGCTATATTGATATCTTCATTAGTTAAAAGAAATCCAGTAGTAATTATGCCTATTTCCATTTTATGATGATTCATACGTTCAAATAAAGCGTTTATATTTTTATTCATATATGGTTCACCTCCACCTGATACACATGCACTATTTGGAGTTTTATATTGTGTAGAATCTCTCCAATCAGCTAAAAAATCTACAAGTTTAATCATATGTTCTCTACTCATTATTTTACCACCTTCATTTATCATATCATACGCATTACAGTGAGGACAATCGTACATGCACTTATTTGCAGGATCTAAATCTATAGAAATTGGTGGTAAATAATTTTCATTTGCACAAGCTTCTAAATGTGATTTCCATAATAATATTTTTGCACTATTAAACGGATTCCAGGGGTTAGACCATTCTATCATATTTGTATCATATTTTTTAAATAATTTGTTGATGTATTATAATTTCCTTTATAAATATTATAATTATAATATTCTTTTTTAAGATCATTACCATAATTAACAGAAATTCCTAAAATTTTACCTATTTCATTAACAGTTATATTTTCACTAGGATAAAATTTTTCAATTTTTCTTAATTTGTTTTGTTCAATAAACTCTTTTAATTTACCGGTAAATTCATTTATATACATTAACATTAATGTTGAATCTTCAGTTAAATAAACTTTATTATAATTTAAAATATCATATACGATGCCCTTTTTTGCATTTTTTCCAATAACTGCGGGAAGACGTATAATTGAATAATCATTACAATTAAAACTAATAATTTTTTCAGCAAGATATTTATGATATCCGTAAATTGTTTTTTTATCTTCTGCATCTATAGATGATATGTATATATATTTATTGTATTTAAAATCGAAAATCGAATGATAAACAGATTTAACCGATTTGTCAAAATCTTTTAGGGGATTTTGATTGCCCCAATATTTATTGCTATTACCATTGGCATTTATTATTATATCAAAATATATTTTGAAATACATTTTATATTTTTCTCTGGTAATATTTGCAATTAAGTGTTGAGTCTTTAAATTTTCATAAATTGCACTTCCTATAAATCCATCAGCTCCTATTATTCCTATTTTCATAATGTTAATTTTATATAATCTTCATCTAATTTATTTTTATATTCTTGAGAAGCATGATAATCTCTATCTATTTGTAAATAACTATCTACATCTATACTAGTTTTATCTATTAATCGTTTTCCTGTAATCCAATGTTTGTGTTCTATTATAATATCATCAAAATAATACAAAGAATTTAATTTTTTACCCAACTCCATCCAATAAACATCAGCAACTTGAGTTTTTAACCCAGGAGAAACCATATATCCTAATTTTTGTACAATTTTTGAATTCATAAATGCCATATTTACTACTTTATCGTGATTTATTAAATCATTACACCAAACTATTCCATTATCACCTAATTCTTTAATTTTGTTTATTATTTTCATTTCCCAAAATAATGTATTAAATGTCATTTCATCTTCTAAAAATGCTACATAATTATATGTATAACAATATTTAACAGCTAGTTCATTTGTTATAGGTAAAAAGGGTTTTGGAGTAACTTTTTCCCATATAAAAGGATATGTATTTTCAATAATCAAATCATTATATGTAGTATCATTATCATCTATTCCTACAATTACAACACTATGTCCATTAGTTGTATTTTTCCACGATTCAGCGAAAAGTTTAAAATCATTTAATCTTTCTTTCGTTGGTATAATTATTGCTATTTTTTCTTCCATGATATTACTTTTTATATTTAAGTTTTAATAAATATTCCCCACATAACTTTCTTAAATTCATCATACAACTCATGCTTTAATAAACCGTATTTTTTAATACTTTCTTTAATTCCATCCCATGAAGAATCTGCTATATCATACCATTTTATAGAGTGTGTTATTTGTGCATATTCTATATCATTTTCTTCATAATCATGAACCATTATCACATCATTATATTTTAAATACTGACTATATTTATCAAATTCATATTCTTTATATCCTCCATCACATAACAATAATACACGTTTTGTTGGATCTTCTATAAGTGATTTAATTTCACTTATAGTTGGTTCTAAAAAATAATCACCCCATCTAATATCTATACCGTATTCTTTTGGAACTTTACACAAACTTAAATCAATATCATAAGATATTAATTCTGTATTATAATTTTTAATTCTATATAAAAATAAAGTAAATGTGCCATAATATGTTCCTAATTCGATGATTCTATTAAATTCTCTTATTATTTTACAAAAGTATTTTGGTGTATCAGGATGTTGTAAAATACTTATTCCTTCAAATGTATATTCTATGTGTTTATGATTACTACCATGTTCTGTATCAACAAATGTATAATTTGCATCTTCCATTTTTTGATTTTTTATTTTAAATTATTTATAACTTCAGGTAATTCTTCATTATATTCTTCTGCACGATCCCACGCCCAATTATATATTGGATGTAAATTTTTTATTTCGGGTGTCCAATTTATCCATTTTTCATTATACCATTTATCAGGATCAAAATCATTTCTATGCGCCCAAGTTTTTATTTTATTATATAATTCTTCATCAGTTAAAACATATGATGCATGATAAAAAATAAGATCACTCTTATCAAGTACCAAATATTTTTTTGCACCAGAATATCTTATATGTCTAAATTTAAGATCTTTAGTTAAATCTAAAACTGTTTCTGCCATTCCACTTACTTTACCTCCTAGTTGTTTTCCTTCTTCAATTCTTTCAGGTGTTATAAGAACATATTTAAATGATTTCCAAAATGTACAAAGTTGAACAGCATATGAATCATATCCAGGATTATCTTGGACTATTTTTTTTAATTTTTCAAAATCTTCATGAAAATAAAACTCATCGGCGTCATGAATCATTAGATAATCCATGTTGTCATTTTTTGCAGCATTTAATAATTCATTTCTTTCATCAAATTCATGAAACCAATCACCTTCAATAATTTTAATTTTATCTGTATATTTTGAATCTTTAATAATATTTATATCAAAATTATTTAATCTTGAGTATCTTGATTCTGGATCATAATTCCAAGGAACTTTACTGTAACCTACATATATTTTATCAACATGAGGGTAAGAGTTTTCTATATTTCTCATTATCCACTTATCTTGATTATATGCTAATACACATGTAGCAAATTTCATTTTGTTATTTTATAAAATTCCAATTTAATCTCAATACAGGTTCTTCAAATATCATTGGTCTTATATATTTATGAAAATTTAAATTATCATGTTTTATATTCATTAGATCTATAAAAGTCGTTAGACCTGTATTATATGTATGTACTTCTTTAGATTTTTCAACAGTATATAATATATCTAATACATTTATATCTAACAACTTAGAAAATTCGATTAATTTTATGTTAGGATCAATATATTCTCTTTTAATAAACATATTTCGATTTGGGTCTTCTTGCAAAAAGATAAATTCCTCATTATCTTTTAGTGCTAATTTATCATAAAATATTTCTTTTTCTTTATTTAAATTTCGTTCAAAATAAAAATTACTCCATTTTAAATAAAAAGATACGCAGGATTGTCGATACCAGGCTTTATCAAAAAGCCAACTTTCATCAAACCAATCAGGTGGAGGCAAATTAGGATTTTTGTACCAAGGTAGGACAGTGTCAAACCAATATTTCATATGAGCAATTCCTAAATCACGATGAGTTTTTTCATCATCATAAGGTTCTTCCATTATTTCTACGTTCTTAATACTAGAAAATAGTCTTTTACGAGTATTAATAGTATTTACAGTAACTTCATCTGTATAGCAGAATAATTTATCATATATCTTAGCGTATTCTTTTATAATGCCAAAGGCAACACAATAATCTCCAAATCCTTTATATGTATATACAATTAACGACATAATTTATAATTTATACATTTATTATATTCCAATTTAATCTTAGTGCAACTTGTTCTACAGGATTAGGTCTTGCATATTTATGATAATTTAAATTATTATGCGTTATATTCATTAAATCTATAAAGGTTAGAAATCCACTATTAATAACATGTACTTCTTTAGCTCTTTCAATTAAATATGTCGTATCTAAAATACTTATATCAGGTAAATCTGTCATATTAATTAATCTAAATTTACGATCAATGTACTTTCTTTTAATAGTCCTATCTTCATCTTTATTCAACGGGTCTTCATGTATAAAAATATAAGAATCACCATCTTTTAATCCTAACATATTATAAAATATAGCATTTTCTCTTTCTAAATCTCTTTGAAGATAAAAATTTTTCCATTTTAAATCTAATGGCAACTTTATCATATTATACCAAAATCTATCAAATATCATATTTTCACCCAATGTATATGGTAATTGTGGATTATAATACCATTGTTTTACTTGATCAAACCACCACTGAGTTGATCCAAAAATGATACAATTATTAAAATTCCAATTTTCTGCTTCTTTACTGGAAATTACTTCTACATTAGGAATACTAGAATATAATCTCTTAATGTTTTCAAAGTGTAACGTTCCCGGTTTAAAAGTACGCACCGATACTTTATTATAATTTTTTGCAAGTTCTTTTACACCACCATAACATATAAGATGATCACCCATACATTCGTGTGTATAAATATTTGCGTTATTCATTAACAAGTTCTTCTCTAGGAACAGCAATCCATAAAACTATATAAGAAAATATAAATGGAAATATTGTAAACATTGTTCCAAATATAAAAATGAGTCTCCAAACAATCGGATCTACACCGAAATATTTTCCAATACCTGCGCATACTCCAGCAAAAACTTTGCTAGTTCTACTTCTTCTAAGTAATTTTTCCATTTTTATTTTATTTATCTATATCTTCGTTTAACCCATTTTTGTTTTTGATGATCCCATTGTATATTTCCATATAATGATCCATCCCACCCCTCAATTATATCTTCAATGTTTGTATCTTCATTAGTACTATTTATTGACACATCTGTAGGTTGTTCTAATTCTTTTTTTTTCTTTATTCATAATCATTTGTATTTATTCCTATCATAAATATATTTCCTCCAACTAAAGGCGTTTTTTCGTAATTCTTGTTTTCTCCTCGTATTGAACTAGTTAAATTTTTTGACGGAATTATAAGTGGAGGGCTTGCAATATAAAAATTATATCCTAAATGGGTCATCATAATCCACGATGCTTTATCTGAAATCATTGGTTGTGAATCTTGAAGCGCAATATATCCTTCCATTGCTCTTTTATTCAATCCATAGGCAAGAAAACTCCAGCTCGCAAATCCTTTTGTCCATCTGGGTTTAACTCTAATATTTTGTGGTTCAAGATTTGCCATATATGAATAAAGAAGAACACCTTCTGTATCTTCAGGAAGTGTATCAAAATACTTAGGAAGTAATTCATTAAAGTTTTTATGGAATGCACAGTCATCCTCAAACACAAAAATACTATTGGCGCCCTCAAGTAAAGCAGATTTAATAACTGTGTAATGTGATTGCATTGCACCAAGTTCATTGGGAAATTGTTTATTGAACAAAACACGATTAATCTGCATATTATTATGCTTCTCGGCATAAAGTTCTGTAAATTTATATGCATATCCAGGGATGACAGGTCTATAAAATTCAACCTGAATATCATATTTTATGAATTGCGCCAATGCATATTTATATTTGTCTTCTCGCTCTCTTAGACATATGCATACGACCTTATCGTATCTCTCATTTATTAAATTCATTTATCTTGCTCTTAATGTTTCAATTACATTATATAATTCTAATTTTCTTTCTTCTAACCACAATTTGTATGTATCTTTGTATACTATTTCGGTATTCCATGTATTGTCTTCTACCCACATAGCATAATTTCCTGTTTCTTTACGAAATTGATCTCTCATTTTTGTATTTTTTCCTTCAAGCCATTCAACATAATCTTCACTTAAATACTTATGTCTATTTTTTGGATTTATGTGGTCAATAGCTTCTAATCCTGTTTCGAACTTAAATTTGAGTTTTAAATCTGTTGGTGTCATATTATTTAATTTTATTTTTTAAATTCATTCTTCTTTCATCAGTCCATTTATTCTTAGAAAGTGATTCTATAAGTTCTGGATCTGTTATTGGTATCAAATGAGCATTTTTAATATCATGTTTTCCTCTTATGTCATAAAATTCTTTGTCAATTTTGGTCCATACATGATTGCCATCATAAAAGGCTTCTGCTGTAGGAAATATAGTTTTAAGAATTTCGTAAAATTGATAACAATTACCAAAGCTGTATATTGATATTGAAGCGCCAAAAGATTCTCTTATAGTATTTATTACATCTGTAGGCGTCATTTATCATAATCTAAATTTAAAAATCTATCTCGAAGAATTTTTGATGCTCCGGGTAATTTTTCAATTGTATTTCCTGAATTAATTAATACATCGTCAAATGTATGAAATTTTCCTTCTGTTGTAATACATGATTTTATTTCACTCCTATATTTAAATACTAAATTGCTTTTATGTTCTTCTATGCTCCAGTTTCTCATTAGAATAATGCTTTAGTTTTTACTATAAATCTTCTTTATCTACAAATTTAATATTTTCCCAATGTTTTATAGGCATCAATGGATCATATTGTTGTTTTATGTATGCCCGCTCTAACCATTTATATTCACGTATATTATAATTATTGACAATTATAGGAAATATCGCGAATCTTCTAATAATTCTTGTGTCTCCAATAATAGGAGTTTTCTTTTTCCATTTCATAATTTATAATTTTAAAATAATGCTTTAGTTTTTACTATTTTTGTTTTTTCTACTTTTAAAATGTCATCTAAAAGATTTTGAAATATGAATTGGCTATCACAATGATTTTTTGTTATTTCAAAACTACAATCAAGATATTTCTTTTTTAAATCTTTACTTGCATCTATTTCATTTATCTTTTCAACGATTTCTTTTACATTACTTAGGTCCTTTTTAACAAACAGGCCATAGGTATCAAGTTCAATAAATTTCTTATCTGTTTTCTTGCCATTTTCATAAATGTAACAATGTGAGGCCCAATGGTAATCAAACATAGGAATTGTTCCAACACCTATGATTTCACATTGTGCATACTCAAAGTTATCACCATAAGCATCTGCATCCAAATGATAAAAATCGGCACCCACTAAAGATGAACTTAAAGTCTCCATTCCATCAACATAATCATATGGGCCAAAGATGTATATGTGTTCATAACTTCTGTCTGTATTAAATGCAGACATTCCAGTCTCAAAGAAAGCCTTATTTACTTCAATGATATTGGCTTTAGGTATCTTATTATCAATATCTTCATAGAAAATGTTTAATGCACCGAGTGATCTCTCGACGCCTTTCATTTCAAGTAATATGTTATTCTGTTTAGCATATGGGAGGAACCCAAACAACCTGTCAGGCTGCTTGAATGTGGCATATCGACCCAAGTAGGTGATCTTTTTCATATGATCCTGCTTACGATATTTTTGAAGTTGAGAGAAATCAAAGCCTACTTGAAGTTGAATAAATTTCTTACGAACATCTGATCCAAATTCATCGACCAATTTTTTATAGAATGGTGATGTAATGCTATGAGAAACAATTCCATCACATTGACTGCATAGTTCAAGAAAATTAGCATTACGGTGTATAGATGCTATCTTGTGATCATTTTGAAATATAATCTTCTTAACTTTTACATTCTTAACCATCTCAAGAAATCCATCAATAGCCCATTGTGAATGCTTTATACTTGGGACACTATTGATAAACACATAATCAAATTTACTGTTAAAATGATCAGAAAATCCACTTATGTTTTTTTCAGTTATAGATTTATAGGAAGGCATATCTTGAGAATTACCTCTTCCCCACTTTTTATCATCTACTACAAATACATCATGTTCTATGTCTATCTTTTTCAAGAAATTACATATCTCAATCATATAGCGAGTTACACCTGCGCCTTCGACGCCTCTACCTAAAATTAATGCTATTTTCATCCTTGTGTTTTATTATAATATGTTTTATACTTTATTTTCCCACATTTTGAACACTTCCATTCACTTTTATATTTAGGATGGTCGTAAATGTTTCGTACGAAAACTAAATCATGTTTATTACATTTGGTTTCATTCATCATCATCGTTGTTTAAATAATAATGTAAAGCTTCTTTTGGTGTATTTTTCCAGTATTTCATATCTACAAAGAAATGTGTTTCAACATCTTGGGCTTCATCTCCGCATACAACAGTTTGAAAACCTGTGCTTGTTACTGCCCAAAGACCATTATCATCATAGAGTAGATTTGGTGCATGACCAAGATTGGCTAATTGCTCCATGATAAAATCAAAGGGTAGGAATTCAAAATGGTCTCTAATAGATTTTTCAATTTCAGCCGCTATGTCATCAATTTTCTTTTCATCTTCAGCCAACTCAGGATAATCATAGTCATTCTTTTCTTCATTATAAAAAGAGTTTCTTTTGCGAATTATACTGTAGCGGAAATTATTAAGCGAAGAGATTTCGTTTTGAAAGTTTTCCATGATTATATTTTAGGATGAATATAATAAAATCTTTTGTATTATATGCGAAGAGCTTGTTAAAGTTTTGTTAAAAACAAAGGGAACCGAAGTTCCCTTTATATGCTGATTTTTAATAATTTGTTATTCTTCATCATCGAGTTCTTCTCGAAGTCTTTCAAGTTCTGCCCAAGTCTCTTCATTAGCAGCAACTATTCCAGAAGCATCAAATGCACTTTCACCATTATCAAATAATTCCTGAAGTTCATCCATTGAAATATCCATAAAAGTTTCAATATCTTCACTTTCAACTTCAAAATCTGTTGCAAGATATTCTGCAACTTCTTCTAACCAAGTATCAAATTCATCATCTTCTTCATCTATCTCATCTTCTATTTCTTCTGGAGGATCAATATTTTGATTTATATCATAATTAGCAGGATCATTTAATCTATTAAATTCTTCATCATCTTCAATAGCTTCTCCTAAGAATTTTTTAACTTTGCTTGCTTTTTCAGTTTCGGCCTTAGCTTTTTCTGCTTTTTCGGCTTCTATTTTTTCCTGCTCTTTTTGTTTCTTATAATCTGCAATAGCAGTTTTCATAGAACCTTTGAATATATCATTATAAAATGCGGTAAATGCTTTAACGGCATTGTTAGATCCACATCTGAAAATCTCTTCTTTTTCACCACCTGATAAATTATAAACTACAAGATATACTTGTGGAGCATTAAGGTCTCTTTCTGGTTCTTCCATTGGTTGTTCCATAGGAGCTTCTGCAGGTTCTTCAACAGGAGAGCCTTCTGGTTCTTCTGCTGGTGCTTCTGCTGGAGGTGCAGCGGGAGTTTCTGCAGGTGCTTCACCACCAAGATCTAAATCTAGGTCTAAATCACCACCTTCTTCAGGTGTTTCAGCTGGAGCTTCATCACCAAGATTTAAATCTAAATCAAGATCATCGCCTTCTTCAGCTTCATTAGTAACTGCGGGTCCAGCGGGTGCTGCTCCAGCAGGATTAGGAACCATTTGTTCTTCAAAGAATTCCTTTTTAGGTTGAACTTCTTTTCCTTCTATAATTTCTTCTTCTGGTTCATCTGTTGCGCCCAAACCACCTTCAATACTACCATCTGATAGTGTTTTTACAGGTAATTCAAGAGTGCCTACAGCGTAATCACTGCCAAAAAGTTTATATACATCTCCCGGTTCAGTAAATTGTTTCTTGGTTTGTTGGTTTTCTTCCCAAAATTCTTTAAATCTAAGAATTTCACCACCAGAATCTTTTTTGAAATCTTCAAAGTCTTTGGTGATTTTATCCACAATTTTTAACGCATCTTGTTCCTTTGATTTAAGGGTTTCTTTATCTGTACCAGCTTCTTCTTCTTCGAATAAGCTAAAGAATTTATAATCATAAAATTCTCTTAAAGATTCGCGTACATGTTTCATAATTTTCACTATTTTATTTTATATATTCAAACAATTTTTACTAGAATATATATTAAAAATAAAAGTTATAGCCATGAAATACACCGAGTTCTTAAAATTAAACGAAATAGCAGCCGCTAAAGGCACAACTGTTAAAAAATATATGTTAAATGAAGCAGAACCTCCAGATACAGGTCAAAACACAGATCAAAACACAGGTGAACTTAAAACAGAAAAAGGAAACATTTTTACTCGTTGGGGAATAATGAAGAAAAAATTAAATGCACAGGGAAAAAAAGTGCAAACTGGTGTAATTGAAAAAGTTATAAAACAATATTTACCAGCAGTATTAGAAGGTGAAAGAGCAATTGCTCAACAAATAGTTAATGCTAAAAAAGACGGCGGTAGAACAGATGAAGAAATATTACAATTAGTAAATAAAAATTTAGAAGGTGCTAAAGTTAAAAGACAAAAACAATTAGATCTTATTGATAATACAACTGACCAATATATTAAAAATGCGCAGGGAATGATGAACAAAAAGATAGATGCCAGTAAAATGAATGATAAAAATAAGCTTAACATGAAAAATTATTGGCTTTTACTTTTAACACAAATTAGAATGAATGCATATGCGCAAATGTCAAAACTTATTTCTGAAGATGTTAAAAAAATATTTGGTGAAGATGAAGAATCATTAAAAATATATGAACAAATTCAAAATGATCTTAACATCTTACAACAAAAACAAACTGATTTACAAAAAACTGTTGAAGAACAAAAACAAAAAATACAAGAATTAGAAAGACAACTTCAAACACCAACAGATTCATCAACAAATATAGATCCAAGTACAAATATTAATCCTCCACAACCAAATCAAGGACAACCAGGTCAAGGACAACCCACAGCATAAATAATATAATATAATAAAATATGGCAAAATTAGTTTGTGAATCATTAAATGAATTCAATTTGATTAAAGAAGCAGGTGATCGCGAAGGTGGTGCTATAGTAGGTGCAGCTAAAAATATAGGATATGCTGCTACAGCTCTTCCTGGTCAAGCTTTACGTTGGGTTAGAGCAAAAGCCATTATAAAAAAATATCAAGCTGTGATACCTAAAAGAATAGAAAAAACATTTGAAAAATATCTTCCTAATATAAAAGAATTAGTTAAAAATACTCAAGCTAGAAAAGACACGGTTGAAAAATCAGGTGCAGATGAAGATGTAAAGAAAAATCAATATCAAGATATACTTAAAGACACAGTTGACCACATGCAAGAAGTATTGAAAAGCATTAAAGATGCAATGGAAGGACAATTAAAAGTATATGCAGATAATATAGGTGATCGTTTAGAAAGAACAGGAACTCTTACAAATGTTAAATTTAGCGCTCAACAAAAGCGAAGTCTTTTAACAATGTGGAGAGGAGTAGAAGACGAAGCACATAAATTAATGCAAGAAAAATTTATCAAATTAATAAATGATCCACAACTTTCACAATTCCAATATTTAAAAGCAGAACTAGAAGCTTATATAGAAAAAATAAGATATAATCGTCATGATTTTGATTTTGGAGAAGATTCAGATGAAACAGTTTTAAAAGCGGGATCAGATGATGAAAAACTATACAATTATATTATCAATACAGTAAGAACACAAGGCGAAAACATTGAACTTGATAAAGCATATAAAATAGAACATTCAAAACAATGGGATTCAAATATATTGGGTGCAAGAGATGCAGATTATGTTGGATTTAAAATCGATAATACTAAGAGTAAAATGGGATATGCGTTTTATGATTTTATAAAACCAAGAACAGGTAAAGGAAGATTAATAAGAAGTCAAAAATCACCCAATTTAAAATATTTTATTGATGAAACACGCAATGAAACATTTGATAATGGAAAAGATAGATTTGACGCTATATTCTTAACAATAAAAGTATAATTATATTATGGGTGCTATAGAATCATATGAATTTTTTAAAAAATTAGAGAAACAACTAAACGAAATAAATTCTCTTTACAATAATTTGAAAGCAGATATCAATCGAATGAGTGCTGGACAAATTAAACTTCAAACATCAAAATTATTGCATAGAATAACAAAAATAAATTTAGATGAAGTAAATGATTATGTTAAACAGGCAACAGGATATGGTATACAAGATGCAATGAGAAAAAAAGGCAAAGAGGTTGAAAATACTATTAAAAAAGTTAAAGATTTTATATATTCTCTAAAAGAACCTGAAAAATCTCAAGAAGAAATAGAGACTCAGACAGAAGATAGAACTACACCATTAGATAAAAAATTAGATTATATTCGTGATAAATATGCATTTCTTCAAAAAGAAATGGATACAACTGACACAGCAACTGTATTAAGAGATGCTAAAAGACTTGAAAATATATTATCTAAATTAAACTTTGAAGATCTTCCTGAAGGCGATTATGAAGAAATGGTTAATATAAAGAATGATGTTTCAAAAATGATAAGAACTCTTCAAGGAGTTGAAAAATCTGAAAAATATGGTCCTTATATTCAT
>Ga0208980_10000213_pt1 | contig 30469 bp, 24 predicted proteins | sample WetSurMetagenome_3_FD_187993 | JGI IMG/M metagenome (GOLD analysis project Ga0208980, IMG submission 187993) | Wetland microbial communities from Twitchell Island in the Sacramento Delta, sample from surface sediment Aug2011 Site A1 Bulk (version 2) | ecosystem: Environmental > Aquatic > Marine...
GACCCCAATCAATGCGGTAATTGCCAGCATGATATCGTTTTCCGTAGCTGTGACCAGTAATTTTATTTGGAACCGTTATTGGACCTACCCGGATTCACGCACCAAACGGGTCAGTCACCAATTAGTCCAATTCTTCCTGATCAATCTCATTGGTCTGGCAATCCGTACCCCACTTTTTGCATTTCTGGAACCTAGAATGATTGCCCTGGCGGAGAAATATTACAGCCAGTCTTCGCTATCAGCTACGACGATCGGGCACAACCTCTCCCTGGCGATTGCCGTAGGAGTTGTTTTGTTATGGAATTTCTTTGCGAACCGTTATTGGACGTATGCTGATGTCAGCTCTTAAAGGATCATCATGTCAAAATCCAAAATGACCCATCGCCAGCGCATGGAAGCTTTGTTGAGCGACAAACCTCTCGATCGCGTGCCCGTAGCACTCTGGCGCCATTTCCCGGTGGATGACCAGGAACCGGAGAGCCTGGCCAGGGCTGTTTCCGATTTTCAAGAGCAATATGATTTCGATCTGATCAAGGTCACACCGGCATCCTCCTATCAGGTCAAGGATTGGGGTGCAAGCGATATCTGGAAGGGAAATCCGGAAGGGACCCGGGAGTATAGTGAGCGGGTCATTCAAAAGCCGGAGGATTGGGAAAAACTAAAGCCATTAAGTATAAAAAAAGGCTGGCTGGCCGGCCAACTGCAATGTGCTGCCCTGTTATCTGCCAGGTATTCGTCCCATACACCTGTCTTACAAACCATCTTTTCTCCCTTGGCCCAGGCTAAAAACCTGGCCGGCAACGAACACCTCATCATTCATATGCGAAAGCATCCTGAAGCGGTATTGCACGCGCTCAATGTGATTGCCGAAACCACGCTCCAATTTGTAGATGCCCTGGTTCAATCTGGTGTGGACGGCGTATTCTTTGCTGTGCAGCATGCCCAACATGCTTTCCTCTCCCAGGAAGAATTCTTAAAGTTCGGAAAAGCTTTTGACCTCACGGTTTTGGAAGCTGCTCAACCATTATGGTGCAATCTGGTACACATTCATGGCGAGAATATCCTTTTCGACCAGGTGATTGATTACCCCGTGCAGATCTACAACTGGCACGATCAATCCACGCCCCCGAATCTCAAGCAGGGTTTGTCGCGTTTGAACGGCGTCGTGTGCGGTGGATTGAAGCAATGGCAGACGCTTGTGCTGGGTACCCCTGAAGATGTTGAACGGGAAGCCAAGGCAGCAATCAAGCAAACCGGTGGGCGTAGATTTTTATTGGGTACCGGATGCGTGACGCCGGTCACAGCTCCAAGTGGAAATATCCTGGCTGCCCGTCAATCGGTGGAATAACAGGCATTGTATGTCAAATCCAAGGATCATTGCAGGCAGCGCTCGTGGCATCCGCATCAAGCCTGTTCCAGGTGACACAACCCGACCGATTACCGACCGGGTCAAGGAGAGCTTGTTCAACATCATCAGCATGGATGTCAGACAATCAAGCTGGCTGGACCTCTTCGCCGGAACCGGCAGCGTGGGTATTGAGGCCTTAAGCCGGGGAGCGGTTTTTGTTCAGTTCCTCGATAAGGAACGGTTGGCGGTTAATACCATCAAAATTAATCTTCAATCCACGAAACTGGCTGACAGGGCTGCAGTGTCTCTGACGGATGCGTTCGATTACCTCAAATCCAACCCATCCCGTCAATTCGACTATATTTTTATCGCTCCCCCGCAGTATCACGATCTCTGGCGCAAAAGCCTGGCTGAACTTGATCATCATCCAGGCTGGTTGTCAGAGGATGGATGGGTCGTCGTGCAGATTGATCCGGTTGAATACTCGGAGATGGAATTAGAGCATTTTTCCGAGTTCGATAAAAGACGTTACGGCAGCACACTTTTGGTGTTTTACCGATAAAGTCATCCAAACTCTATTTTCAGTTCATCTTCTTCATTGTAATAATATCTGGCGCTAAAGATATCGACCAGGGGACGTGATAGACTCACCCTGGGAAGGATTATCGTCAAATCCTCCACCAATGCATACTCGTTGATGGCCTTCATCGGAATCCATTCGAGCAGGCCCTCAGCGGATGCCACCAGCTGCCCGCTTTGATATTCTCCCCGAAAGACATAGATCGCAATACCTTTTGGCTCGCCGGCATCCACCAGGATTGTGCCACATAGAGTCAACGGATCTGCCTGAATTCCGGCTTCTTCCAGTAGTTCACGCCTGGCTGCTGAGAGCACATCCTCTCCCTGCTCAATATGCCCGCCGATCCCATTGTATCGATTTGGCCAGATCCGTTTGTGTGGACCACCTTTCAACAAGAGTACTTCCTCACCCTTAAATATAAAAATTAAAACCCTGGGGATTACGGCATAACGATCGTCACTAACTCCCTGCTCTGATCGAGGCATAATTTCTCCTTTAAAAGAAAAATGAGATAGCCAATCAGTGGCCATCTCATTGATCTTCAATTCATTAATCCGATAAGTCGAATAATTCGCCGATTTCCTCTGGTTTTGATTCTTCACCGAGGTAGACCTTGTAATCGGGACGGATTACGTTCGGTTTAACCATCTGGGTCATGATCTTTCGAGTACCGGGTAAGCCCAACAATTCAAAGATGCGAGTGAATTGTGCTTCCCAGGCCGCCGATAAGTCTGCCTTGACATTCTCCGCAAGACCCCAACTCTCTTTTTTAAACGCTCCCAGTGCATTTTTTCGTAATCGATAATAAAACTGCTCGTCGGTCATCGTATCAGTCTTTTCTTTGGCAAACGTGTCCTTGATATAGGTGTACATTTTATCTTTCAATTTTTTAGGGACCATATCAAAGAAGATATTCATGAAATTTGTAGCCAGGTGGACTTCACAAGCTTCCGCTTCCACGAACTTTCCAAATGCATCCTCAGGAAGTGTGGAGGCGCCATGTTGAACCGCACCACCCAGGCCATATTCATTCTTCGCAATGCGGCTAAGTTTCTTCATAATTTCAAAATCTACATTCACCTGGGCAATCTTGCCATCCGGCAGGACAACCCCACCGTGGGACGTACCTGTCTGAATGCTGATCTTGCTGAGGCCTGTGATTCCGGTTATCTGGTTATTTAATTCATCCGCGTATCCATCCAGATAGGCTTTTAACTCCTCGGCGGTAGAATTATGTCCACCAACTTCACCGATTTCACCACCTACAGAGATCACGACACTCTCTGGTTGAACGGAACGAATATAGGTTGTAAACATGGCAGATAATTGTGTATTCAATACTTGCTGAGCTTGTATGGTTGACTGGTTGAGATCAACCAAAGTGGATGTATCCACGTCAATATTATAAAAGCCCGCAGTTATGGACTCGCGGATCAACGACCGCAAGGATTCCACTTCTGAATCATGGTTGGCAAGATATCGCTTGGCAGAAACCTGATAATGGTCTCCCTGCAGGAAAACAGGACCTTTATAACCTTCAGCAATAGCAGCACAGAAAATGGAGGTCGCATATTCGGCGGGTCGTTGATCGGTATAATTCATCTCAGAACGCGCGATCTCGAAGATTACCGGGCCGGCATCCAGCCTGGCCATCGACCGAAAAACAGCCCTGGCAGCATCAAAGGTGAGCACTCTCAGATTAATAGCCGGCACAACAAAGGCAGCTTTGACATCCCCACGACCGCGCGCCATATAAAGCTCATGGATCGATGCAGGTATGATCCCCAATTCAAGCGCGGTAATGCGTGCAAGATATCGAGCCAATCCCTGCAGTGGGCCTTCTTCCAGCGCGGATATTTCTGCCAGATGATGGATATTAACCTGAAGTTTCTTCAGGTCGATCACTTTAACAACACCCTGAGTGATGGTGATGCTGTTATCAAGTTTTTTCAGTATTTCGTTTATTGCATTTGCAGTCACTTTTTCACCTCGAGCTGAATACTTTAACTCAGGAACATCGGCACGCCCATGAAATCCTTAATCTTTGGGCGGTAATTTTCGATATCATAGAACGCGGGTACATCCACACGCTTCTTACCGGATAGGATCAATTCGACCGGAACGGTTGTGTACTTACCACCATGCAGAGCCACCATTTTTCCGGTCTCACCCCGTTTGACCAAATGCGCTGCCATATTACCATAAGACATGGCAACCATGCGATCCAATGAGTCCGGTGCTCCAGATCTCATCAGGTAAGCCACCTGCTGGTACATAATATCCTGGCCTGAGCGCTTCTTGATCTCGGCTGCCAGGACCGACCCAATACCGCCCAACTTTCGATGGCCATAAGCGTCCATCTCGCCGGATTCGTAAACATCACTACCCAGCATGATGGCGCCTTCTGAGATGGTCATCATTGCATAATTGGACGGGTTGTTGCGTTTATCTTCAACCAGGAAAGCCACCAGACGATCGACATCAAATGGCACTTCCGTAATAATCGAACGATCTACATAAGATAAGAAAGATGCAATTAAGCTGGTCTCGCCTGAATTTCGGCCGAACAATTCCACCACCCCGATGCGTTCATGTGAACCGACAGCTGTACGCATGTTGGTGATGAAATCCACGCTGCGTGTGATGGCCGTTGAAAAACCAATGCAATAATCGGTGCCGTAAATATCATTATCCATTGTTTTGGGAATGGCGACGACCGGGAAATTCTCGCGATGCAGCCGGACTGCATAACTAAGGGTATCATCCCCACCAATCGGACAGAGGACATCAATGCCGAGATGATCCAAAACACGCTTAACATGTTCGGTGTAATCCATGGTGCCCTGATCATCGATCTGCTTTCCAAGTTTACTATCCTTAAGAAAATCAGGAACCGCAGATGGCTTGACATTTTGTGGGTTCGTGCGTGAGGTGTGCAGGAAAGTACCTCCCGTGCGATCGATCGTGCGGACATCTTCACGGGTTAACTTTTTGACATAATAATCGTGTGTTGACGGTTCATCCAGGTTGTAATTTAATAATCCACCCCAACCACGGCGAATACCATACACACTCATATCAAAATCCATGGCATTTAACACCAGAGACTTCATGCAGGGATTCAACCCAGGGACATCACCACCGCCAGTTAATATACCAATTGTCTTTGTCATCTGATTACCTGTATCTTGAATTAAATACTCGGGATTATACCCGGCTTTTAGCTATTTGATTCCATTAAAGCCGGGAGGTGAAATTTTACTTTCGTACCTATATCCAAATTGGATTCCACCAGCATTTTTCCACCCAGGCCTTCAATTCTTTCTTTTAGTTGATTTAACCCGCCTGGCCTGCCGTCTGCCAACTTGCCGATATCAAATCCTTTTCCGTTATCTTCAACCAGGACCTCAATCGAGCGGTCATTGTACTCGATCTGCACGGTCACCAGTGAAGCCTGGCTGAAGGTCATGACATTCATTAATAATTCCTGAACCGAGCGAAATACAATCGTATCGAGGATCTGACCCAAGGGGCGTTCTGTTCCATTCACTTTCAATGATATTTCGATGTTGCCATGGTCCTTAAATGTTTCAAAATACTTTTTGAGGGTCAGGATCAAGCCTTGATCATCCAATGTAAATGGTTTTAATTCATAAATAAAATTCCGGACTCTCTGGAAGACCTTCATGGCTGAAGCCTTCAGGTTCGTAAGTTCTTCTTTAGCCTGGTTTGGATCACTATCATAAGCTCTAAGCGCTATTTCTATCTGAAGGATAAAGTTGGTGAGTGTTTGCGCCGGTCCATCATGCATCAGCTTGGAAAGTTTCGTCCTTTCCAATTCTTCGATACGAATTATTTGCTCAAGATTTTTCTCGCGCCCACCTGTTTGTGACTCACTCCCGCTGAAAGCATCACTTTTCAAGTAATTTTCGATCTGGTGTAATAAGTCCTGGTAATGCTGTGCACGATCCTGATCGGCTTCGATCTTGTCGATCTGGCCTTTGATCAATAAATACCGTTTTTGGGCATCCAGGGCATTTTCATAAGCTAATTTGATATCCGCTTTTGATGTATTCTCTAAATCTTGAACGGTCTGTTGAATGCGTGTGGAAATATCCGTATTACGCTGTGTCAGCTTATTTACTTCCTGACGCATTTTTTCGAGCGTACTGGTGCACTCGTTAAGGGTGTTTTGAGATGATCGAATCTCATCCTCGATCATCTGACTGATCAACTCGGAGTCTGCCCTTTCCGCTATCGTATTTTGTGATTCAGCCATGTTTCACTTCACCTGTACAATGCTTTACAAATATGTGAGTATAGCACAAATCTTTGGTTGTAATCACCTGCGGGTCAGCTTGGCTGTCTGAAGTAATGATTGATTCTGATCAATACTGGGGTCGTATCATCCACCAACGAATCCAATAAAGTCCCATCATTGCAAATACGGCATAAAAAACAGCATGAATTATAAAAAATACCGTTGACCCGATGAACAAACACATTACCCATGGGATAAGTAATAATAAAATGACCGAACCCCATAAAAATGGTCTACCGGATGAGCCTTGACGTGTCATCCAGGAACAGATGATCATGATAATTCCAGGCATACAAAATATTTGAACCCCCGGTAAGACAGGAAAAACAACCAGGCTGGTGATGATCAAACAGAGAGATACTTTCCAAGCCAGCCCTTCCATATTTTTTTTGGAATATGATGATGATGATGCCACCAGTATCAATAGAAGACAGAGATGCAGGATCAGATTTAACCAAAAAGTGTTCGGATGGCTGATTCGGATCAGCTGGGATAACATGGAAGAATAGGTACCATTTTGAGATATATCCTGTACGATGGACGTCAGCCAACCCTGAATCCAAGTGGGTAGGATGATCAAAGAGATGACCACTTCGAAGATGAGCCCCGCATAAAAACCGTTCAGGAATTTTCGCCGTTTTGCCTTAATAGCCCAAATGTTGAGGAAAATCGCCAGAAGAATTCCATATTGAGGGAATAACAAAACGCATGTACCCATAAAGCCTGCGAGTACATCCTGCCGGGCTTGTAACAACACGAGTACCAGCATGCAAACGAAAAACAATTGCGGAAAAAGGTTCCCGGCTTCAAGAGCCATGACACTATAAAAGTTTAGGACGCTAAATAATGCAATAACTGCTAAAACCCAGGTGTCAATTGCTTTATCCTTTAATGACATCATCAGGAGGCTGCCTGTGACCAGGCACAGAATGCTGAACACCATCCATGCCGTTTTAGCAACCGCCATTGGGAGGAGTGTAAATGGCAGAATCACCCCCGTCGTCAGTAACGGGTATCGGAAATAGATCACCAGACCGTTCTCCTTGTCTTCTATTCCGATTGCCTGCTGATTACTAACCTGAACACCATTAAGCGGATCATATGGGTTGCGCCCTTGGGTGATCCAGTTTTTGGAAGCGGTGTAGTTGATGGAAAATTCATCAAAACCAACAACTTGTGGGGTGAAACGTGCCAGGAAGAGCGTACCCAAGGACAGTAGGCTAATACTTCCTATCAAAAAAAGTATGATATGTGAAATACGGACGGGGGCAGCTCTCATGTTCAATGACTATTCGATGGATTACTAATTCTTCCGAAGATGACGGCCTGGTTATCACGATACAATTCCTCCCAACCATAGAACGGCAGGATATCAACGATATGCCAACCCGGCTCAATGACAATGAAATTGACATCCCACCGGTCAAGGATCGCCTGCCAATCCTCTTTGGCATTCATCACGTTCAACCATTGGCCAATGATCTCATCTCCAAACAGGTCCGCCCGGCTGTCAATAAAGACAGGATACTCACGCAAATACCAATCAAAATACCCTCCCCAGTTATAAGAATTCATCATTTTACCCATCGGTTGGTTGGTAGTTATCCACTCACGTGCATGTTTGGGAAAGGTTTTCACCTCTGATTGAGCTATATTTGTCTCAGTATTGGTGATGAATACTTTGAATATCACTGTTGAGAAAATAATTGCGGTTGTGATCAAGAAAACCCACTTGACCGCTTTCGGTGTATTTTGATTGACCGACACCTTCATCTCGTCAATCGATCGTTTCATTTTTTCAGAGTCGGTCCAGTGATTATTCTGGAAATCAACAATTAAAGACCACAGGTACCTGGAAGTAATGATCATGCCGATCACGACCAGAAAGGATAATTGTCTTTGCCAAATAAAACCTGAGGCAGTAAAGAAAATAAAGCACAATAAATCCGACCAGTTGACCCGTCGCGGGGTTAAGATCAGGATCGCTGCCATCCCAAGCGCCAACCATAGATAGAGTTGCTGGCCAACTATATGAAAATCCGGGGAAGCCCATTCAGTGATCATTTCGCTGCCCGCTTCAGGATTTAAGGTATTAATGAGTGTCGCCCATACTTTAGCACCCATTGGATGAATCATGACAGCTGCCAGACAAACTAGAAAAATAACTGCGATATGAACGAGCTTGTGCCTGTCAAGATTTGGTTCGTCAGAACGATACCAAAACGCGTTAACCAAGTTACCAATGACAATAATAACGATGTAGATAAACCCAATTACGAATCCACCATGCAGATTCGCCCAAAGGACAAACACTGGAATAAGCCAAATTAACAGATCTTTCTTGTTCTTTAGATAAGAATCGAGGATAAGAGCGACCAATAAAAGGCAAACTAAAGTAACCATTTGTGGTCGGGCTTTATAAAAGGGGATCAGCAGGACCGCTGCGACGATAATAAGAAATGCTCTGTATACTGGAGGTCCCTCCATTTGAAAATACATCAGCAGCATGGTTAAAAGAGCCATCAAGCAGATCCAGATGGATAATCCAGTAAATCCCCCCAACCGATAAGTAACATACAGCCAGAGTTCGGTCAGCCAGGCGTGCGATGACCAGGATTCTCCAAATCGTGTATATGAAAAGGTGTCTATCGTCAGCGGTCGGTTTTGTTCATATGTTGACTCGCCCGCCCGTAGATGCCACCAGGTATCTCCATCTAAAGGTTGGACAGTTGAAATGAGCAAGACCGCCATAAAGGCGATCACAACCAGGAAGGTCTCCACACTTTTACCGAATTTTTGCGGCTTAGCCGGTGTTAGCTTCACGATGTACTTCCTTTAGGGCTATTGATAATCAATTTAATCGGCAATAAGGCAATACTATCGATCATGGGATTACGTGAGATCGATATATGATCATCGGTGAGAATACCAGAATATCTCATTATTATAACTACCTGGCTACTCTTCAGTCCCCAACCCGATCTCTCCGGGTTGTACCAATCGACTGAATGCATAAAAGACCTGAAAATCACCTATCCTTTTTTCTTTCCAGGTGATATTCAGCTTGGTAAATTGAGAACGAAGATAATCATCCAACCATGGCTGGCGTGCAGTGATATAACTTATCTCAGTCGCCTGGTTTACCACCGTCTCGTATTGAGCATAACGGCTGTCACGGGAGGTATATCCAAAATCGCGATGGTAAGGAAGCCTGGGAACGAATATTAAAGATTCATCCGATAGAAACGCCAATGGATATGATACCCAGTAGGTTGTATACCCACGCTCGAGTGATAGGTCCTTCAAGAAACCAATTAATTCCTTCCGGTGGGCCTGATCGTGGATAGTAGTCGAATCAAATTGGGTCGTAAAACCCGGCGGGTTTGCTTTCCAGCATTGAACTGTACCCACCAGGTTAAAGACAAGGATTATACCCAGGATCAACCACCGCCATCCTCCCATTTTACCGGAAAGCGATGACAGGTAGTTGCCCGCTAAAATGGCGAGTGGAATGGCCATGGGCAGGAAGTACCGACCAGAGGGATCGTTCCCAAATGAAGTCAATATAAATCCAATGGTTACGGTCAGTATGACGCCCCAAAGCAGGTTGATTTTATTAACGGCTTGATCTTTGCCTTGATACATCTTTTTGGAACCGATGAGTATCAATGTCCAAATACCGATTACTAACGGAACAAGCGGTAGAGCCAGCCACTGGATTCCCCAGGGTGGACGTAATCCAAAAATCACGGTTATCCCAAAAAGCAGGAAAGATACGATCCTAGTACCTAAAGCAGATAAATAACCCACATTTTCAGAGGAGATGGCACTCCCCAGCAATTCTGAGAAGAGAGTCGCATAACTGTTTTGAAATCCATATAACAGCCAGGGGAATGCTCCCAATAAACCCCCGGCGATAAAAATGGCCAATAATTTCCAACGTCGCCGCGCATTGTTGGCACGATCCTCGGCAACCGTTTTCCATAATAAAAAGATAAATACAGGAATGGAATATACGAGTGTTAGGCCATTAACCCATAACCCAAATCCACTCAGTATGCCCAGAACGAGCCAACGCGAGTATGTATTTTTCGATAATACAGCGAAGCCCGTTAATAAGATCAAGTTTCCTAAAAACAATGCTTCCCCGTAACCGCCAAGCGATATGGTCGTGTAAAGGGTCACATTAACAGAAGGGATGGCCATTAGGAGCGCAGCCATCCAACCTGCTTCGACTTTGTGAGAAACACGATAAGCCAGTAAATAAGTGGTTACGATCGTCAGGCAATACAGAAATATTTGTAAAAGCCTGATAATCGCAACTGACCGCCCAAATAACAAAAAAGCACCAGCCACGAGCAGGGCATCCAGGCTGCCCATGTAGGATTGCCCCCAGAAAAATACCGGTATCTCCCCTTGCAGGATATGATCAGCCATTAAACCCACCACGGCTTCATCCGCATTGAATGGTAACCTGTCCGTCAGTAACAATGCCAGCTTGATCAAGACGGATAATAATATGATCGCCACCACGACGATCCATGGATGACGAATGAAAAAGCTTTTATCTACTTTTATGTTTTTCATTTATTGGATAGACAGTTTTTCAACCGGGATTTAATTTTACATCAAAGCCGGTTATTTGTTCCTGTTTGACGCCGAAGTCTTCGCCCTCTATAATAGCTTGATAATGGCCAAATTGATAACCAAACCCTGGTTGGTAAACGTTGCAGTTGTTTTCCTCTTCATTGCCTTTGGATGGTATTACTACAATACGATTGCCATTGTTCCTTTTCACCCCGACGAGTCTACTTATATTTTTATGAGTTCAGATTTCAAGCAGTTACTCTCCGAGCCATTGGGGATGGCCTATGATCCTAATCTTAAGTCTGATAATCGGCAACATTATCGCCTGGTGGATCCACCAATAACACGTTACTGGATCGGGGCTGCCTTATCGATTGCGGGAATTGAACCCTTAAAAGAAGACTGGAATTGGGGTTTAAGTTGGCAGGAAAACCTCGAGCATGGCGCGCTGCCGGATCAGAATTTATTGCTGGTGAGTCGCATGGCAGTCAGCTGTCTCTTTCTTCTGGCTTTATACGCAGTCTATCGGACAGGAGTATTTCTTCATAACGAACTCACAGGCATCCTCTCCATTATATTTCTTGGGTGCAACTCGTTGGTACTGCTGCATACCCGCAGGTCGATGGAAGAAGCCTTATTGCTGCCTGCCATCTGCTTATCCATTTGGAGTTTTTCATCTATAAGTCGGCGCCCCTGGCTGTCTGGCCTGGCAGTTCTAATGGCGATCAACGTCAAGCTGTCTGCCTTCCCTCTGTACTTCATTGGCGCCGCAGCGATATTTATGCTTGATCGGGATAAAGTTGTGAATTCCTCCAGACGATTCGTAAACCTTGGGGTTTTCACAGCAGTGATCCTGGCCGGGAGCTACCTTCTCAATCCAGTAGCCTGGTCAAGTCCCTGGATGGTCATTCAACTTGCGATCGGTGAAAGGAGTGAACTCATCAGCAATCAGCTCGCATCCATGCTATCGATCAATTCGGAACTCGCACTGGATTCTCCTGCAAAACGGCTGGCCGGTCTTATCACGCACACATTTTTTAGTTATCCGGCTGCTCTCGATATTGGGAATTATCGAGAGGAGTTAGCCGTTTCGATCAATTCTTACAATGCCACATTTGGTACTGCCTTCCTGCGGGGATTCACCGGTGGTCTGGTGTCTATGTGCCTGGTACTTTTTTGCAGCTTGTTGATGTTGGTCCATATTATTAAAGAGAAGCCTTTTTATGCCTCGATGCGATTCTTGATACTTTCTGGTTTCGGATTATTCATTGCCGCCATGACCATTACCGTAGTATTGCCGTTTCAAAGATATGTTATCCCCTTGCTTCCATTTGTAAGCCTGATTACCGCCTGGGGCATCAGCCAGGTTCTGCAACCGGATAGCAAAGCTCCCGCTTGAGCGGGAGCTTTGATTAACCTCACGATTATTTTAATTCTACAACCGGTTTTTTGCTCTGGCGGATGCCCCATACAACACCGCCAAATAGGATCACAACTACGATCCAGCCACCAACTCCCAGATCCTGGTAGCGCACAATGAGAGGTGCAGCCAGGAGGCTGACCAGGTTAACCACCTTGATCATCGGGTTCAATGCCGGACCGGCAGTATCTTTCAACGGGTCGCCAACCGTGTCGCCCACCACACCAGCTTTGTGGCGTTCGGAACCCTTGCCTGTATTGGCTTTCAGATCACGGGGTTCGTCCTCGATGGACTTCTTGGCGTTGTCCCAGGCACCACCGGCATTCGACATGAACACTGCCAGTAATTGGCCACTGAGGATGACACCGGCCAGATAACCACCCAGCGCTTCCACCTGTAATACGAGACCAACCAATAGGGGCATGAAGATGGCAATGACAGCCAGCGGGATCAATTCTTTCTGCGCGGAGCGGGTCGAAATACCCACCACGCGAGCATAATCCGGTTTAACAGTGCCTTCCATGATGCCCTTGACCTTGAACTGGTTGCGGACTTCTTCGACGATCTGCCCGGCAGCGCGGGACACAGCTCTAATCGATAACGAGCTGAACAACCAGGGCAAGGCACCGCCGATTAAAAGACCGATAAATACCCTTACTTCAGACACACGAATCGAATCCATGACCGGTAATCCCATGCCAGCCTGGACGCGCCCAACATCTGTAATGTATGACGCAAACAGTGCGACCGCAGCAATGACTGCGGATGCGATGGCAACACCCTTGGTGATAGCTTTGGTTGTGTTCCCAACTGCATCCAGATCGGCCATGATCTGGCGCGCCTCCCTGGTTTCCTTGTCATCCAAGTCGTGCCAGGCCATCTCACCAATACCATTGGCATTATCGGTAATGGGTCCATAAGAATCCATAGCGACATTATTCCCGGTGTGGCTGAGCATGCCAATACCGATCATGGCGACTGCATAAAGGACGTATAAGGAACCCTGTGAGTTATAAAGCACTAAAGCAAAAATGAAGCTGACCACGATCACGAGCAGTGCCCAGACGCTGGATTCCATCCCTACCGAAAGACCGGAGAGGATCGTAGTCGCAGGACCTGTGTTGGTGGCTTTGACGATCTCCTTCACCGGTGGCTTGCGGGTAGCGGTAAAGTATGACGTCAGGGGGTTGAATGCCACGGCCAGACCAACGCCGATGGAAGTCAACATCGCCATCCGCCAATCTCCTGCATACAGGATACCTACCAAAAACGACCACAAGATGGTGTTCACGCTGGAGACTTCGTAAGAGCGAAACATGGCTTCTTCAGCATCATGGGCCCGCATGAATTTGATTGGAAATTTTTCCCAGATGGGAACTGTGAATGTGCCCAAAATGGAACTGATCACGCCAATACCACGAATGATAAGCGGATAAACGATCCATTTTAGGCTGTGGGTCGGGTCGACTGCAACCAATGCCAAGCCAAGGATCAACGCGGAAACGATGGTGACCTCATAACTTTCAAAGATGTCAGCAGCCATGCCGGCACAATCGCCCACATTATCACCGACCAGATCGGCCACCACAGCAGCGTTGCGCGGATCATCCTCCGGGATGTCCTTCTCGACCTTTCCAACCAGATCCGCCCCTACATCCGCTGCTTTGGTATAGATACCTCCACCAACGCGCATGAAGAGCGCCAGTAACGTTCCACCAAAACCGAAGCCAAGTAATACATCCGGAGATGCTTTTCCGAAGATTATGAAGATCACGGTGCCGCCCAAAAGACCCAAACCATCTGTCAGCATACCAGTGATGGTACCGGCGTAATAAGCAATTGATAGAGCCTCATTAAAACCACGTCGAGCTGCGGAAGCAGCCCGCACATTCGCCTGGATGGCCATGCGCATGCCCAATTGTCCAACCAGCAATGAGAAAGTTGCTCCCATGATGAATGCGGCTGTTCGCCCGAAGGCGATCACCATCTTGACGGATTCCGCAGGCAGATTACCGAACTCTTCCATGGCCTCTGTGCTGGGTGGAACGATGTAAACACTCAGGAACATTGCAAAGGTAAGAAGTGCTATTGCCGGCAGGATGGTCTTCAGTTGTCGGTTGAGGTAGCTGTCAGCGCCGATGCGGATTGCATTCCACACTTCCTGCATCTTGGCTGTGCCTTTATCCTTCTTTAACACTTTCCCACGCAATAACCACGCATATGCCAGACTGATAAAAGCCGTGATCAGAACCCCCAGGATAGCTATTTGTTCAAAATCATTTAATCCATGTCGAGCCAAACCCAGTATATTCATTAAAACTCCTTATAAAACAATAGAATGAAAACAATTTCTTGAGGACTTGACAAGTCTTGTATTTTACCCAGCCTGCTTCATCCTGTCAATTAATAGAATACCCGCTTTGTGAATGTTTTCTTTTTAGATTAGTCTTGTATTAGAAACATAACAACCACTTGACTTTTGCCTGTTGCATGTTGTATAGTGATACACGGTATTCTAGAGGTTTTATCCCCTATCAACCATATTATCTAATGAGGGAAGGCGAAACCTCTTTTTTTTATTTTCTTGTATCCCTCTACAAGGAGCAACGATGATTAAGGTAACAAAATTGACAAAGGATTACGGTGCGCGTAGAGCCATCGATAATCTGACTTTCCGCGCCCAAAGGGGAGAGATCATTGGTTTTCTAGGGCCCAATGGTGCCGGCAAGACCACAACCATGCGCATCCTGTCGGGTTATATGCCACCCACCTCCGGAAAGGCGGAAATTGGCGGTTTCGATGTTGTCGACCAGTCACTGGAAGTGAGAAAAATCGTTGGTTATCTCCCTGAAACCGTACCCCTTTACAATGATATGACCGTATTTGAATTCCTGAAGTATAAAGCCGATTTGCATCACATCCCGGATGCCGAAGACCGTGTCGATGAAGTGCTCGAAATGATCGATCTGATCGACCGTTCGGAGGGTTATATCGCAGCTTTATCCAAAGGTATGCGCCAGCGGGTGGGCATCGCCCAGGCACTCCTGCACAAGCCGGAGGTTTTGATCCTTGATGAACCCACCATCGGCCTGGATCCCGCCCAGATCATTGAGGTCAGGAATCTGATCAAACGTATCGGTAAAGAGCGCACCATCATGCTCTCAACCCACATCCTTTCAGAAGCGCAACAGGTTTGCGATCGCGTTTTAATCATCAATAAAGGCCATATCGTTGCTGAAGACACACCCCAACATCTTCAATCCCGTCTGACCGGGTCGCAAAGAGTTGAGTTAAAGCTTCGGAAAAATGCAGAGGATGCCATCCCGTTGATCAAGAAAGTAAAGGGTGTCACAAGCGTTACTGCACATGATGATGATTCGATTGAATTTGAGATGAGTGCCAATCAGGATGCACGCCCAAGCGTCGCGAAGGCAGTCGTCCAGGGTGGATTTGAGCTCCTGGAAATGAAACAAAACGCTTTAAGTCTTGAGGATATCTTCCTTGAGTTGACCCGCGATGATACACCCGCGCCAGCCTTGAAAGACAGAGACTAGAAAATCACTTTCAATTCTTCAAGGAAAGGTAAATTATGAGAAACATCTGGACAATCGCTAAAAGAGAATTACATCTATTATTCATAGGCCCGATCGCGTATATCACGCTGATCGTTTTCTTGTTAACACTCGGTATTTTCTTTTATATTGAATTAAATTATGCCATCCAATCCCAATCTTACATTCCAAGCATGGGTACCACCTTCCAATTAATTGCATTTCCCCTGCTGTTCCTGGCTGTACCAGCGATCACCATGCGTTCGATCGCAGAAGAAAAACGAACCGGAACACTTGAGTTCCTCCTGACTGCACCTGTCCGGGATTGGGAATTGGTCATCGGAAAATGGTTGGGTGGTTTTTTGTTCTTCGTAATCGCTCTGTCTGTTACATTTGTCTACCCGTTGATCTTAAATATCCTGGTAGACCCTGGCATCGATATGGGCGCCGTGCTCGTTGGCTATCTTGGTCTGCTGCTGATTGCCTCCTGCATGGTGGCAATTGGTATCGCCATCTCGGCTTTAGTACCCAATCAGATAGCGGCTCTTTTTGCCACATTGGGTGTGATCATCATCTTTTGGATTCTCTCCAGCCCAGCCCAATACATGCAGGGATTATGGTCTGAAATCCTGCTCAATATGAGCCTGACCAACCATTTATATGACACCTTTTTAGCAGGCGTGATCGACTTGAAAGATGTTTTATATTACATCAGCTTCACGGTTTTTGCTCTTTTCATTGGGAAAACCGCAGTTGAGATTAGGAGATGGGGCTAATGAACCCGAAATATCGAAAATACGCTGTGATCGGTTTATATGTTGCCCTGGCAGCTGCTCTAACTGCGCTGGGTTTGTATATCGTTTATAAACAATTCAACCTGGGCATTCAGGTTGCACTGGGATTTATCGTCGTCGGACTGGCATTCTTTGCCATGATGGATCCACAACGCGTCCGTGAAGTATTCACCGGTCGCCAGGTTAAATATGGCTCCAATGCACTTATCATGGGCCTGGCTATACTCGGTATTTTGATCATCGCCAATTACCTTGTCTATAATCACAATGAATCCTGGGATCTGACCCAGGATAAGCAAAACACCCTCACTCAGGAAACCATCGACATGCTGGCTGCCCTGCCCGAGAATGTGACTGCTGAAGCTTTCTTCTCCAGCTCATCAAGTCCTGATTCTGCCCGCGCAATCCTTAATCAATACAAAGCCGAATCGAATGGTAAATTCGATTTCGTAGTCATTGACCCGGTGAAGAATCCGGTTGCGGCCCAGAATGCCAACATCACAACAGACGGTACGGTCGTCTTGCGAATGGGTGACAGGATGGAGCCGGTCTCATATCCAAGCGAAGAGCAGATCGATATCGCCCTGGTTAAGCTGATCAATCCACAATCCAGATCCGTATACTTCCTGACGGGACACGGCGAACATGACATCACCGCCTCTGATCAGGAGAACGGATTATCTTCACTGAAATCCATGCTCGAGTCGAAGAACTACTCTGTCGCCGGGCTCAACCTGCTGCTCGAGAATAAGATTCCTGAAGATGCATCCGTTATCGTCATAGATGGACCCCAAAAACCTCTTTCCCAAACCGAGGTGGATCTTCTCAAGAATTATCTGGAAAAAGGTCATGCGCTCATCCTGATGCAGGACTCCATCGCACAATATAAAATCGGTGAATTTGCCGACCCATTGGCAGAATATATCACCCCTGCGTGGGGTCTGGTATTTAATAACGACCTGGTTGTGGACCTGTCATCCAACACTGCCACGGTCGCCATTGGTAATCCATCGACCTACGGTGCCAGTCCCATCACCGCTAATATGGGCAACCTCGTGACAGTATTTCCAGTTGCACGAAGTATCAGCGCGACCCCGGTGGATGGGGTGACCCAGATCGATCTGGTCAGTACTTCCAACCAATCCTGGGGTGAGATGAGCCTCGAGGATCTTGAAAATTCCAGCGCCCAATACGATGAAGGCGTGGATTTCATTGGACCGCTTGCCATTGCTTATACAGGTGAAAATTCAATCACCCAAGCCCGCCTGGTGGTTTTCGGTGACACCGATTTTTCGGTCAACGGCTATTTTTCAGCCTACGGGAACAGCGATATTTTGGTCAATTCAATTGATTGGGCCACCGGGCAGGAAAACCTGATCAGTCTTACCCCGCGCACGACCACCGAGCGGGTTTTAGTGACTCCCAAAGTCTATACCCTTGGATTGATCTTCCTGATGATCATCATAATCATCCCCGGCCTGGTATTACTGGCCGGTATTCTGGTCTGGATCCAGCGCAAGAAGCGAGGTTAGTCCGTGATCCGAAAATCAACATACACGCTTTTACTGATCCTGCTCGTTCTTTTAGCAGTGGTCATCTTCTTGCAACGAACACCCGGGTTGAATAATGGAACGCCCCTTCTGCCAACATCGACAGAAAGCCCAATACTTATGGATCTGGGTGACAAGTCCATCACGGCATTTACGATGTCTGACGATCAGGGACACGTTTTGAAAGCAAAATTGGATAACCAAAATAACTGGTTCATCGAACAACCCAGTGGCTGCCTGTATTCCTCAGATAGTCTGGCATCCTCGATCGCCCCGATCCAGACTTTCAAGGTTCTGGTCAGCATGGAAGCTCCCCCGGCTCTGGCTGATGTTGGTCTGACCAGACCGACTTATCAAATGGACCTGACATTTGATGATGGTTCAACCCAATCCATGAAAGTCGGTTCGATCGTACCAACCGGAACGGGTTACTACGTCCAGGTGAATAATGATCCTGTCGTTGTCGTCAGCCAATACAATATTGATTCGCTTTTTAATCTGGTTAGCACGGCTTGTGCAACACCCACACCGGAACCGAGTATCACGCCACTGCCATCTTTGCTCCAAACCGATGTGATCACTGAGTCTTCAATAACACCTGAACCATAACTGCTAGTAACAATCTATTGCATTTAATGTCTATAAGTTGTATTCTATCTCTAACAAGTGTGGAAATAAAAGTAACTTTGCACGCATCTTATACCTAAGGTTTAAAAATTTAACGAATGATTTCCAAAGAAATAATTAAAGGCGTTGAAGAAGAGGATGAAGAATATTCGCCCATAGCCAGGTTGATCGACCTGGGGCGGCAAAAATCCTACGTCACGATTGACGATATCATCCATTTCTTCCCGGATGCCGAACAGGATGTAGAACAACTCGAGGAAGCATTTGCTGCTCTCCTGAGTGCTGGTATTCCATACGTTGAAGATGGGGCCAGTCTTGGAGAACCCTCCGAGGAGGAATTACTGGCCGAGGAAGCCGAGGAAGAAGAAGAGCAGCCCGTTGCCGATCTCGCATTGGACGACCTTGCCAATATCGATACAGATGATACGATCGGTCTGTACCTGAAGGAAGTCAGCCGCGTTCCCTTGTTAACTGCCGAACAGGAAGTCGATCTGGCTCGCAGGATCGAAACCGGTCGCCTGGTACGTGAAGAGCTGGCCAGGGGTATTACCAGTTATAAGAAACGCCAGGAATTGCGCAGGAAGATCGAGGATGGCTGGGGCGCCAGGGAACACCTGATCACCGCGAATTCCCGGCTTGTTATCAGTGTCGCAAAAAAATATATGGGTCGTGGTGTCCCCTTCCTCGACCTGATCCAGGAAGGCAATATCGGCCTGATCCGTGCCACCAAGAAGTTCGATTACCGGCGCGGTCACAAATTCAGCACTTATGCCACCTGGTGGATCCGCCAGGCTGTGACACGTGCGATTGCTGACCAGGGTCGAACAATTCGGGTTCCAGTCCATATGGGCGATCAGATCAATAAATTACTACGAGTACAACACCAACTGACCCAGCGCCTTGGCCGTGAACCAACCGTTGAAGAACTTGCAGACGAGCTCGAAGTACCTCCAAAGAAGGTTGAGAACATGATCCAGGTCGCCCGTCGGCCGCTCTCGCTGGAAACACCAACCGACGATGAAGAAGATTCAGTACTGGGTGATTTCATCGAAGACGATGAAGCTTCGCCCCCGGATGACACAGCTACATATAATTTGCTGCGTGAACATCTCGGTGAAGTGTTGAACTCCTTGCCCCCTCGAGAAGTGCGAATCCTTCAGCTACGATATGGTCTTCTGGATGGGCAAGCCTATACATTGGAAGAAGTTGGCCGTAAGATGGGTGTAACCCGCGAACGTGTGAGGCAGATTGAAGCGCAAGCTCTGAGTAGATTACGTCATCCATCCATCAGGCGTAAATTACGTGATTACCTAGGGGAATAGGCCACATTCGAGAAGATCTCATACTCATTAATAGATACGTGCCTGTCTAATTGGACAGGCACGTTATTGCTTTTGGTACATAACTTGCATTACCTTGCTAAATATGCAAAAATGAGGCATATTTATCGTTGCAAAGGACTTGCTGATGGCGAAAGTATCTCTGCGTTCGTACAACACCGAAATCGACCGACTCATCGACAACAACCAGCTTGATGAAGCCATTGCGCATTGTATTCATATCCTGGGGATCTATCCCAAACATGTGGATACTTACCGGTTGCTCGGTAAAGCCTTTCTGGAGCGGCAGCGTTATAAGGATGCTGCCGATATGTTCCTGCGCGTTTTGGCTATCTTTCCGGACGATTTTGTTGCCCATATTGGTATCAGCATTGTCAGGGAAGAGCTAGCAGATCTGAACCTGGCCGTATTCCATATGGAACGGGCATTTGAGGTCCAACCGACCAATACAGCCATCCAGGATGAACTTAAACGTTTATATGGAAAACGCGATGGTGTCGCTCCCGCCAAAATCCGCTTGACACATCCTGCGCTGGCTCGTTTATACAGTAAAGGCGAACTTAATCAGCAGGCGCTAGGTGAATTAAGTGTGGCGATCGCAGATACGCCTTCCCGTGCGGATATCCTTACGCAACTTGCAGAACTGTATACCAAGGAAGGCCAAAACAACGAAGCTATCGAAACTTGCAACAAACTGATTGAACAACTGCCATATTGCTATGGGGCTTTAAACGTCCTCACCCGGCTACTGCCCGGTACTCCTTTTGCTCAGGATGCTCCCATTTACCAGGCTCGTATCAATGAACTGGATCCATATTTTGAATTCAAATCAAGTATAAATGAACCAGCCAGCGATGTGCAGGAAGATGCCATCATGCTCGAAACATTGGTTTGGTCTCCGGATTCAGAACTGTCTGTCAATAAATCAGATTGGATTTCCAGTCTTGGTCTTAAATTAGTGGAACCCGCTCAGGTGGACCCTGTATTATTCCAGAAAAAAGCCCCCGTCGCATCCTATACCCAGGACGAGACTCCGACAGTTCCCCGCATCAGGCAATCTGCAGCACAATTTGCCTCAACACCTGAAACTTCAGACATAAATGTCCCTGTGGTTCAAAGCAGTTCTGAGTCAACACCAGCAGCTGATATACCGGAGTGGATGGAATCCGCTGGTTGGTCCAAATCTAATGATTCCGAGGGTACCTCAGGTGTCAGTAGTCCCAGTGAAGTAACTCCCAGCATGCCATCAGTTGAAAATATTCGGCGCGATACCGATAATCTCCCGCCACTGAAACGCGACACCGATCATCTTCCACCGCTTACCGCTAATGCAACCGGGAACGATACAGGTGATATAGGTGCACTTGAGCCCGCAAAAACCATAGAACCCGGTTCCATCCCGGACTGGGTCCGGTCAATTGCACCATCTGACCTGACTACTTCAAAGTCAGGAACTTCACCCGGTATTGAGGGTATCTCAGACAAGGCAATTAACGACGCATTTAGTTCTATTTTCCCATCCACGACACAACCCCAGGAAAATCCTCAACCGGAAATCCCCGAGACACCCACGGATACTGACCACAACGAGCCTGCTCCACAGGAGCCGGTACCTGAAATTGTCTCTGTCTCTGAGGAAAAATCCCCTTCACCCACAATGGATGAAGAGAACGCTTTCTCGCTAGATGATCTTCGCAAAGAAATGGACATGGTTCCTGATTTGACTGCTAATAGCGAGGCACCAGCACCTTTAAATGATAACATGGTTGAACCAAGTGATAATGGTACTGCATTGGATAATCTTCGTAAATCTTTCAGCTCGGAAGGGCTTCACCTCGGAGGTGCATCAATGCCTGAGGATGATTTGATTAATAATGATTCTGCATCACCGCAGGAACCATCTGATGCGATTCGTCCCGCAGAGGATGTCAACCCTGAGGATGTTACGGCACCCCTAAAAACAAGACCCGAACCAGCTATTGTGTCACAGGAGGAAGCCCCCGTTGAAGAAGTGAGTTTAACCCAGGAGGAAGCCCCCGTTGAAAAAGTGAGTATGCCCCAGGAAGCAGAACAGCCCGTTCCTGTGATTGCTGCCGAACCAACCAAAGCCCCAGAAGGTGAGATCCCTGTCTGGTTGCGCACCCTGGGCGATGGCCAAACCTCCGCTGAAGCACAACCAGCACAAGGAACACCCGAAGATCTGCCTGCCTGGCTTCAGGATTTTGAACACAAAATAGAAGACCAGCAGGAATCTCCAGCGGAAGCGGTTAACGCTGAATCTACTACAGCAGGTACTCCTGCCGAACCCGCAGCACCAATTGATTGGAGGCTGAATCTACCTCCCAAATCCGAATCCAAATTCCATACCCAGGAATTGCCCGAAATACCCGGCCTTGATCTCACGGAAACCCCGGATCAATTTGAGATCGAAGAACCCACTAAAAATGTGGAGGCAACAGCGGAGAAACAACCTGAGCCTTCACCGGTTGACTCGACAGACCAAAAAGCAGTACCTGCCACCCCTGTATTCAGCGGGGGCGAAACGACCGTCATTGCCCCGCCAATCTCACAGGCTGAACCTGTAGAGGATGAACGTCCAGCCTGGTTATCAAAACTGATCGGTATCGATGATATCGAAGCACCAAGTTCGGTAAAGGGCGAAAAGACATCAGAATCTGCGACCCCTGCAAAACCTCCGGAGAATATGGATGAAATTGCCGGTGCCATGCAGGCAGCCTGGATGATGGATCTCCTGTCCGATAAGAAACCTGAGGCTGAAACAGCACCAGAATCCAAGTTGTCACGAGAGGAAATCCCAGATTCAACCCTTCAAAAAGAAGTTCCAACCGAACCAGAACCCTCCCCCGTCGTTCCAGAATCGGAAGCAATCATCCCGCCTGCAGTGGAGCCCGAGGTTAGCGCTATCGATAAGATGTTCGAGGGTATTCAAGCAGGATTCACACAGAAACCAATTGAGCCTGAACCTGTGCCGACAGAAATTCCAACCGTTCCAGAATCCACCAGTCAGGGAGAAACAGATCTCGGCACGTTGATCGATAGCCTGCGATCCGAGCCGTTGGCAACTCCGGAAGAATCCATGCCATCAACACCTGCCCCAGCGATAACATCTGAGGCGCTTGTTGAAGATAATACGGACCTGAATAAACTACTTGAAGATCTACATACCGATACTGCCCCAGCTACAGTTGAACCTGCCCAGGTACCACCAGCTGTTGAAGCGATCCCAGAACCTTCTGCTGAACCATTCTTTGAACGGCTGGAAGATATTCCTGATCTAATCAAGATGGTCGATGATTTGAAAGCCGGGCCTGCTTCAACACCTTCCACACCTGAACCAGTAAAGCCCGTACCATTTACCCCTCCTGCTACACCCATCACCAGTCCGGCTGCACCACCGGCAGATGAAGTTGGTAGCTCCGAGGGAGTACCTGATCTGGGCATGATCGTCGAAGGTTTACAAGCTGCCTGGATGTCAGAACATGGTGAGGATGGTGAAGTAAAGCATACCGGTAAATTACATGATATCTACGTTCCCCCACCGGAATCAGGCGGTAGCGAAACGATTGTCATCAAGCGACCTGGTCCTGCACCAGTTGAATCTCAACCTGAATCATATCAGCCCGTTGCGGAACCGATGCCACCAGAAGCAGAATCCATCGAACCAGGGTTTCAGCCGGAAAGTGAACAGGCAGTAAATCAACCTGAACCGATCCCAACTGTCGTTAAACGAGAGAAACCGGACTCGCAGGTCAGTCATACCAAACCTCAACCCTCCGCTCACATCGACAAGTCATCTTCAGTATCGGATAAGATCCCAGCTGAGGAGATTCTCCAGGATGCCCGTGCTGCTTTCTCTCACGGTGTCTTGAATGAGTCGCTGGACCGGTATGTTGAATTGATCGCACGCAATCGCCTCATCGATAGCGTGATCGAGGATCTGGAGTCCATGACCGTGGCCCAGGGTGACCAATCGGATGTCTGGCAGGCACTCGGGGATGCTTATTCCCGCCGGAATCAATTGGATCAAGCTCTCTCTGCTTACTCAAAAGCAGAGGAACTCCTGGCGTAATTCCATTCTGATCTTTTTTCGGAGGTAATCTTGGAACGTTCCTTGGTGTTGATCAAACCGGATGGTGTCCAACGTGGATTAATTGGTGAGATCATCAGCCGATTCGAGCGGCGTGGATTGAAACTCATTGCTTCTAAATTCATGCTTGTCTCTCGTGAATTGGCTGAATCACATTATGCCATTCACAAAGGGAAACCATTCTATGCGGATTTGGTCGATCGGATCACCTCATCTCCTGTGCTTGCGCTTGTCTGGGAAGGCGATCAGGTAGTTTCTGCCATCCGCCAAACCATCGGGGCAACCAATCCAATGAATGCCGCTCCTGGAACGATCCGGCATGACCTGGGCATGACGTCAGAATTCAACCTGGTGCATGCCTCCGATTCTCCTGAGAACGGCCAGTTTGAGGTCTCGCTCTGGTTCAAACCTGAAGAACTTGTCTCATGGGATCGGGATATTAACCGCTGGATCTACGTCTGATACCAAACCATGTCTGAGCACTACTTCATCACCCGGCAATGTAGCAATCCACACTGCCGGTTTCGTTTTCCCACACCCGCAACTCAATCCATAAAACCTTTTTGCCCCAAATGCGGTTATCAGCTTGAGATCGTTGGGCAACCCTTTATTAATTTCCGACCGGAACCAGAAGTCGACAATGGCCGCAAAATAAGGCTCACCCTTTTATTGGATAATGTTCGCAGCGCGCTCAATGTCGGATCGATCCTGCGGACATGTGATGGGCTCGGCGTAGAGCAGATTTATCTGTGCGGGATCACCACCACACCGGATAATCCCAAGATCCGTAAAACTGCCTTGAATGCAGAGATGAACACGGATTGGAGTTATCATTTGAATGCCCTGGATGTGGTGATGGATATAAAAGCCAAGGGTCATGAGATCTGGTCACTCGAGATGACGGAGCACTCAATACCAATTTATGAAGCACTTAAATATCGTTCCAATACTTCCCTCCTGATGGTGGCTGGTAATGAATTGGCTGGTATCGATCCCGGCATCTTGTCGGTAAGTGATCGTCTGATCCACCTCCCCATGCAGGGCCACAAATGGTCCTACAATATTGCCGTGGCTGTAGGGATGGCCGCATCACTCCTTTTATCCCCAGGCTGTGTATAATAAATCAAATTATAAGAAGGTGCTTGTGCATAATTACCAACGTAAGATCAAGGAAACAGAGCTGCACCAACCTGTAAGGTTGTGCGATCAACCCGGTACCCTCAATCCTAAAGCGGTCGGATGGTCCCGAATACCACTAACGGAATGTAATCTATCCGGTCATCCTTTACGTAAAAAGCGCTGGAATTATTGGGCGATCACGACTCCGGATTTCCTGTTTTCAATTACCGTCTCCAATGTGGATTACCTTGGAATGATTTTCACCTATTTCCTAGATTTTAATACCAAACAATTCATCGAAAATACGCTCTCCCCCCTGTTGGGCAAGGGCTGCAGCATGCCGCCTGGTGTATTTGACTCTGTTTTCTATTCTGATCCCCAAATGGAGGTTTCCTTTAAGACCACTCCGGAAAAGACCAAGATCAAGGTGGATTGTCCCGCTTTTGGCGGATCAAAGTTATCAGCGCAATTTCAGGTTGATTACCCTAAAGCGCATCAGACCATGAGTGTCGTAATTCCCTGGACCCCCAGGATTTTTCAATTTACTTCCAAACACAATTGTTTGCCAGCTTCAGGGGTACTCAAATTGGCATCTAAAACTTATAAAACTGATGACCATAATTCGTTTGCGTGCCTGGATTTTGGCCGCGGTGTTTGGCCCTATGCCAGTCTGTGGAACTGGTCATCCTTTTCCGGACGGGCAGGTAGTCATATTATCGGGGTGAACCTGGGCGGCGGCTGGACAGATGGCACCGGTTTAACTGAAAACAGCCTTACTTGTGACGGTATTCTGACCAAGCTAAGCGAGGATATCCTCTTCAGTTTTAACACAACCGATTATATGAAACCCTGGACGATTGTCACACAAGAGACAGACCGGGTACGCCTAACTTTCACACCTTTCTACGAGCGCATCGCAAAGACAGACGCCTTAATCCTGAACTCTGTAGTACACCAGATGTTTGGTCATTTCAACGGTACAATCACACCGGAAGGCAAAAAACCCATCCAAGTTAAAGATCTGATTGGATGGGCAGAGGATCATCATGCCCGCTGGTAACCAAATTCGAGGAGGTATCCTATTATGAGTAAAAACAACAATTATAAAGAGGTTTATCGAGCGATAAATCAATTCGATGCCGAATCGATCCGGTTGTTCCTGGAGTCCTTCCAAATACCGGTGGAATTGATCGGTGAGAGCGCGGGTAAAGCCATTGGCCTGGGGGTTGGACCAATGGGAGAGGTATCGGTCTATGTTCCCGGGGATCGCGCAGATGAAGCATTTGACCTGATCAAACGGCTGGACAAGGGTGAGTTTGAGCTACCAACTAACGGTGACAAGCCTGGAAAACAATAATTGGTTTTTCAGTTGAATCAGCATGGTAAAATAGACCACGTTCATGTCCCCGTGGCCTAATGGATAAGGCGATGGCCTCCGAAGCCTTACATGCGAGTTCAAGTCTCGCCGGGGACACTACCCATGACACCCGGCAGCTTAATGACCGGGTGTTCGTCATTACCTGATGGGAGGACCTTATGGATGAAACCTACGCTCGGGAGAGATTAAAGCAGCTTCGGACAACTATTAATTTCCATAACTATCATTACCACGTATTGGACACGCCAATCATCAGTGATTATGAATTCGACCGGCTTGCCAAGGAATTACGCGAGATCGAAGCTCAATTCCCCGAACTGATCACACAAGACTCGCCCAGCCAGCGTAATGGCGGACGCCCAATCGAGAAATTCAACAAGCTTCGACATCCAGCACCCATATTAAGCCTGGCGAATGCTTTCAGTCGTGACGAGATCCAGGCCTGGTATGAACGCAATGTCAAGCTGGATGAACGTATGCGCACAACTGCATTTGTGGTTGAGCCAAAGATCGATGGCCTGACTGTCGTCCTGCATTATCAGGAGGGCGTTTTCATTCAAGGAGCCACACGCGGGGATGGCGAGGTCGGTGAAGAGATCACCGCAAATTTACGTACCATCAAAGCCATTCCACTGCGCATCCCATTGGAAAACACCACTATTAAAGCACCGGACAGACTGGTCGTGCGCGGGGAAGCATTTATCTCGGTCAGGGATTTTATCGCATTAAATTCACGCCTGGAAGAAGCTGGTGAAAAGACCTATTTAAATCCTCGCAACACAGCCGCCGGTTCGCTGCGTCAGTTGGATCCGTCTTTAACCGCAGAACGTCCTCTCACACTCTTGATCTACTCAATCCTAGTATCCAGCGAACCGGTTCCACAGACACAATGGGAGACCCTCTCATATCTAAAATCCCTCGGTTTCCCAGTCACCTCGCATGCCAGCCTGCACGGATCACTGGCCGACGCGATGCATGCTTGTGAAACATCCATTCAAAAGCGGGATGAGTTGCCTTATGAAGCCGACGGCATGGTAATTAAAGTAAATGACCTATCCCTGGCAACCGAACTTGGTTTCGTAGGCAAGGATCCACGCGGTGCGATTGCATACAAGTTCCCCTCCCGTGAGGTCAGTACATTATTAAAGGATATTGCAATCAATGTCGGGAGGACAGGCGTTCTAACACCCCTGGCCATCCTTGAGCCGGTTGAACTGGGTGGTGTGGTCATCAAACAAGCTACCCTGCATAATTTTGATTTCATCGCAGAAAAGGATATTCGCATCGGGGATCGTGTGCTGGTTAAACGTGCCGGAGAGGTCATCCCATATATCATTGGACCGATCGACGCTGCCAGAACTGGCTTGGAAAATAAATTCCGACCCCCTTCAAACTGCCCGGTCTGCCACCAACCGGTCGAGCACCTGGATGGTGAAGTAGCCTGGTTCTGTGTCAATGCAGCCTGCCCGGCTCAGTTGATCCGCAACATCGAGCATTTTGTATCACGCCCGGCCATGGATATCGACGGCCTGGGGATCAAGATCGTTGAACAACTCGTTGAAGCAGGATTGCTCAAGGATGTAGCTGATCTATTCTCATTGAATCGTGTTGACCTGCTAAAACTGGAAGGTTTTGCCGAGAAGAAAGCGGATAACCTGCTGGAAGCAATAAACACCTCCCGGGGACAATCCCTGGCAAGATTGATCAATGCCCTTGGCATTCGCGGAGTCGGTGAGGTAATGGCTCAGGACCTGACGCTACATTATCGCGACCTGGAAGCCTTAAGTCACGCAAGTGAAACGGAGCTCCGCCAGATTGAGGGTGTGGGTCCGAATATCGCTCTCGCCATTGTCGACTGGTTCTCCCAACCGCGTAACCAAACACTTTTATCCAGGCTTAATAATGCCGGGGTTTGGCCCCAGGCTGCTGTAACTGCTCAAAAGGGTGGTTCCCTATCCGGTATGACCTTTGTGGTCACCGGCATCCTGCCCACCCTCTCACGGGATGACATCAAGGTACTCATTCAGAACGCCGGGGGAAAAGTGACCGACAGTATCAGCCGCAACACCAGCTACCTGGTTTTGGGTGCCGAACCTGGATCCAAACTTGAAAAAGCGCGCTCATTGGGGATTCCGATCATTGACGAAGCCGGCCTGCGAAAATTGGTGGAAGTCTGATATCTTGGGAGCCATCATTCTCAAGCCCGGTCGTGAGAGATCTGTTCGCCAGCGACACCCCTGGCTGTTCTCGGGCGCCGTTGATCACAGCGACGGGGAGCTTTTAGCGGGGGATATCGTGCAGGTCTTCTCCGCTTCAGGTGAAGCCCTCGGATGGGCAGCTTACAGTCCCGCATCCCAGATCCGTGCGCGCATGTGGTCCTTTGATCCACAGGATGTCATCAACGAGGATTTCTTCCGCGAGCGTCTAACCCGGGCGATCGAACGCCGTCTCGTCTTCCGGGATCACCGCGTAACGAATGCCTATCGCCTGGTACATGGCGAGTCAGATGGCCTGCCCGGCCTGGTCGTGGACTGTTATGGTGAGTTTTTAGTAGTTCAATTCCTGTCAGCGGGCGTTGACAGCCAGCGCGACCTGATTACCCAACTGCTGATAGAGATCAGTGGCATTCCCAACCTTTATGAGCGTTCCGACCTGGATGTGCGTGGATTGGAAGGCCTGCCCGACCGATCCGGCACCCTGGCCGGGAAAACACCACCTGAACAGGTGATCATTTACGAGCATGGTTTGCAGTTTTCAGTCGATCTAATGGGAGGTCAGAAAACCGGTTTTTATCTGGACCAAAGGGAGAATCGCCACAAGATAATTGCCTATGCGCAAGGCGCCAGGATTCTGAATTGCTTCTGCTATACCGGTGGTTTCACTGCCCATGCGCTCGCTGGAGGGGCAGCATCCGTGTTGAATATCGACTCATCCACCACTGCGCTTGCGCTGGCCAGGACCAATATCGAACTCAATCATCTGCCAATGGATAAAACCGATTGGATTAGCGCTGACGTTTTCCAGGAGCTGCGCAAATTGCGCGACCGGGCGGAGAGCTTCGACCTGATCGTTCTCGACCCACCCAAGTTCGCAGCCACAGCCAGCCAGGCGGAGAAGGCAGCCCGAGGATATAAGGATATCAACCTGTTGGCCTTTAAATTGCTAAGAATTGGTGGGATCCTGTTTACGTTCTCATGCTCGGGCGGTATCACTCCCGCCCTGTTTCAGAAGATCGTGGCCGGTGCCGCCCTGGATGCTGGAGTGGAAGCCGTCATTCTTGAAAAACTTGGCCAGGCTTCCGATCATCCGATCGCACTAAATTTCCCAGAGGGGGATTATCTGAAGGGGTTAATCTGCCGGAAATGAAATGGGCGAGGATGAACCTCGCCCAAAGGTGGAGATGGCGGGAATCGAACCCGCGTCCGAAAGGATCGACCCACGGACATCTACGAGCGTAGCTGGGTCTAGGTTCTCATCCTGTGTTCGCTCACCAGCCGGCTTTCACAGGACCAGCCGTTCGAGCCCGAGAGCTCTCTTTCGCATGATCAACGGCGTCATATGCGGCATTCCAGCTTTGTTACGCCCGACTCACACACCGGCCGGAAATCGGGAGTGGCGGACGTCATCTCACGAAGAGATGAATGTGCTTCCTGTTCGCTTAAGCAGCGAGCGGGAGAGCAGCATATTGAGTGCGATTGGCACTTGATTGTTTGTACTGAGTTAACGAGATCGGTACCTCTCGGCTC
>Ga0208980_10000214_pt1 | contig 30467 bp, 38 predicted proteins | sample WetSurMetagenome_3_FD_187993 | JGI IMG/M metagenome (GOLD analysis project Ga0208980, IMG submission 187993) | Wetland microbial communities from Twitchell Island in the Sacramento Delta, sample from surface sediment Aug2011 Site A1 Bulk (version 2) | ecosystem: Environmental > Aquatic > Marine...
TCGGACTCGCCGGATCTTCGTAGATGGCTCGCTTCCACCCCTCTCCAGTGAGATACCGTTCGGCCAACGCCCCGGAGCCTTGCTTCCACATTTCCCTGCGCCGTTCGTCCTCCGGAGAATCCTTGGAGATCGCCTGGATCAACGGGCTACCGGATGCGGCCTCCATCGCCGTGTTGGCCCCGCGAGCCAGTTCGGGCCAGTAATAGGGGTTGAAGAGTTTGAGGACGTTCGCCCCCAGGTTGTACGCAGATCCCGGCAAGGCTCTAGCGGAGTGTCCCCAAAACTCGCCGCTCAACATCGACGGCATCGGCTCTTTCTGCTGCCCGAAATCAACTTGAGCCCCTTGCGGAACCGGCTCCATCTCGAAAGACACCTTCGCCTTCGGGTCTACCGATTCAAACTTCATCGGATTCTTGTCGCCGTTCATCTCCGACCCCCCAGGTACTCCTGCTCCCTGCCCTCTGGAACCATCTGTCCTTCAGAGGCGAACAGCCGTCGTTTGCCGTTCACGGTCCCCCACTTCGGCCATTCACTCTTCTGCTTGTCCCACCCGCCGCCTTGAGCCTTCGCCGCATCTTCGGAGTTCTTGTCGTAGTTGATGAGATCCTGATTCAGCTTCACAATGATCCGTCGTTGCTCCTCCGGATTCTTGGCGTCTATCAGATTCTCCATCGCATCGACGTACATCTGCCGTTTCGTTTGCAGCTTCCGATTGACCTCTCCAACAAGACCATTGATCGCCTGGATCTGACTCTTAGACAGGAACCGCACGGCGTTCGGATCTGTCTTGAATCGGTTGAGAGCGATCCCCAGCTCGTCCCACGCTCCACGGGAAGAGACGATGCGGGAAATCTCAGCTTCCGACATTCTCAGGCCGGAACCCAGACCGCCGCCCATCGCACTCAACAACTCCGGAGCAATCAACTGATCGGCCACAGCAGTTCCGGAGTTCAAGCTGGCGATCAACCTCCCCATACGATCAGACTGATCGTTCATCTTGGTGAGAGGATCGTTGAGGTTCTTGTATCGAGCCTCGAAACTGCGTTGGAGTTGACCTGTGTCGAAGCGCTGTCCAACCTCTCCCTGAACATAGCGCGACCCGAGAAGCATCGCGCTGTCGATTGACTTGCGCTCCATCTCCTCTTCTGGAGTAATCATGCCGGCCAACCGCTTTTGCTCAAGCGCCTGATACCGCTCCGGAAGAGAGGTCTTGTACTCCTTCGCCTCTTGTTGGATCAACCGTGGATCAAGAGGTTCGTTCCCGGGACCAAACCACGAGATATTCCCCGCCTCGTCTCCCTGGAACCTCGCCAGCATCGGCTTGCCCCCGTAGGTTACGTCCTTCATCCCACGCAGAGGATTGATCTGATGCGACCGATACGGCAGGTTGTGTCCGGTAACGATCTCCCCTTGCTCGAACGGAGTGAAGACGTGACCGTAATTCCTGGCAACGAAATCAGCCATCTTCTGTCGCTTCTGCTCGTCTCTGATCGTGTCGGCGTCAGCCGCCAGATAGGGCTGCATCGCCTGTGCCCGATGCTGCCACTGTTGCATCTGGCGAGCGCCCTCGGCTCTGGCGTTCTGCTGCTCCCACGCCTGTCGCTGCATCCTCATCGGGCCGTAGCCGGGAATCTTGTCCATCGCCCACTGTTTCAACGCCCCGCCAATCGTGGGCTTCGGCATCTCCGGCGTGGCTTGACTGGGCGCCTGTCCTAGAATCCTCTCCCATTTGGCGAACGGGTTGTCGTCTTGAGGAAGAACTCCAGGCACCGGCATCCGGGGCCGAAGATCCGTTCGTGGCTGCAACTCCGGGCCGAGCGTCCCGCTGGGCGACGGGAAATACTGCGGGTCAGGCGCCGGCATCCCGTAGCCAGTCGGCATATAGACGGGCTCCGGCCCCAGGAGATTCTCCTCGTCAATCTGCCTCATCATGTCAATGACAGGCGTTCGATCGTAAGATTGCCTCTGACCCATCACGAACCTCCGTTACTGCCCCATCAACATACTCATCGCTTTGTCGGCTTGGCGCATCCAGAACCCAGGCTTCGCTTTCTCGGCAAGCAAACTGCCTTGTTGCCCATAAGACGGGAGCATGAAGTCGGAGTAGAACTGCCCCTCTCCCATGATCGACTTCAGGTATTGATCCATCGCATTCTGCGACAGACCCATGCTCTGAAGCTGCTGTCCGCGATTCGCTAGATCCATCCCCTGGACGTTCTGGAGACCTTGAGCGCCCTTCCAGAGATCCTCTCTCGACGCCTCGCCCTGGGAAATGTCAATGTCTCGCATCGCTTCGCGCATCTGCCGTGCGGCGTCTCGCCCGTAGTCCTGAGTAGCACGGATGCCGATCCCCGTGTTTCCCATGCCGGCCGCAGCCACCTGCTTCGAAAGTTGAGCCATCTGCGCCCGCCGCGCCCCAGCGATCGTGTCCATCGCACGGGACCGCATACCCTGAAGAGTCCCCTCGTCGTAGCCCCGCTTGGACGGGTCGCTCATCACGCCAGTCATGAACGATCGCAGAGTCCCGATGTCCCCCGTTGCGCTCGTCCGATCGGCCTCCATTCCCTGCCGGAACGGATCAATCACCTTGCTCTGGAAATCGAGCGCCCGCTCCCCGTAGTTGTTGAACTTCGGGACGTAACTCTTCAGAAGATCATTTCTCTGCTGCCCCAACTGATCCGACAAATCCTTGAAGTTTTGGAGACCCATTTTCCTCTCCTAAATCACATCCACGACTTCGGCCCCGGCAACCCCGCCGGCCTCACCGTTCAGGTTGACCCATTGTACCCAATACAGCCACGTCCCCGTCGATACTTCTACGTCAAGATACTTGGTGGTACGAACGCAGCTTACCAGCACACCCTTGTCCTCGTTGTCACTGAAGACCTCGCGGGGATCAATCGAAGCATCCGCCTTCCAGATCCGAGCCCCGTCCAGAGACGGCCGCAACTCGTCCGGAACATCGTCCCACCCCAGAACAGCATAGCCCGCACCCCCGGCCGACTCGAAATTCTCCGGAACCGGCATCTGATCCACCCACCGATCCTGATTCACGGCATTGACCAATCTCTTCAGTTCTTGATTGAGGAGAGCTACGTTCTCCCTCTTCGTGAGATCCTGAAGGTTCTTTGGTAGCTGGAGAAGGTTCTGTTCGTTTGCCATCAGTCGATCGCCGGCTTGAGTTTCGATCCAAAAACCAACTTGTGAATGCGGTAATGCTGTCCCATTTCGGCATTGTCAAATCGCCACTTGATCCAGTTGTAGGTTCCGACAGACCCTCCGTAGAGAATCGTCTTGGAGTATGGGCGAATCGTCGGCCAAGCATGAGCCTTGAAGGTGACGTTGAACGTGCCGCGAACAGTGTCGTGGTTGAAATCCGTGTAGTACGTCGCCTGAAGCGAGAACTCATCGTCCAAGGCGCTCGCCGGCTCCCCACTCGCGTAAATCTTCAGATACCTGGGAATCGTCCTCGTCCGCTCCCATTCCGGGCTCTGAAGGAGTTTGGGGAAATTCATCCAGGGAGTGACGGCGTAAGACGTAACGGAGAACGTAACGCCGAACTTCATGTCATCGTTCCGACCCGGAGCGTTAGGCGGATTGAAGATCCACAGGTTGCCCTGACTATCCCCGCCGAACAGGTACTCGTAATCGTCCTTGTTCTGAACGAGCGCCATCACCCTCGGGGCACACCCGTTGTACCTCGTCCAAGTGTTGCGCTCGTAGCTCCAGACCAGAATCGTGTCGTTCTCCCCTGCGCTTCCGTCCTCACGACAGGCGAAGAAGATTTGCTTATAGTATTTGTAGTTCGCCAGGAACATCTTGGCCGGCGGAACGACGATGTTCTGATAGTTGAGAGTCCTCAAGTGTTCGCGGATCACCGTCGAGATTTCTTGCGGCGGATTCGAGCCGGTATCGACAAACGCACCCTCGTCCGCAAACCACACCATTCGTCCGGGTCCGAGCGTCACCGCACGCTGACCGACCACCCCCGTCTTCCCGTCGTACAGCCTCGCATTGAAGTTGTCTTGGTGCTCCCCCTCGCAGACGAACACACTGTCGGCTTTGAGCACCATCTTCCGATCGAAGCTGTCACCAAAAGCCCGTACCTCCTGACCGTCGCCAGAAACGCACTTGGCGTAGTTGTCCGACCACTGACGGTGAAACCCGCGATTTGACGCCCAGACAACATCGGGTCTGCGCTTGTCGCCGGCTATGAGGAGCATATCTTCATAGATCGTAACGACCCGACCTTCGGGGGCATCCTCCAAGTATTCCGGGGGGAAATCGGATGCCCCCAACTCGGCCAGCGATCCGGTGTACGAGAACGTCCCTCCGGTCGTGGACATAGTTCCCGCCAACTGGTACTCGCTCATCTTCGGTCCAAGGAGATAAACCTTGATGTACGAGACAGTGGGATCTGCTGGCTCCGTCACCCCAACTTGGATGCCGTTGTTGCTCACAACCACGGCATCGCTCTCCGGGCTAAGAGGGGATTCGTTTCCCCACGCATCCACATACGATGCGACCGCGTAGAACGTGCCGGAATAGCTTGTGGAGCCGGTCGTTCCAATCGTGATCGTGCCCGGAGCAGTCAGAGTGATGTCCTGAAAATAGTAGTTGCCACCAATGCAGCACAGCATCTTCGGGACCGCCGAAGTCTCGCCGGCTATGAAGCAGATCCCGTTGTCGTCTGTGCAAGCGTTGTGAAACTCGTCTGTCGTTCCAAACGTGTACGAGATCGTGTTCGAAGAGTTGAAACCCTCGATGACGTATCCGGCCGCTCCCGCAATAACTACCGTCCTCTGGCGATCCGTCAGACTGTTAAACCCTAGTTGGTTCTGCCAGTCGTAGATCAGATTGATCGCAGATCCAAACGTCAGGCTAACCGTCGTTGTCCCACGACGCTTCGCCAGCACGCCGCCCTGATCGAACTCGACGTTCTGAACCTCGGACCAGAAGTGAGGATCGGTATCCGCTTCGGGGTCGTACCGATTGAACCCCTGCCAGTTCGATAGCTCGTATTGAATAGTCTTGAGAGGCATCAGAACTCCGCAGCGCCAGGAGTCACAACAAAGTCGCCCGACTCCAACACCTTGACCGTGCCGTTCGCCAGCAAGATTCGATGATCGAAGACGTAGTTCTCGTTCTTTCCGGATTCCGAGACGCTCTGAGTTGCCGTGGAATGGATCGTCAACTCGTAGATTCCGCTCGCAGTATCGACGAACGAAATCCCCATCGTGTTGCTATTAAGCTCGAAAAGAGCGGAAGCATCCTTCCATGTTCGCTTCACAACGAACTTGATCGTGCAACCATCTAGGCTGAGAGAAGCGTTGGGACCAGCACTGAGAGTGCAAGTCCACTTACGGGATTCCAAGCGAGCGATTCTAATGTGCATTTCAACAAACCCTTTCCACGGTCCAAGGATGCTCCGGAACTCGCGTGAAGCATACGAAATCGGCCGGGACTCTGCGGGTCCACACCGAGCAAGGCGCCGCATTCTGGAACAGGAACGCACAGTTCGCCGTGGAGTAATCGCCCATCCCGTTCGCAAACTGCAACTGGTAGTTCACGCCATACGTTCCAGCGAACGTGAACGATGCCGTAGACCCGGAGCCCGAATCAAGCGGCGTCGTTGATCCGTAGATGACCACACGCCACAACGTCGCATCCGACCCGTAGCCCTCACCCGTTACCTGACCAGTCTCGGGATCGTAGCTCGCCGTCACGCCGATGCACGCGCCGGAAGGCAAATCGGACGGAACGACCTTCCCGACCTCCAACATCTCGGCCCAACCGGAACCGTCGGCTTCCGCCCAGAAGCGACCACTCGCTTCGGACAAGAACACGATAACGGCGGCGGAACAATGGTTGATGATCGTGTTCCCTGGATACCCGGAGCCAAGATAGCTAGTGTAGTGGCAGATGTACCGATTGCCCTCCGTCAACGCCTCCGACAATTCGGCGCTACGTTGCCGCTCAAGCGCAGACGTTGAGAAGTCGAGTTGACTCTCCGCTATGTCATCACCCCAACTGCCTTCGACGATCGCAGCCGTCGCAAAGTAGAGTGTTGGAAACGTGCTGGACTGCGTGATGGAGAGCGTGACATCACTCGGCATCGCCGCGCCGAGATCGAATCCGACACCAACCATCTGATTCGGGAAAATCTCTCGGATCGTACCGTACTGCCCCGCGCACATCGCAAGCTGAGACGAGTGAGACATTTCGGGAGTAGATGCCATCCCAATGACGATGTAGACCACCGATTCGACCAACGTCCCAGGAAACTCGGAGTAGTCGAATCCAAATATGTTCAGGTGCGTACTCTCGCCCCCGAGAAGCGTCACCGATGCCGCACACGTTTCAATCGGCCCTGTGTCGGCAAACCCCGACATATTCGCCGTGTCGGACCACGTTACCCCGGCGACATTCTCAGATCCGCCGGCATAGGTCCGAGCCCAGTTCAAACCCTCGTCTTTCAGGCCGCAATCCAATAGGTAAAGACTCGCGCCACCCCCGGTCTCCTTCGCCGTTTGTTCGAAGTAGAACGTGGCCCCGTCAGTGTACTTCGACGGTTGATGGACGTATCGGCGCGTGTAATCGTGGGCCTGGGCCCCCCAGCCCCCTTTTATGACAGATCCCGCCTTGATGTGAATCTCTGCCTTGCTCGCGTTTGTGAGGACGGCTTCCAATTGGGCCTTGACGAGACAGCCCATCGCATACGAGCCCTCTGCGGCCAACTTGATTTTGACAACAAAATCGTCGCCGTCCGTGAAGTTGGCAGCGTCATTCGCAAGATTGACAGACTTTCTCGTTGGGATGACGGAAGTGAACTCTATCTCGCTCCCTTCCACCATTTGGTTCGTAGTCCGGTTGAACAGAGCGGCCGTCATGACGGCGGCTGTCCTAACCGGCAAGCCGGCAACCTCATCGTCCCGACAGTGCCCGACAACGGTGAATGTCCAATGGTCAAGCGTTTGCCAGTTCGCGTCTACTTTGTTGAAGCGCCGGAAATACTTCTCCACTTGTCCGGCGTAAGTCCCGAAGCAATAGTCGGTGGCCTCGTAAGCCGCCACGCCGTATGCCCAGAAGTCGTTGGCGACTGCCGTCTCCTGCCCGCCGCCCGTAGACTCTTCCCCGTCAAACAGGAAGACGGGAATCCTCATGTCGTCCGCATCGTGAACCTCAATCCAGATCCGAGCGGAACGACTGACGAACTTTAGATTCCCAGTTTCGTATTTGAGATAGTAGTTTGTGGCCGAACTGGAAAGAGTTATCGAGACTTCTTTGCGGTAGTAGTCGAGCCAAGCCTCAGCGTAGAAGGACAGCGAACCGTACTCAACATCGTCATCGTCTACGAGCGTGATCGTGCTCGTATCGCTTGCGACGATTCCAGGCTGATTATATCCCTCAATCTCGAATGAAGCCGAGATGATCTTATCAATGCCGCCGAAGTCTGCGGGATCAATGCGGACAATGGACCCAAGCCACTTTTGGGCTACGACCGGATCTTCGTAGAGTTCGCATGGAGCAAGCTCGAAAGGGATTGCTGCCTTCAGTCCCATTTCCCGCCTTACAGAATGTTATCAGGGTCAAGGAATCCTACCGTCCCATCATCGTTCGTCGCACTCGTCATCGTGCCAGCGCCGGAGCCCGGAACCGTCTCGGTGTCAGGATTCGTAGCGTTGTAACCCGACTTCTGGCGCCACACATACACCGTGCCGGCGTCGAGATAGAACGTAACCTGACCATAGGCGTCGGTCCTTCCAGAAGCCAGGACGTTCGTCCCAGCACTGTCGGATGTAACCCACACATCGGCGTCTGCGATCGGATCTCCCCCAGGATACTCGGTGAGAGTGTAGACGTAGGCGATCGCCCCGGCTCCGGCCGCTCCGGACGTGAGAGTTCTCGACGCCGCTCCCCAGACCGCCGTAGCGATTGCGGCCTCGGTAAGCGTAGACGACGCCGTGGGCGCCAACTCCAGAGCATTCTCCGTGAACCGGAAAACTCCAGCGTCATACTCCATCGCGGTATCCAGCTTGCCAGCCACACCAAGAACAGCGTCAAGGTTGGTGTCAATGTCCGACAGGCTGGAGTTGACATTCTGAACTTCCGTCAGCACATCCGACAGTGTGACAGAAAGAAGCGCGAGTGTGCCCTCAACCGTATCGACATACGCTTCGATCGAAGCGGCAGACGCCTCAAGCGTATCGACGTACCCCGCGATTTCGGACATGGAAGAAGAGAGCGCATCCACGCCATCCTGAACTGTGGATAACGAAGAACCAGTCGCGGCATTGTTGATCGCCTCCCCGAGAGATCCGGCAGCCGGAGCGGAGTTGTCCACGTCACGAACCGCCGCCGCAATCTCGGACGCATCGACCGGCTCGCCGGAATCCGAAGTCAACGTCCTCGTCGCGTAATCCCAGACATCTTGAGCGGAAATGCTGGCCGGCGCCGTCCCCGTCTCGCTCTGGACCGTCGAAACCAGAACACGGTCAAGATAGAGCCTATGCGCCGTGTTGGTTGAAGCAGACACGAACCGGATCTTCACCTGACCCGTCGCGGGGTCCATGTGCTCCCGGTTCAGCGGATAGGAGTAGTCTGCGTCAGAGTTCCGGCTCGCCATCCGAGTTGACGAGTTGCTGAGTTTGTCCCAAACGTCAATCAGGTAATCGTAGGCGTAGACATCGCAATACTGCCCCGAGCCGTTCCAATATCCGTTGATCGCAACCCCGACCGGAGCCCTGCCGGTCCCGATCTCAAAGAACATCGTCATGTCCAGACCGCTCGCCGCCGGCCTGAGAGTGTACGGGTTGTTGTCATCCGTCTGCGTGTTGACATAAGAACCGGCGATCGTTGTCCCGTAGGTCACAGACGCACTATCAGCCGCATCTGTAGTAGGAGCGATCGTGGAGAGCGAGTCGGCAAGATCGTCGATAGACTCCTGAATCGTGCTGAGTGTCGAGTTGAGAAGCGCCGAGTACGGCGCGACCAGAGCCATCGCATCGCCAGCCTTCGCGGGAGCATAGTTCGGCTGAGTTGCGGCCAGAGTCACATCACCGACCAACACGGTCCCACTGATCGTGACGCTCCCAACCTCCGCGAGTACGTTGTCACCGTTGAACGTCAACTGATCGGTTTGAGCCTTGATCTCCGTGACGTTCGTCCCCATCGTCGAGCCGAGAAGCTCATTGGCGATTCCGCTCTGAGTGAGAGGATTGGCGTATCGGACGAGAACCTGGTCGATATAGAGAATGGTCCCGCTTTCGAGAGTGTTGCCCTCGAATCGTATCCGCACCTTCCCATCATCCGCGCCGGTTCCAACGTGTTTCGTGAGAAGCGTCATCAACTTGACTACATCGGTTGTGGAATTTGAACCAACGAAATCACCGGCAGCAGGAGAAATGTGATCCCAAGCAGAACCAACCCAGTCCCAAGCATACGTGTCAACGGAGTCCCCGCCGTATGGAGCGGAACCCTCGTGCAACCTACCCAGCACAGAGACCTCAACCGGAACACCCTCAGTCCCGATGTTGAACTCGTAGTAGCAATCAATGTTGTACGGATTGCTTCCGGCGTTCTGCGCGGCGATTTGGTGATAGCTCTGATTCGCAAGCTGGGTGAACGTGTACGAGTTGGTCTGCGTCCCATAACTCATCGAGAACGTAGTCGCCACGGTGTTCAACGCGCTTCCCGTGACGGCAATATCACGGACCTGTGCTTGATAAGCAGGATAGTTGCTCCCGATGATCCCCGAACCGTCGTATTGGGCCTCAAGGTTGTCAGCCGCCGTTGCGTCTCCAGAAATCTTCACAACGTCCGAGTCAAATTCGGTGTAGACCTGAACCGTGGAAGGCACGGCTCCCGTTCCGATGAACGTGAATGCGATGTAGTCGAAATTAGTCTCGGACTGGACCGGCTTGTATATGTGAAGACCATTCCCAAGATGCTCGCACACTCCGCTCGCGCTTCCGCCGAGAGATTGCGTGAACGTGTCTCCGGTAATGTAAACCGAGACCGCCCCCGCGAAGGCAGCACCGTTCGTCGCACTGACCATCTGTGCGCCGACTTGTTGACCCGCCACGTTCTTTTTCATAGTATGTATCCGGGCTGAATCATCACATTTCTATTTACGGCCCACGCCGGAATGAACGTCGGCGCTGGCGGCTCGGGGTCTGACTGTCCCCCGCTTTGGTACTGGTATTCCCCATCAACAAGCAGGAGAACAGAGTCATTCGCGTCGGAAAACAACCCGTTTCCGTTGTATAGAACCTCATTTACAGACCAGAAGAAACTGGCCTTGGACTCCGCCATGAACCATTGAGGCGTGGATGCCTGATCCGCAAATACGAGAGAATTGTTTTCGTACAGCCGTGGTGGATTGACAGATCCCGGTGTCAGCGTGGGACCTCCAACCGAAGCGGATTCCGTAGTCAATCCCGTCAGCGGATAGTGCAGGATTGGACTCCCGATAACCGTGGAGTCTGTCCCGCTATACAGATTGGCTCTCTGTGTTGCATCCAAGCGGACATCCCAGATCGTCACATCAGCTATGTCGGCTGAAGCATTTAGGTCTCCGTTAATACACCAACAACCAATTCTCAGATTCCACGTTCCACTCTGCGTGTCGGACCAAGGGCAAGTTCCGGTGGCCATTGAGACGTTGTTGAGAAACGCCTCTGCCGCCCCGTCCGCCCCATCTGCATCGTCCCAGGTCACAAGAAGAAGGTTCCACCCGTTTTTAACCTGGTCATCCGCATCCCAGCAAGGACGGGGTTCGCCCACGCTCCTTATCCAGCCAGCGTAGAATTTATTGTTCGACCACTTCGTGAGAACCAGAGCGGTATCGGACTCGCCGCTCTTGCGAAGATCGAAGTACCAGTGGCCTCCTGAGTCGTTCCAGTCATTGGTGGGACGGAACCAGAGGGCAGCGGTTCCGGCGTGAGGCATCTGCATGATGCCCCCGCTGGCAGCGTAGAGATAGGAATTGTTTGCCTTGAAAGCGCGGGAATGCCTTGCGCCCGTCTCGTAAATCAGGCCGACATTCTCAGCCTTGTCGTACTGAGTATTTCGCGCCATCAGTCAGCCCGAATGAGCAAGCGTTGATACCAATTCTCCGCAACCCCGGCAACTCTGAACTTCGCCGTTGTGTCCGTGTCGATTGGGATCGTGACCTCAACCCCGTATGCCAAACTGTTCGGACATAATAGGGCTTGATAAAGCCTTCCGATGAAGATAACCGGATATGTGTTGAACTTCCCAACAAAGACCGGCCAAGTCACCAAGTTACCAGCAAGATCGTAGCCAGCCCCACGGCTATCCGTGGTGGCGACCATGTAAACCTGCGCCGCTCCCTGCCCATTTCCGCCCAGTGTAGCGGTTGTTGCCAACTGGCCGCTCTCTTTGTTGCCTGCCCAGTCGTCACTATTGCGTTGATGGCCGTTCGCAAACACAGCGCTAGCCCATGTCGTTTGACCCTGCGGACTGAGATCCAAGATGCCCATTCGCAGATTTTCCGGTGTTGACCTCATAGAGTCGATCCACAGATGATACTCGCCGGAATAAATCCTGATCTCCGTTCCAGCCGCATCGACGATTAAATTTCTGTCTTCAACGGCGGCCCCATACTGATCTACCACATGGTAAACAAGATGATGCGTGTCTTTCACGGAAAAATTGGCCGTAAAATACCGACCGTCATCATCCACGGGAGAAGTGAACGTGTTCCCACTTGGATTAGTCCAAGGCGGGTCGTTCGTTGTTTCCAAGATCGTATGAAGCTCGTCGATGACGTTCTGGGCGCACGTTGCCGACATCGTTGAATAGAAGTGACTACTCGCCAGAAAATTCGGGACCGACATTTCAATCCTCCGTCACAATCAAATTGCCGGGAGCGACAAAGAGCGTCACCCCAGCCGTCACTTCCAGGGTTGTGCTGAACGTCCCCGTCCACAAAACCAACCCAGCCCCTACGGGCTCCGTTCCGATCGTGAAGTACAGCAACTCCTCGCTACCGGACTCGCACATCGGGAACGTGATCGTATTGACGTTCGTCCACGTCCTTCCACTTCCAGTCCATCCTGTCGGATCGCGGTAAATCTCAACCCTGGAGTAGCCGGCAAACGTCGCCTCGCTCGTTGTCTGATCGCCACCTTCGGGAGAAGCCGTATGGAGCCCGACATACGTGATCGTAATCCCGCCAGAATCATCGCGGGCGAGACCGGCGATCGTGGTCCCGTTCAGGATAAGACCGAGAAACCCTTCAGCGAAAGCGTCTCCCTTGCCAAGCATCGCTTACCCGTTGTAGGAAGGAATCGCGTTCTCACCCAGAAACATGATGTTGACCGTGGCATCACTCGTTGTGACGTTGCACCGCAGTCTCATCCTGTCGAGCAGATCCCGTCCTTCGAAGATGTAAACCGGATTGTTCACGTCGTTCACGGCGAACAGGAATCCCTTTCCGAGAGTCACGCCATACGTCACCCCGGTGTTGGCGTTGAATTTCACCCGGATCGCTTGCGACTCGACTTGCATGACCATCGCAACGGTTCCGTCAGGGATGGATGGAAGAGAGACCACCGTCTGACCGACCGTATAGCTGTAGGTCTCCCCCAGCGGTTTCGGCGTGAATTTGCTTGCGTAGATCGTTACCATCCCTCTTCCTCCATGTATCCCCTGACGTACTTGGGATCTCGAATCTGAACCGTGTTGATCGACTCAACGATCATGTCTTTCTGCCTCTCCAGCTTGTCGAGCCAAAGCTGATAGGCGGGATTCTCCCCTTCCCTCATGCACTCCGCGACCACGTAGGTCACGATATAATCGAAGTGCTCAAGGGGAATCGGGGCAATCGTGTCTGTCGGATACCGCAGATCGGGGACCACCGAGATGTAGCGCATTCGGTAGTCGAGAGCAACATCGAAGCCGGGAGCGAACACGACCTTGGTGTTCCCCACAACGTCGTAATACGCCGTTCCAGATCCTCCCCCATACGATCCGCCGTACCGCGCAGCTTCCTTGAATCTCGGATCGGAAATGTCGCATGGAGCAAACTCCGTCCACTCGTATCCGGCCGTGGTCACTTCGATGTCTTTCAACTGCGAGAAGTCGGCTGGGAGCGTGATCTCCGAATAGTTCGGCGCCGTCGTTGTCGAGAATGTCCCGGTCGCAGTCTTGTAGAAGAAATCCTCTCGCGCCTGTCGGATGATCTTGGCGAGTTCGTTCTTTCCCTCGTTCGCAGCGGCGATCAGTTCGATCTCCGTGAACCGCTTCACGCCGAGATCCTTCAGCTTCATTCGGGAGAGCAACAGGATGGTTCGAAGATCGCTCATTCGGGTTGCCCCCCTGTCGTCGGACGCTCTTTCTCAACTTTCTTGGGTTGAGGGTAGCGGCCGTTCTCAGCCATGATCCGCTCGTTGTACCGTTCCAGATACCGGGGAGCGTCCTCGTCGTTGATCTTCGCCAGAGCCATCGCAGTCGCGTAGTTCACGATTGGTTCTTCGTGCTCCGCTCCCATCGGGAAAGTCACGTTGCACGTCGCCAGGGAGTTCGGCAGACCGATGTACGTGATCGTTCCGCTGAAGACGTTGGGGCCGGAACGAATGACGTGCGTTGATCCGATCCGATCAAACCGAGCCCACGCTCCCAGACCGCCCGGATACCACTGGCAGAGATATACCTCGTCCACGTTGAGAACGTAGGCTTGCTCCGTGACCACCTGAATCCCGCCGATCGTGTGGCTGACTACGACGTGTAGCAGTCTCATGTAATCGGCCGGGATTTCCCAGTAGTCCCCGGTGAACGTCGAGTGAACCACCAACTCGGGAGCGCCATCGGCCGGTATCTTCTGAACGTAGTCGTAGAGTCCATCAGTGAGCCACTGGGCAATCTCCTGGTCGGTCCTCTGCGGATCATCGTTGGAGAACGGCTCGTTGATGTTCGATCGGACTCGATCGACCAATTCGGCACTCGTCGCCATTTCGAGCCCTCACTTCATGTAATGCTGCATCAGGATTTGAGCGATTCCGCCCCCACCCCCGCCTTGCGGCCAGCCGGCAGAGTCGTTTTGCCCCGGCCATCCACTGTCGCCAGGGCCGATCGCACCGGGACGCTTTCGCCCCATCATCCGCTGCATGAACATATCCCCGACCTGTCGCATGACGCCCGGATCGGGCGGGCCGTAGGTGGGCGGGGGAGCGCCGTACATGACATTGGGCTGGCCCATGTACTGCCCCCAGGATCGTGTCGGTCCCTGAATCTCGTAGTCAATCATGCTACCCATCCCGCATTGAACACCGTCCTGCCATCGCGGATCTTCCACAGGTTGTAGAGTTCCGCGCTACTCGCACGAACGGAGTCTTGGAAGTCGTTCCAGACTTTCTCTTCCTGAACCCTCTCCAACTCCTCCAACTCTTCGGCCACCCGCTGCCAGCCGCCGTTTGACCAGAGATCGCTGGCACGGAGCCTCTCGAACACAGACCGGGACAGACCGTTGAATGGAATCGTTGCGACGAGAATGTAGCCCTCCTGTGCGCGAATGTAGTCATCGTGCCAGGAGTCGTTGCGAATCGTTCCGGGGTGAAGACTGCGAGTGACTTTTCGCTCCAACTGCCAATTCTGAAGCCGAAAACTCCATCGCAGTCTCAGATCGGAGTCGAATGCGCGTAGCTCGTCTAGGAACCATCTAGGAGCGTTAGGCATTCCGGGCCTCCTAGACTACGGTGTTGTGGTCGGCAAGGTTGGTCTCGGTGCCCGGATTGTTCTTGGCGATCGTGACCAGCACGCAGAGATTCGCACCGGATGTTCCGGCCTGATCTACGTCCAGCGTGAGAATGTCGCCGGCCGCAACGTCTGTCGGCCTGGAGTCGAGCGCCGAATACGTCACCGTCCCGCTTGTGGCTGCTGTCGTGATCTTCACGGACGTATCGAAGATAGTCGTTCCGTTCAGATTCAAATCAGCAATCGTGTTTGTGTCGCCGCCACCGGCAGTCCCTTGCTTGGCGTAGATGTTCACGATCTTGCCAGGGAAAGGAACAACGGCACAGGCTTTGCTCGCTCCGGCAGAGATGGTGCCAGGGACGTGCAGGGGAATTACGAAGTGTTCCAGATTCTTTACACGGATCATGTGGATACTCTCCTCAATAGTTGACCCCACTAGACCCGAAAAGTCCGGGGGTTACTGCTTGCGCGGGGATGCCCTCTCGGGCACCCCCTGGTTGAGATGCGTGTCGAGATGTGCCTTGAGATCCTCAAGCGTCCTGAACGGACCAGACGAACACTTGCCGGCGAGATTCATCGGGCAGTCGTAAGCAAGAACATTCTTGAGTTGTTGCTCCGTCATCTGCTCGACGATCTCAATGCGGAACGCCTCGGGGTTGCCCTCCTCGTCCCACACAACCGACTGCTTGCGGGCCATCGCCGCCATCGCGTCGTCCAGTTCAACCATTTTGCCGGGGTCGATCATTATGTGACCAGCATCGAACACGAGTTCAAATGGCGTTTTCGAGACGTTGATAACTCTTCGCACGATTACTCTCCACTGGACGGAGATCGCTCAGTAGATGTGAGCGATACTGACCGTCGCGGTAATCCCGTCAAGGCGGAAAGCCTCGTTCGGACGATCGCTGTGGAGTTCGTCGTAAATTCTGTAAAACGCCTCCCACTTGTCGTAGTTGGAGACGTTCCGCAGAACGGCGCCATCCTCGTCGGCCCACTCGCCGCGAACATGGATGTAGCGCGTGACGGTCCCTTTCAGCATCCCGAAGAGTGTCCCATACGGACAGTGCTTCGCCACCTTCCACGGACGATCGCCGTAGGTGATCTCCCCGCCGTTCTTGAGTGCGGCCTGTTTCGTGCCGCCGTCAGGAGTGCGGAGATCGCCCCCAGTGTACCGGCGATCCGCCTGGAGCAGCTTCAGGTACTCTCGCCTCACGGAGTAGTGGCAGAAGAAGACGCCGTTCGCGCCGAAGTTTCCGCCGCCCAACTGATCCGATGAGTCAATCGCACGCTGAATCACATCCAGGGTGAGCGCCCCGACCGAAGTGATGACCGTGGATTTGAAAACGGGGTAGGTTGTTCGGTTGATGTTGTGAAGCGTGTTCTTGTACGTCCCGTCGTCGATGATCCCCAGGAGACCCGTGACTTCCTTTCCGAAGTTGTTGGTCGCTCCGGTTACGTCGCCCTGGATATACCGCACCAGTCGCCCGTTGTCTGGGAACGTGATGTTCTGAGTTCCGCCCGTGGTGACGACCGTCCCATCGGCGTTCACCGAAGACACGGTGAATGTTCCGGAAACGGTTGTCGTGGACGCTCCGATGACGACGATGCCCATGTTCGGATTCAGGAACCGAGCGCCGTCGGTTGTCGGACTGACTCCGAACGGAGAGTCGATTGTCATTCCCGCAGTCGCACTTAGATTCTGCGCCGCGTTGACCAGAGCCAGGACACCGTTTCCGTCACCGAAGAACTGGCGCTCCCGGTCGTTGGCGAGATCCTTGACGATCCCCTTGAGTTCCGCATCCATCGCACGGGTGAAAGCGCCCTTGTCCTTTTGGCTGGCCTTGATGACCTGTGCGGTGAGTTCGATGCGGCCGTAGTTGTACTTCTCGGGGATCACGACCTTCGCGTAACCCTGGTTGCCGGCAGTCGGGAGCATTTCGCCCTCTCCGATTGCTCCGACGCCCTGGTTGCGCGAAACGTGAATGGGGTAGACAACCTGCCGGCCAGTCCAGTCCGATGAATCGTTTTCGTCAATCCAGTCGGTCAGGACATTGACCAGACTCAACTGCTCCTCGATAGCCGGCCCGTAGACATCCTTCAGGGCGTTATCGAAGTTGGTAAGGTTTTGAGCCATCGCTTCCTCGTCAAACAACTATGCGGGTCAGTCCCCGCCTTGTTGAAGGATAGCGAATGCCCTTTCGTGCGTCTCTTTCGTGATTCCCTTTTCTCGCGGGGCTGGAGACCCGGATCGCGTAGCAGGGGAACCCGTAGGAATCGTGGGCACCCGCACAACTCTGCGCTTCTCACGGGCATCTTCGGCTTGCCCCCGAAGACCCTTGGTTTTCCCCGTATGGAGAAATTGCTCGTCAACCGCTTTGAAGGCGTTCTCAATGCACTTGAGATTACCGGCTCGCCAAAGCCGAGAAAGTTTCTCGTCGGTCTTGATCTCCATGAGGACTAGGCCAGCGAGACGAGTGAGCGATTTCTCGTCCGTCCCGATGCCGACCTTTTCGGCCAAGTTTTTGATCTCTTCTTGAGCGGATTCGTACATCGCATCGGCCCGATCCTGCTGTGCGGCCTCGTAGTCCTTCCGCATCTGCGAGATTTCGGGATACGCCTTGTCGATTGCACGCTTGACCTGTGCAAGTTGCTGAGGGGTCAACTCTCCATCATCCGCCGCTTTTTGGGCTTGCGCCCGCTCCTTCCGCCACTCGGTGAACTCCGAGATTTCCTCGGGTGTTCCGAATTGCGAAAGTCGCTCATCAACGAATTGCTGGAGCCTGTCCGCTCGTTGCCGTGCCTCCTCCCGCTCTTGCAGGATTTGTTGAAACCGGCGCTGAGTCTTGGCCTTTGGAGAGTCGATGCCCTCCGATTCTTCCGGGTCGGAGTCCGTATCTTGGGCGTCGAGCTTCTCTTTGTCATCCGCTTCTGACGAAGAAGCAACTGTTTCGTCGGGCATTTCCTACCTCGTGACGTGAGGAAACGAAAACATCATCCGAGCGAACAGTTACCACACCGGAATAACAAGTCAAAGCACTTCACGAATTTTTTGGGGCCCACTTTTCCATCAAGTGGGGCACATTCGCGGGGAGAGGAGCTTCCCTGGCAAAGCTCAAAGACCAGTTTCGCCCTCTTTCGAGATTCACGCCACCGTTGCCGTGGCGAATCGTGAGATCACGAACAATGCAGGTAAACCATCCGGCCCGACGAACCCGGATGCAGTAATCGTTGTCATCCAACCCATACCCGAAAAACTCCTCGTCCAGCTTTCCTACCTCGTCGAGACACTGGCGCTTTATCAGAACGCACGGGAAGCAGACCGGCATGGAATCGGCCTCCTGACCACCGATGTTGAGAACTTTCCAGTCCGGGCCCCACAGTTCGGACACCCTTCCGGCATTCTGGTAGGGATTGCCCACCCCGCCGTCGATTAGTGGAGAGAGAATGCCAATGTCGCCTTGCTGGTAGGCGTGTTGGGAAAGACGATTGAAGAAGTCGTGCTCGACGATCACGCAATCATCGTTGAGCAGAACGATGTCCGATTCTGGCTTCGCGGACGTGATTCCGATATTTGCGTTTCGTGCGAACACGAAGTCGCTGTGCCCCGAGTTTATCGTCACGCACCCCGGAAACGAGTTGTCGTGACGATCCGTTACGACGATCGTTTCGTCGGGGACTGACTCGGTTTCTCTCATCGAAGTCAAAAGGGGAGCCAGTATCTCGGGATACCGATTCAGAATCACCGCTGTTATCATGGCGCTCCAATCCTGTCGGGCGACGTTTGAGCCAGTCGTCAAAGGGTTGCAGACTGGCGTAGCATTCAGAGTGAAAGCCCCAAGCCTGTTTTCTGAACGTACCGCCGCAAGCGAGTGTCGGCCGCATTTGTATCACAATATCGTTCTCGCGGCCCAAGGATTTGCCGCAGATGGCGCACCACCAAAAGCGATCCCCGTTGACCGTCCATCCGGAACCGTTGTCGGCAAGGCCATGTTTCTTGTGGTAGGCAGTCTTCATTTCTGCGGGAACGCTTTTTCAAACATCGTTCGCAAAACGCTTTTCTCGCGCCTTCGCAGTTTCGGACCCTGGTTGGTCCCCGGACTCGGAACTGGTTGCGCGAGCCCGCTGTTTCCTGCCTTGCGCGGATTCTTGTAACTGCCGATCGAATCGGCATAGCGCCGGAGTTTGTCCATCACTTGCCTTTCTTTTTCGGGCCTTCCATGACCATCTTCATCCGAGCGATCACAGGATTGTCTTTCTTGGATTTCTTCTTGTCGCCCGGATTCTGGTCCCGCTTGTTCGCCGTGGCGTAGAAAACTTCCTTCCCCTTTTCCTCGCCGTATCGCCCCTTCATGTCTGCCATGACTTCCTCTCCGTGACCACCGTAATACTTCTTGATCGGCATAGCGCCCCCTACATTGGACCGCCAGGAGTCGGCGGCATCTGCGTGTTCGCCCCGGTCGATTCCGGTCCAGCCGGAGCCCGCTCTTTCTTTCCGCCGCTCTCACCCGGACCCTGCTCCATCGGTTCCTGCATCTGCGGCATCATCGCCATTTGGTGCTCAAGGATGTGAATCATCCAGAGGCGCTTCATTTCCTCGGGAAGCATCTCAAACTCGCTCGTCAACGCATACTCACGATGCACCGTAAGATGAACTACGTTGTCGTCGATAATCGGATTGACCTTCGGGCGAACTTTCTCGTTGATGAACTTCCAGTTCTCCCTCTGTGCCTGTTTCCGGTTCTGATCCATCGAGCCCAAGAGACTTGTGCTGGAGAACATATTCAGGATCTTGTACTGAGTCTCGGGCATCTGCGGGTTGATGACCCCCATCGCAGTCAAGTCCTGAACAAGCGCCTGCTGGCCTACCTGAGTCTTCGGGACCGCGCTTCCAGCCTCAACGCGCACATCCACAGAACCACGAATGTCGGCCTTGGAGAAGCGCTGAACTTCCCAGGTCGCCCCCTGACCCTTGATCGTGTTGATGCGCTCCTCAGACCAAAACTGCTGTGCGATAGTCAGAAGATCCTTGGAGACCTTTCCCCACAGTCGCTCAATGTTCATCAGGACTGGAGTGAAGCGCGTGTTGGCGCGTTCGAGAAGAAGACGTAGAGCGGTCCCCGCAGTCACGCCAGGGGGAGCGGAGCCCTTCATAACCTCGAAAACGCCGGCCAACTCCTCCATGTCCCGATCCAGCTTTTCCAGCCACGCGATGAGCGACGTGGGGATGTTTTCCCCAGGGACTCGTTCAGGCCGCAGTCTCGGATCAATGGCCCAATTGCCCTCGACCAACTCTCCGGGCTCGCCCGTGATTTCACTGACGCCGAGATTTTTCGGGATGAGCCAAACTGGATTTGCGGTTCGGCTAATGATGAGTTGGATCAGGCTTTCCAGTTTGTTCCTTTGCTCCTGCTTCGGAGCGACATCATCCATTGGAGTGCGGCCAAGCAAACGGCCAGGAACAGAATCGAAAACAACGTGGTGCCACGGCCAGATCGGTCGATTTTTCGTGTCACGGTACGGAATGCCGTCTTCCACCGTGTCTGTGTTGAGTAGTTGGTCATTGGCAAAAACCGCTACCACACCCTCTTGAAAGTCAATGCACGGACGCTTCCAGAAGTAGTCGATTGTGATGCCCTGGTCGTCGGGACCACCCTTCGAGACGACGCTTCGGCCATCGGAGTCTCCGACCGCATACGCGATCGAACGCAGTAGATTCAACCCGAAATTCGCGCCGCCCGTCGTGGAACTGGTATCCGCTTCGAGTTCCGGGCGGTTGTAAAGCGTGCGGATGCGCTCAACCGGATAGCGCCGGCGAACGAGCAACTCCTCAACGTCATCCATGCTCCGAGCTTCCAAGTCGAGAAAGACCTCGAACGGCGAGAAGACCTCCAGCCGGAGCTTCCCATTCGCCAACTCCTCACCGACCGGAGAGCCAGCGTCGTCTTGAGCCGGAATTACGTTTGGACTCCCGCAGAACGGACAGGAAACTTCGCTTTTCCTCTGCGGGGGGGCTCCGAACTGAGGCATTGAAGAGGGACCGTAGGACAACAACTCCGGCTCTGGCGGGGCTTCTGGCGGGATCTGCCCTAGTGCGGGTCCTGTCGGTGTCTCACCGATCATGTCCCCGAAACCGGCGCCCTGCGTCGGCAACGCGCCCTCCGGTCCCTCCATACCGACAGGTTCGGATGGTGCGGCGCCCATCGCTTCGCCCATCGGCATTCCAGCGTCCATCGACAACGGCGGGGGCTGAGGCAGATCGACCGGAGAACCGGCCTGATCGGGGGGAAACATCTTCCCGCAATCGTTACACGTAACGTGCTGAACGAATGACGTTCCGTGTTTAGGGTCGTTGTCGATCGACGGATGCAAAAAGGCATTCCCGGTCAAGACGAGCCAGGATGCCGTCTCGCGCCTTGCTTGCTCCGCGTTGACTTCCTCGTAGATCACGGGCATCGCGGCAAGCGAAGTCTCCGCAGCACCCACATCGTCCGGATCGTCTGTCGCTGGAGTGCAAACCGCTTCTGGCATACGAGCGGAAAGCGTCTGGAGAATCGTGTTGCAGAAGCCGGCGAACTTGTTCGTCACCGGCCTGGGCACCCACTTTTTCGTTACCCGTGGTCGCCACGTCCTCGTCTCGGCTCTGTAGACGATCCACTGGATTCCGAGAAGATAAAGCACGTTTCGGAACCACAATCGCTCGTAAGTCGTTCTCTCTGCCTCGGAGCGACCCTTCGACTTGTGGTACGCCTCGCGGATCTTTTCGATGTCGTATGCCATAGCACCACCAATAACACGAACGCCGGAACAAGCAAGCGCTATCTGACTTTTGTTCGCTTCACGTCACGAATCGTCGCGTCGTTCGGTGACACAATCAAGGGAGAAATCGCTTTCTCCCCGTGAGCCTTGCCAGCATTGAAGGCTTCGACCAGCTTGTTGTTGAACTCCAGAAGGTTGATCGTCTTGTAGTGGTGGCTCGCCATCTGCCCGTCCGCCCAGATTTCTTTCCCGAAACATTGGGCCTTCCAGCAGAAGAAGTGATCTTCGGTGAGAATGATCTCTCGGCAGTCTTTGTAGAGAAACTGGAACCACGGAAACGGAACGTCTTCGAGCGTGCTCCGCTTGATGAGCAGAGCCGCAGCCCCGACCGAATCCACGCGAAACTTGCCGGCTTGACCAGTCGCCTTACGGTGCGTCTTGAAAACCCACGGATCTCTTCCGGTGCCCTTGCAGCGACACTTGATGCCAGGAAGCATCTGGTGTTTGGTGCAGTATTTCTCCCAGCGTTGGATGAACGGATTCCAGCGATCTAGACCTCTGTCGTTGTTGCCACGGAACATCTCCGGGTCGTGGACAACGCCCTCGTCGAGCCACTTCTTCCGACAGAAGCACTCCTCGCAGTCAGCGCTTTCCCAGATCGAAGGCATCAGGCTTTTCTTGACGTAACAGAAGACGTTACCCGAGTGAACGTCCTTACCCTCATCGGTGAGCGAAAGGAAGTTGGGATGCGGATCGGTGTCCGCATCGAACATCGCCAGATACTCACAATCGCTTTTCAGAAACGCCGCGCCGATGCGATTGCGAACGTGATCGTGAAAGCGGACCTCGGAGAAAAGACGGAAAGCCACCCGATACTTGTCCTGGCAAGCGTAGACAAACAGCTTGTTCACAAGACCGGCGTTCACGTCAATCATGTTGGGGATTGCTACGAAAATCGACGCCTTGAACTTGCGGGGGCCGGCTTTGGCTTCTGCGATCTGATTGAGGGCTGTTTCTACCTCCTTGACCGCTTCGCTGGTCTCAGGTTCGATCGGCTTGGATTGCGCTTGCGATTCGTTGTTGCTCTGCGAGTTCGGATTCGTCGTCTCCGAAGATGTCAAGCATTCGTTCGATGGCTCGCTCATGCTGGATCGTCTCACTCTCATCGTCGAGATTGATCCCCGCCTTTGCGGACTTCATCAACACCATGTTGACCGCTCGCTCACTTCGGACCCTTTCGTGGTCCCGCTCACGTCGCATGAGCGCAAGGGCGCCTTCCAACTCCTTGATCCGATTCTCAAGCATACGCACTTCAGTCTTCGTTCGGATTGTCAGGTTGAACATCACGTCACCCTCACCCTTCCCTTGATATGAGCCGCGAATCGTTCCGCAGACAACGGAGAATGGTTGTGAGCCCCCCACCCGTGCTCACGATTATTGGGGTGTAGCCGACCAGCATTACGTTGGTGCCGCCAGAGATAATACTCGTGCCCAAGGTCTCTGAAGTGAAGCAACTTCACGGGGGAGTCGAACCACGAAGATCCGTTTCGATTGCCGTTCACGCTCCATACGTGACGGCCGGCATCGAACCAAATGTCAATCGCCGGCTGGAAGACGCAACCCTTCCTGCCCCCATTGACCCACCAAGTCGTCCTCTTCCCCTCTTGAATTTCCTCGTAAATCTGACCGTCTCCAAAAGGAAAGGTCTCGGACATCATTTCCCACCCGTTACAGGCGATGCACAGATGCCCTCCAGCCTTAGCCTCTGCAAGATGGCCGATCAAATCCTCCGACCAGACAAACTCATCGGCATCTACGCACATCACCCAGTCCGGACTCCTGTCCTCCCGATACGCATTCGAAAACAACTTCGCCGTCAATCCGTCATCGAGAAGATTTCCGGGGTAGTCCCGCAATTCAACCTTCGGATGAGCCGACAGAATCTCCCTGGTCCGATCGTCGCTCTGATCGTCGTAGACGATGATCTTCTCCGCGACCGCTCCGTAGTGCCGAAGGTAGAACGGCAGAATCCTCTCCTCGTTCCGCATCACGGTGTAGACGTGTATTTTCACAATACCTCCGGATTGCGCCGCCGGATCGCCAGTTCACGCTTGACTTGATCTGCGTATCGTTGTCCGATCATCCGATGAACAGCGCTCCGTTCACCCCAATTGGCTTCCAAATCCCGATAGAACCCTTTCGATGCCCGAGCGGTGTCGTCACACTGAAGCGTGTGTCGAATCTGATCGTGACGGATCTGAACGGGAACACGTATCTCGCAGTTCATCGCCTCTGCGAAGGATTCCCAGCACCGATCGACAGAAGGATTCCCGTCGAGACAGAACCGACCAGTCAACTCCAAGGTCTCCCGGTTGACGCAGGGAAACGAGAAACGGGTATGGTTCGCCGGCTCGACGTGAGCGCTCATGACGCACACTTGCCCAAGATTCCGCCTGAGATACTCCTCGTCCCAATTCTTGGTTTCCATCCAGGCATCGTCGTTGAACTGAATCACAAGAGCGCCAGTGGAAAGCCGATACGCCTCTTCGATGAAGATGGCGTTGCTGGCGTACCCTTCAAGTTGTGGCCCTACGATTAACGCCATCCTTCCGGCGGGAAAGGACCGGAACGAATGCAGGTAGTCCGGAATCGACGGATCGTTATCGTCGATGCGGCAGATAACCTCGATTTCATTCGCGTTCGCCGCCGTGTCGAAAAGCCTAGCGCAAACGTCCCTGAACTGATTGCCTCTCCCACGCGACGGCAGAATCACCGAGATCGCTTTCATCAGAAGTAACTCCGATAGAGACGAATCGCTTCGATTGACTTTCGCGGCAAGAATCGCGCCATCGTGTCTTCGATCGAATGCACGTCGAGATATGCGAGAAAGTCAGCGGTGTGCTCGTAGGAGAACAACTCGTCTCGAAAATCCCGCATCACAGAGATGTGCGATCGGTGTTGAGAATGCGTGTTCGTGATTTGCCCGTAGACCGTTCGGCCGGGAAATCGCTTCTGGAACAAATACCCGGCCCAAATGTCATCCGCCCTACCGATGAAAGGGATGTTGCCGAAGTGATGCTGAAGGACTCGGCCGAGAATGAAGATGCTCTGCGTATTGACCGGACAGAACCGTGCCGGAGCAAACGGGGTCTCGTAACCATGTGGAACACGCAACTCGTTCGACCCTCCACCTACGCGGAAGATCGCATCAACATCCGCCTCCCCATCGCACAGATCCTCTTGAAGCAAAGGAACGACCTGTCTCCTCAAGCATTGGTTGATGCTGAATTGGCTGATTCCCTGATGCCGCCACGGGAATCCCCTATGCCAGAATTTTCCGCGCACGAACGGATAGTAGGGGTCCGTTACAAGCTGATCCGGCCCGCGATCAACCATCAGCCTCGGTTGACCGACGTAGACTCTCTTCCCCCAATTCTCTTTGGGGATGCAATCATCGTCAATCGAAGCGACGATTACCGCGTTGCGATTGGCCGCTTCGATAAACCCGATCATCCGCCCCCTGGCAACCGAACCCGGCCCGATAAGCTCACAGAGATCGGGATAGCGCTCTTGTTGTTCCCTCCAAGAAATAAACGTGCCGTTCCTGAGTCTGTATTTGGGAGTTGCCGAGTCTCCAACGACAACGAGTTCCCAATCGGGCATCCGATCGTAAAGCTGAATCGCCTCAGTCGGGGCATTGATGGTGGTGGTAACGATGACTTTCTTCATACCCACAGTATGTTTCCCCTCGTCAGTTCACGATCAACGAGTCTGTGATGGTGAAAGAACTTGCAATCCACCTTGGCGCACGACGCTGGATTGATCTTCTCCAGCTTATCCCTGTGCGTCTGCGAGAACCACAGATCGACAAACCTCTCCCTCAGCATATTGCCGATGAAGAAGTCGTTCTCCCGGTAGTAGTAGTAGCAGCAGATGTAGACGTTACCCTGCCAGTCAACGACGGTGTGGATCGGATTCAACCAACATTTCTGAACGTCGCCAAACGGTGCGATCCACCACCGAAACCTCTCGTCCCTCACGCCGTCTAACACCGTTCGCAGCAACCGATCCTCGTCCCACCGCTCGTTTTCGCTCAACTCCTCCGGCTCATGCCGCAGAGCCTTGATGTTGACGCGATCGACTCCAAGAGAATCCGTGAGCCCGATGATGTCCTCGTAGTGCTGGGAGCCGCGCAGGGTCTTCCCCACCGAAAACTTCAGGCTGATTTCGCATTTTGATTTGAGCCGGCGCTTCTCGCGCACGAGTTGTCCGATGTTGTCGATAACAATCTGCCAGGACTTCGGATCAACCCGCTTGTACTTCGCGTAGTCATCTCGATTGGACGCTTCGAGAGAAATGCGAACGTAGGTTCCAGCCTTCAAGAGAACCGTGACGAGATCCGGTTTCATCACGAGCCCGTTCGTGATGAGCGCAAAATGACCGCCCGACGCCGCTATGTGCCGCATGAGTTCCGGCAGGTACGGGATCATCGCCGGCTCTCCTCCCCCGGCGAAATCGAACGCCTTCACTCCGACTTCCAAAAGATCGTTGGCGCACTTGAAGTGATCGTCGCGCCCCATGTAGTCGTTGGTTAGTTTACTGTCGTAGGCACAGCCTACGCAGGACTGGTTACAGACGTTTGACGTGTGGAAGTCAACAAAGTGTGGATAGATCATCAGCCCTTTTTTGAGGGCGATTATGTCGTGCATCCGATGGAGAATCGTCATTTCGCCGCCCGCATCAGAATCTTTACCTTCGGCCCGTCCATTGTCTCGATCAGATAGTCGTTGAGGATCACAAACGATGCGCGGATTCCGTAAGACGCCGCAAACCGCTCCCGATACGGATTCCCGCTCTCGTAGTACCTGAACGAATTGCGATTCCAGAACGAGACGTGCGTTGGATCTTGGAACGCCCCCGGCCCATCAGTCGAAGGAACCTCGACGAGAAACTTACCCTCCGGCTGCAAGACCCGATAGCACTCATTCATCGTGAAAATCTTGTCGTGCAGATGTTCGATCACGTCGAGAGCTATCACCGTCTCGACGCTCGATTCCGGAAACGGCCATGCCTTTTCCAGATCGACAATCCTGAAATCGACTCCATGCGGGACCGCCTTTGGCCTGTGGAGATCCACGTTCAGACAGTCCCGCATGAATCGGTCGCCGCAACCGATGTTGAGCTTCACTGTTTGATCGTCCCGCCCGTCACCTGGGAGTCCTTCGCCGCGAGACCAAGAGCGGCGAACCCGACACCGATCAACAAACCAATCCAATCGACCTGCTGGTTGGCCTGAAGTGATGTGTGAATGATCTGGCCCGCCCCAAGAGCGATACCCAGCAAAGATGTCCTCCAGTTTTTCATCACTCCTCCTAGTAGAACTCGCCCATCCTAGAATCCTTGCTCCGATCCTTCAGATGGCTTTTCCAGACACGATAGCTCGCGGGGTCGAGATGCTTCAGCTTCTCAAGCGGATCAGACGGACCCGCCACGGAAGCGCCGAAAAACATCGTACAGAACATCTTCATGCCGTCCCACGCATGATTGTCCTTGTCCACGATTTCCTCACGGATGTTTCGTTGTTCCTGCATCGTGCCCGACCAATCGGCGTAACGCAAGCGCTCGATCTCCCAGATCATCATCGGACACGACTTGAAAATCTGCCACCGGGGTTTCTCGCCGGCCTCCAGGCGCTCACGCTTCCAGAAGTCTCCTGCGATAAGCTCGGCAACCGTGATGTCGCCGCCTTTCTTTCCGGGGGCAAAGAGGACTTGCTCATCCGCCGGCAGTTCCATGAACAACTGCGCCACGGATTTCACCACGTTGTCGTTCTGCTGCTGCTGTGTCAGCGCCCAGATGGAAGGATCAGCTATCGGCGGATAAGCCAGTCTGTCGAAGTAAGGACACGCCCGGATTGCGCGGGCAATCTCACGATACCCCACGCCACGCTTGTAGAACTCCCAGATGGTGTAAACGTCACGATCGTAGTCGAGCGCATGAACGTGAAAGGCGCTAGGATTCCGATGCCCGTAGTCGAATGATGCGTACAGAGACCAATCCTCCGGCACCACGAAAGGGTCAACACAGATTGATGATTTGTGCCGCTTGAATTGAGGCAGAACGAGATCGCCGCCGGCGGCATCCCAGTCAATCTCCATTTCCTGGCGCCACATCGACGAGTCAATCCCGCCGACGTAACCCCTCTGCTGATCCTCAAACCACTTCCTTCCGTTCTCTGTGGCTGGGTCTTTCTCCGGATCGGCCGTGTAATGAATGCTCATCACATGAAAGCCGGCCGCAGACGTGTAGTGTTCGATTCCCTTCACAGCGTAATCTGCCTCTTCGGGGCCTTTGGCTTGATCGTTTTCATCACGTCTTGGGTGTTTTCCCTGAAAATCTCAGCAAAGAGCTTCAGCGGTTCGCCCCGATACGCATGAAAGGCCCGCTTGGACATGAAATGCTTTCCGTTAGAACACATCGTCCTCAGAAGGCTCGGGTCCGGACGATTGAAGACGGAACTGCCATCGTTGCAAAGCGGACACATCACAACGAGCATTCCCAATGGGGCCGTCATCGTCTTGGAATGTCCATCGTGTTACCCCACCGACGTTCAGTGCCACACATCATGCACTGGTAACGGCATTCTGAGAAGGAAAACTGGCCGTCGTGGGTGTAAACCGGCTTCAAACGCACAAACCTGTGCGGCCTGACCGTCCTGCACTTGTCGCACGCAATCACGCCGTCGTTGTCGAGCGTGATCGTGCTCTCACAGGGAGTCCCATCCATTTTCCGGTTCCTTCCAGACGTAAATGATCGGCCACTGTTTGCCGTACTGCTTCAGGTAACGCCAGACGTTGCCGTTGTCGTCCTGATAAATCACGGCGTTTTCGCCTCTCAAGAGAACTTGGTCCTTGCGGATCTTGATTTTTGCGCCCATGCCCCGACTCTACACGTTTTTCGGTGGGTTGCAACTCAAAAACGCTGGATCAACTCCCTCATGTACGCACCGGAACGGGCCGACGAGACCGCCACGAACTTCCCGCCGCCCTTGATGGACGGCAACGCGGCTTTCCAGGCGGATTCCGCCTCCGGTTGGAAGGCAAATTCGTCATCGAAGATCAGTGATGCCGTGTACGACCGGATTTGGTCCCCACCTTCGGGGATTCCCCAGATCAAACTTCCTGTTTTGAACTGCAACTTGCCGTAAGACGGGTTAGGCTTGCACTGAAGAGGTTCAGGCAGGTTCGATTCCATGAAGGATATGCGGGCAACCGGCCATTCCTTGTTGAACACAAGGTTCGCCGCATCGTCCTCTTTCTTCGACTGAACAAAAATCAGCCGGTTCTTCCGGTACTTCGCAAACCATAGACAGACCAAACACATCGTCCAAGTAACCATCAACTGGCGGGATTTCTCGACGAGTACGAGTTGCTCGTTCATCACCGTGTCGATGAGATCCCAGACGTAGGGCTTCTGCTGAGGCGTCGGAAACTGTCGCACCGATAGCTCGTCTTGTCCGTGCTCGTCCTTCGTGACGACATACTTCGCAAACTGCCGAATGTCCGCAGAGCATTCATCCCTCACTATCGCCCACGTCACTTGATCCAGGGTCCGCTTCTGCGGCTCCGTCAGGCGGTTCAGGTAGGAGTCTCGCGTCTGCGGTGACATCGAGCGCAGCTTCAGGACCAACTCCCTCGCCCTCTGGAACTCCTCCCCTTCCAAAGAGAGCGATGGTGATGGAGTTGACCACTCCGGCCGCACCCTGTCTCCCCTGAATCGTCGTAGGCTCATTCCGCAGCAACCTCACCTTGTCGATCATAACCCCCACGCCCGTCACAAGCGCAAGATACTTCTCTTTCGACAGGTCTCGCCGGCTGATGTGACGCACAACCCGCCTCGTCTCGATCTCCAGCAGTTCAGACATCTCCAGGGAGTTGATGTACCGCGCCAACGTGCCGGGATTCACCCCGATCGCTTCGCAGATCGCCTTCCGGCTCATCCCAATCGCCAGCATCCTCGCCACTTCAGGATTCACGATCAGATCCCGAGTCTGCCACTTGGTTCGGCGCCCCGAGTTGATCCCCTCCTCGAATGCCAGCAAGTCTTCCGTCATGCCCGCCTCCGCGAAAAGCGTGCATCCACGCCGCCCGGAGTGTCAAGCACTCTCGGTTCATCCACATCCTCAACCGTGAAATCCAACAGCCCCACCAAACTCTTCGCATCCGGATGACGCGCTATCAACATCAACGTCACCCCGTACAACCGCGCAAAGTACGGAACCAAATGATCCAACGAACACAATACACGCCCATCGTTGTCGTCAACATTTCCCCTCACATACCCAGATTCCTCATCATCCAGCCACTTATGACTCACGGCTCCCCTTCAGCCACTCCCACATCACTGGTTCAAGCTCCGGTACAAGATTGCGGATTGTCTCCATTTTGGCTCTCGCCTCCTCGATCCTCTTGTTGGCGGCGGCGAGTTCTGCGCGGAGATGACGCACTGTTTCCCACAGGCCCGGCTTGTCGAAACAGGTGCAATCGGCTTCTTGTCCTAAGTCGCAACTGGGACACGGAGGGAATTCACCACTTGGATCTTTCATCTTGTCGAGTTCGGCGCGGAGCCGCCTAATCTCCTCGTTGCCTTCGATGTGATCGGATTGCCATGCAGCACAGATTACGCGGAGCCGCTCGACCTCAGCAATCAGCCACCGAATGTCACCATCCGCTGCAAGCCTCCCCTCCGGTTTGCGCTTGATCTGCTCCAACCTGTCGTCGGTCATTTCTCCTCCTGAAGGGCGGCTGGCCCTGACTGTGACAGGGCAGTACGCATCTTTTTGCCATCTAGCAGCCGCCCGGCATGGCCGATGATGGCACCGGATTGGGTCACTGTCGCCCCTTGTGCCATTAGGGGCTAACTACCAATCCGCATCGGCCACACTTCAGAACTCGATCGACACCTTTACCGATTGCTCGCCCACTCCGCAATCC
>Ga0208980_10000215_pt1 | contig 30452 bp, 31 predicted proteins | sample WetSurMetagenome_3_FD_187993 | JGI IMG/M metagenome (GOLD analysis project Ga0208980, IMG submission 187993) | Wetland microbial communities from Twitchell Island in the Sacramento Delta, sample from surface sediment Aug2011 Site A1 Bulk (version 2) | ecosystem: Environmental > Aquatic > Marine...
GTTCGGGACGTAGAGAATCCTGCCGCCGCGCTGCCGGACGCGCGTGCAGAAGTCGGTCTCCTCCCAGTAAAGGAAGAAGCGCTGGGCGTCGAACCCGCCGTGATCGTCCCAGCAGGCGCGCCGGATGGCCCATAACCTTCGTCCCGGGTTGCTCGAGGAGTTGGGTCTCACCAAAGCCGTCCGGGCGACCGTCGAAAAGGCGGCGCAGGCGTCCGGGTTGGCGATGGCCGCTGATCTGGAGGAGGTGGATGGGCTGCTGCCGCCCGAATTCGAGGTCAACCTGTTCCGGATCATCCAGGAGGCGTTATCAAATGTTGCCCGCCACAGCCATGCCCGCAAAGTCGATCTCAGCCTGGATTTCTCCAAGAGCAAGGTCGATTTGATCATTCGGGACAACGGGACGGGGTTTGATAAGGCAACTCGCATGAACGGAATCGGTCTGCAGTCCATGCAAGAGCGCGCCCGTATGATCAATGGTCGCCTCACGATCACCACCGCGCCCGGCCAGGGCACGGTCATCCACCTGACGGTCCCACACAGAAGGTCCAAAATCAAAGTTACAGGATAAACCTATGACAGAACCCATTTCCATACTCATCGTTGATGATCACGAAGTTGTCCGCAAAGGCATCCGCTCTTACCTGGATACGCTGGCAGAGTACAGTGTGGTGGGTGAGGCTTCGACCGGGGAGGAAGCCATTCATATCGTGGAAGAATTCATTCCGGATGTCGTCCTGATGGACCTGATCATGCCAGGCATGGACGGCGTGGAGACCACCCGCCGGATCAAGAAGATCAGCCCACGCACCCAGGTGGTCGTTCTGACTTCCTTTCATGAGGACTCCCATATCTTTCCCGCTTTGAAAGCCGGCGCCACCTCTTATATCCTGAAGGATATGAAGATGGAAAAGCTGGTCGAGTCGCTAAAGCGGGCGGTCGCCGGTGAGGTCACACTGCATCCTTTGGTAGCCAAGCGTGTCCTGCAGAACTTCCAGGGTGATGACCCCGAAGAGCAGCCGCTGTATGCCGAGCTAACTGATCGCGAGCAGGAGGTTCTGAGGCTGATCGCCAACGGGCTTTCCAACAGTGAAATCGCCGGCAAGCTGGTTATCAGTGAAAACACCGTCAAAGGTCATGTCTCCAACATACTCAGCAAGCTGCACCTGGCGGATCGCACCCAGGTGGCTGTATTTGCCTGGCAAAAGGGCATTGTCCGGCGCGAGTGATTTTATTTCATCATTAAGATAATGGATTGATTAACCATTTTAAGCAGGAAGCCGCTCGAGTGAGCGGCTTTTGCTATTCTTCGAAGTCTCTGACAATCTGCTTCATCTGGTCCATATAGCTATGAAAAGCTTGCCTGCCATCCGTGGTTAATTTCAGGCTCGTATTTGGTCTTTTTCCTTTAAATGTTTTTTCGATTTCGACGTAACCTGCGGATTCAAGTTTCGTCAAGTGAGCTGACAGGTTACCCCAAGTCAATCCAGTCTGGTTCATCAAGAACGTGAAATCTGCACTCTCCAACACATACAGGACTGACATGATTGACATGCGCGCCGGTTCATGGATGAGTTTATCCAGCCGATGCATTGAGGCAAACCGGTCAGGGGACTCGGGTGATGTCATGCTTCACCTGACCGTCTGAACAGGATACTGATTAATAAAACGGATCAGTAAAATCAAACCGGGAATAGCTGCCAGGATTCCAAAAACCACCAAGACTACCGGCAATCCAAACGCCATGTCGATAAAGATGCCCAATCCGAACAATACGGCTATGTATATGCCCCGATAATATTCTAAAAAATATGCGATTACGCACATCACAACCGTAACCCACAAGCCTGCAAATAGTGGGACAAATAGATCCATAACATCCTTTTGGATCATTTCATCACCAGCCATTTGCAACCAGGCAGGGGCCTCGATCACTCTCATAGTCAGGAGAAGGATCAGGATATTGAGGAGGACGGTTAAACTCAAAATAATGACCAGAATGGTCTTTCGTCGTTTCCGTTTGGCGCCAAATTTAACCGTGCCCAGCCTGGGAACAGTAATGTATTTCTTCCCAATCACGAACAGAACCAGAACACCGCCGACCAATAAAGTGTAGCCCAACAACCAGACCCAGGTTTCATCCCGCATGCCAGGCAGGATTCCAAGGAAACCCAGGCAGACCATTAAAGCTCCCAGGTACAGATCCCAAAGTCCATCCTGGAAGGTTGAGCGGTAAGCACGTCGCTCCAATTCCTTTAGATCCACCAGCTCAGACATTCGAACCTCCTTACCAATCTTAATACTTTGCATTGCAAAGTTATTTGTATTATATAGTTTTTTATTATTTTGTCAAGAGGCAATTTTTCAAAAGGGTGATAACATCTCATCCCGGTTGTAGAATGGTGAACTGACACCCGTCGATAAAGCCGGATGGTTTTTTTAGAAATATCCAGTTAATGGGATTTTTGTCAACCCTAATAATGACATTACTCCTCCGCTTTCACCTCCGCCAATGATATAATACATTCACTCTTATGAATATATCAATATCAAAATTATCCGGACCGGTTTTACTTGCAGATCTTTTTCAATTGATCGGCCAGCCAACGCGTATACAGATCCTGTTGGCAATCGGCGAATCTGAAGCCTGTGTCTGCCATTTGGAAGCAGTAACCGGCTTGCGCCAGGCAGTCATCTCTCAACACTTGATGCTGTTGCGTCGGGCCGGTCTGGTCACGCCCAATCGTGCCGGTCGGAATATCTATTATCGTTTGAGCAAACCGGGTTTGCTTGACTTGATCCGGATTGCTGCCTGCTCCCTGAGTATTTCAGAGTTGGAATTGGATCACTTTTCCAAGGGCAGCTATCCGGATTGCCCTTGCCCAAAGTGCACCTCGTCAGGGAGATGTCATACCAGCACATGAGCACCGTCCTTGAATTCATCAAAAGCCTGCTGGTTGGTGGCCTGGGGAACCTGGCTGCCTACCTGGCAGCCCATGTCCTGCTGTGCCTGTTACCGGCCTTCTTCATCGCAGGCGCCATGACCGCTTTGATCCCCAAGGAATCCATCACCCGTTTCCTCGGTCGTAAAACCCCGCGAATCATTTCCTACCCGGCAGCCGCACTGGCTGGCTCGGTCCTGGCAGTGTGTTCCTGTACGATCGTGCCACTTTTCGCCGGTATCTACAAAAAAGGTGCAGGTCTCGGTCCGGCCATCACCTTCCTTTTCTTCGCTCCGGCTGCCAATATCCTGGCTCTGGTGTATACCGGGGGCGTCCTCGGCGCCGACCTGGCCTTCGCCCGCTTGTTCCTCTCCCTGGCTTTTGGCATCGGCATCGGTTTGATCATGGCCATGCTCTTTCGTAAAGATGACGCTGTGCACGACAAGGAGACTGACGACTTATTCGCCCGTCAGAAATCCATGCGCAGGACAGCCCTGGCTTTCCTTCTCCTGCTGGTGCTGCTGTTACTCTCGGGGACATTGAAGCTGGGTTTGCTGACGAACACTTACTACCAGTTCAACTTGCCGCTATCAGGAGTCGACCACGTTCAGGAGTATTTATATCATTTAATCCCCTTCGACCCCAGCCAGGGTGAAGAAGGTGTTAGTGCCCAGGGAGTTGTTCTAATAGGCTTTTTATGCCTGGTGGCACTGGCAGCCTGGCGGGGATTTGAACGTATTCATGAAGGTTTGAACCTTTTCACCTGGCTCTCGCTGATCCTGATCGGCTTTACCTTGTTGATTGCCTCGCTTGGCATGCTGCCCCTCTCAGGCAGGCTGAACATCCTTTTAACCGGAAAATTCTTCATGGTTTTACTGCTGCTGGTTATCCTGGGCACGATGATCGTCCGGTCACTCGAACGTGATGAGGTTCGTGATTGGCTGTGGGAATCCTGGCGCTTCATCAAGCAGATCTTTCCCCTGCTCATCGTGGGTGTGTTCGCAGTGGGTGCCATCCGCGTGATCATCAAGCCCGAATGGATTGAAACCCTGGCTGGGGAAAACACCCTCAAGGGCAACCTGGTCGGCGTTCTATTCGGCGTTTTTATGTACTTCCCAACCTTGGTGGAAGTTCCCATCGCCCAAATGTTCTTGAGTTTGGGCATGCACCGTGGACCCTTGCTGGCTTATCTGATGGCCGACCCGGAACTGAGCCTGCAGAGCATCCTGATCATTTCAACCATCATTGGCAGGTTTAAAGCCTGGATCTACGTCGCCTGGGTAGCCTGTTTCAGCACCTTGGCCGGCTTGATCTATGGGGCCTGGGTGGATGGTGCCAGCATCGGATTGGTTGTTCTCTATTTGTTCCTTTTTCTGACACTTCTGGCACTTGTCCTTTGGTCTCTTAACCGGCGGAATTACGCCCGGACGGCTAGTGTCGAATAAATTCATTACTGGAGGTTTCGCATGCTTACCATCAAGATACTCGGTTCCGGATGTGCCAACTGCAAACGCCTGGAACAGATCACCCAAAAAGTCGTTGAAGAAATGGGTCTGGAGGCAGAGGTGGTCAAAGTGACCGATTACAACGATATCCTGAAGTACAACATCATTTCCACCCCCGGCCTGGTGATCGATGAGAAAGTGGTTTCATCCGGGCGAATCCCCTCCCCCGCCGAGATCACAACCTTCCTCACCACTGCTCAGGAAAAGTGAAATGAAGAAACGTGTGCTTTTCCTTTGCACGGGCAACTCCTGCCGTTCACAAATGGCTGAAGCCATCGTAAATGCAAGGATCGGGGAGAGTTGGGAAGCTTTTTCCGCCGGCATAAAACCGGCCGGGTTTGTCCACCCGAAAGCACTGGCTGTACTTGAGGAAATCAATATTCATCACAACGGATATTCAAAACCGGTCGATACCTTCCAGAATATGAAATTCGATCTGGTTATAACCGTTTGTGATTCAGCTGCGGAAGAATGCCCGGTCTGGCTCGGCCAGGGGCGGCGACTCCATATTGGTTTTCCAGATCCAGCCCAGATCCAGGGCAGTGAGCTTGAAATTAAATCAGCCTTCCGGTCCATACGCGACAACATCATAAAGCAAATCATCCCGTTATTACAGGAATATAATTCATAAGGATAACCAATGGCCACTCAGACCACACCAACTAAAAGACTTTCTTTTTTAGATCGTTACCTGACGCTGTGGATCTTCCTGGCCATGGCAATGGGGGTGGCGATCGGGTTCTTTATCCCGGGCGTCGAGGATTTCATCAAAAGCTTCCAGGTCGGCACGACCAACATTCCGATCGCGATCGGCCTGATCCTGATGATGTACCCACCGCTGGCCAAAGTCCATTACGATGAGTTGAAGGATGTCTTCCGCGACTGGAAGATCCTGGGATTGTCCCTGCTCCAGAACTGGGTGATCGGCCCGATCTTAATGTTCTTACTGGCAGTCATTTTCCTGCATGATTACCCACACTACATGGTGGGATTGATCCTGATCGGCCTGGCACGCTGCATCGCCATGGTCATCGTCTGGAATGACCTGGCCAAAGGTGACACGGAATATGCAGCCGGACTGGTGGCTTTCAATTCAATCTTCCAGGTTCTCTTTTACAGCGTTTATGCGTATATTTTCATCACCGTTTTACCCACCTGGTTCGGTCTGAGCGGCAGCGTGGTGGACATCACCATCTCTGAGATCGCCAAGAGTGTCTTTATTTATCTTGGCATCCCCTTCATCGCTGGCTTTCTGACCAACAGGATCCTGATCCGGCTGAAAGGGAAGGATTGGTATTATCACAAGTTCATTCCCCGTATCAGTCCGATGACCTTGTTTGCCCTGCTCTTCACCATCGTGGTCATGTTCAGCCTGAAGGGTGACCTGATCGTCAGCATCCCGCTGGATGTGATCCGGATTGCCATCCCGTTGCTGTTCTACTTTGTGATCATGTTCGTGACCAGCTTCCTGATGGGCAGGTCCATAGGAGCCGGATATCCAAAAACGACCACCCTCGCCTTCACGGCCGCCAGCAATAACTTCGAACTGGCCATCGCCGTGGCTGTGGCGGTGTTTGGCCTTAATTCCGATGAGGCTTTTACGGCGGTCATCGGCCCGCTGGTGGAGGTGCCGGTCATGATCGGGTTGGTGAATGTGGCTTTCTGGTTCAAAAAGAAATTGTTTTAATTGTGGAAAGAATCCAGGCGGAGGTTTGACCTCCGCCTGATATGCTATTACGATGATTTCCCCGCAGGGTGGTTAAGGTTTGCGTATCATGGACAGGTACTGCTTGTGGCAGGCATAGTAAGAGGAGAACTCCGAAGTGTTTCCATCCCCGTCAGTCCATATCGCAGATACGTAGGTGCCAGGAATCACCCCCGTCCACTCGAAGTTTCCCAGGCTGTATGGAAGCACGGTGGCCAGCCAGATCATGCCCTCATCGTCCGGGCCTGAGTAGATATCGATGCTCGCTTCCATGGATGGCACCGAACCGGACACATAAGAGCAGGATGGGACTTCATTCAACACTGGTCCTGCCAGGTCATTGTTTCCGCCATTGATATTTTCGATACCTTTGCCACCATTTTTATAAATAGAGACTTGACTGATGGTGTTGTAATCCGATGAATCACCTTCCACACGGATGCCATCACCAGAGGTCGGATTTGGTAACCCGTTATAGGCGATCGTATCGTTTGTGACCGTATTTTGGTATCCCAGAATGTGTATGCCAAAAAAAGCATTCCCCATCTCGGTTGAGCGGGAATTTGGGGAAACGCCGATGTGATTCATATTGGCATTATTATTATTTGCATTCACAAATACAAGGCCACTCCAGCCACTGCCCAGAATGAGATTGTATGAGATGGTGGTTGAGGTCGGCCCGTCGTATATTGCCACCCCGTGGTAATCATTGCCAATGACTGCATTACCGTATGTATTTGCACCGATGTAGTTTAAGGAAATTGTCGTGTTCTCCACACTGGTTCCTTGAACGGAAACGCCATGCTGACCGTTACCCGAGATTAGATTGTTCTGAATGGTGGTGCTATCTGCCCCACCGGTCACGTGCACACCATGGATGAAGTTGCCAACATCGGATATACCGCTGGCATCCGTTCCGATCCAATTAGAAAATACTGTATTTAAATCCGTTCCTTCACCTGTGATATAGATACCGCTTTGCCCGTTTCCGGAGATCACATTATGGGTAATCTGAGTACCAGTCGCTCCATTGGTCACATAGATGCCATTCTGTAGATTGCCCCTTCCGAGAGCGCCGTTATAATCTGTTCCGATATAATTGTGTGTAAGTGTGTTGGTACCCGTGTTATCAAATCGAATCCCATCCAGGTCATTCATCGAGATGATATTCCGGTTCGGGAAGTTGTCACCAATGGAATTATTACTGGATCCATTGCTGAGAATGATGCCATATCCTCCGTTCCCGACATCCATCGACTTTTGATTGGTACCAATGAAATTGGAAATAAGGGTATTGTTATTTGAACCGGAAATCTGAATCCCATCCGTTGTATTTCCTGATATGAAATTTCCAACCAATTGATTTGAGTTGCTATCGGTACCAAATCTGACACCGACATAATTCGGTACCGGTATCGCCTGGAGGCAATCGAGGCCAATATAGTTGTTAACAATGATATTCAGACCGGAGCTGCTTAAAGTGTGAACACCCGTATACCCCCCCGTTATGCAAAGCCGATTAATAGTTGTTGAGCCTGCTCCTAAAGCAAATACATCTATCGTCCATATAGATTGGGTTACCTCAATCTCAGGTCCAAAGGGGTTAAAGTCACCCTGGGATGCCCCATCGATATATGTCCCGGCATCAGAAATCAACAAGTCGCCGGAAGTAAGCACGATCGTCCATACTTTTGGAGTCCGCCACTCATAACCCGGGTCGGTATCAGGTATGGCGAAGCTAATCGTATCCGCACCGGCGTGTGCATTGGCATCCAGGATCGCCTGGCGCAGAGATCCGGCTCCGCTGTCAGTCGTGTTGATGACCGTAAAGGTTGTTGCATTGGCAGTGATCTGAGGGGTTAATAAAGCAAAAATAACAACCAGGCTTGCAGCAACTCGCAAGGCTGATTTGACCTTCCGGTAGATTAGCATTCCATCCTCCTGTTAGCAACATTTCTTTTAGTTGATCTAACAAGCTGGTCAGGATGCTCTGTGTTGGATTTTAAGTGCTCTATGGAGGGCTGTCAGAGTAATTTCATTATACGTTGCTATTCCCCAATAATCAATCACGTTCGGTAATAATGAAAGAAAGATTCTATTTCTTCAGAATCTCACGGATTACTTTATAAGCCATTAAATCACCACTGCCGGCGCGTGTGAAAAGCGTATACGGGCTGACCTCGCCCTGGCGCAAGCCATCCAGGTAAGCTTGCCCACCCACGCGCAAGAAGAAGGCTTCGATATGGCGATCATACACCGGCACACCAGCTGCCAGGAAAGCCGTCACGTCAGATCCCTGATCCTGCAAAGCTTCCGCGATGCGGGGCTGGAGCTCCCCGCTGCGATTCATCAGATCCAGGTTTTGCAGCATGGTGATGGCATCCTGTGTCTCGAAATAGTAGCGCTGGCTCGATGCATTTCCGATGTTCGCATACCCCTCGATGAAATACTGATAATCCTTATCCATCCAGACCATGGTTGCCAGGTCGGGATTGTTGCGACTCTGCGCCACGTGGATGTACTCATGTTCTGCCAGGCTGGTCAGGACTATGAGCGGGTTGCCGATGATGGTCTGGTCACCGTTTAATTCATCAACCCGCAGGAAGATCAGGTTGCGGTTGACACCGGTACTGTCTTCCAGGAGCGCGGGGTAATCCTCCGGCCCCATCTGCCAGTACTCATGTTGAGCCAGATGCTGGTAAAGCCTGCCCAGCGTTCCGCTATCAACCGGGTTAAGGATCAATAGTCCAACCTCGTCAACCGGGACAAGCTCTGAAGATAGCAAGCTTTTAATATCCTGCTCCAGGCTGTCAGGCGAACAATCCGTTGGGAAATAGTAATAGGTCAGGTCAAATCCAGCCTGGGCGGCAAACGCCCGCCATCCCAGGATGGCATAACTGGAAGCAATTTCCCCCGGCAATTCGGTCTGGTAACAAGCAGGGAACTGTGTGGCTGTTGGACTGGGTTCAAAAGTAGCCGTGGAGCTTGGTTCAATGATTTCCCTGGTTTGAGCCATATGAGTGGGGGCTAAAGATTCCACGATTGGAGGTGGCAATTCACTGGAAACTGGCGTTGGCGGTCGACACCCTCCCAGGAGAATCATAATTATCATCAATGCAAGTAATGGCAGATTAAACTTCATGGATTCGTCTTTTTTTCGGACGAGGTTGATTATAAGCGAAGCCGTAAAGGTCACGCTGATGACCAATGGAATTGTTGGGGTGGACCTCATCTCGATGATCCGGGTGGTCTCAAAGACACCGGTGCTGAAATCGATCGATATTTATCGCTGTGTCACCCATGGGGTTGGATTGGCGAAACGAGAGCCTGAACGGGTATGAGGTGAATGATGATCGATTGACATCCATGATACAGGATTACTCTGTTTGTTTAAAACTTGATGGTTATAATCTCAGAAGATCTCCAATCATATCATCCCCGGTATCCGCGCGGATTAATGCCACCACAACCGCCGGGAGGCTCGTATAATCCGGGAAGGTCATATAACAGGGTTTCCAACGCGGCTTCAGCTTTTCCTTGAATTCACGCAGGTGAGATGACTTCTCAAAGGACTCGATATGTTCATACATGTATTGCAAGCCGCGTTCGGCCAGCGAATCAGGTTGATCTCCCCGCTTCGTGACATGTGTGGACAATCCCAGGTTGATGAAACGATACTGGTTAGATTGTGCCCACTCTATCAGTGCGACAATAAGAAACTGATCGATGTTGGGATGCACGTTTGGTTGGTAACGAAGCATATCCAGGTAGATCGTATCGTCACCGGGATCCGAAAGAATATTGGCAAACGCTACCCGGTAGTTGTATAGATCACGGAGGACCAGGAGCGGGTTTGAGCTGACATACTCATCAGTGAACCATCCTGCCGAGAAACTCATTTCCGTTGCGCGCATATGCGTCAGCCAGGCGTCATTGACAACAGCCAGAGTATCCACAAGCTTACGCGATATCGGCGGCTTGACAAGTTCCCAGTGGAACCCGGCTTTCTCCATGCTCTTTTGAACCGGGTGTAACTTTTTTCGATTCTTCCCGTTCCCGGAGAAATCCTCAAGGGCCAGGATGGCTTCCCATCCGATGCGAGCGCTTTTGTAATCCTCGGATTGATACCATTCCAGGGAATCTTCATAAACTTGATAAAATGCCGGGATCCAGTCATTCTTCATACTGTAAATGATAAATTCATCTATTGCACTTTCGATACTGGCGCCTGGGCCGATTGGATCTCCCAAGGCAATGGCGATCCGCCCTTCCACACGGTAAGCAATAACATGCCCATCGCATGAGAAAAAGAAATGTTTATCCGCCAGTAGCGCCAGGGACGAGCGGGGTGCCCGGCCATATTTCTCAACCAGAGCTTGTGCTTTATGACGATCTGCCGGATTTGTAACATGTCGAACCAGAACAGGTCTTAAGATCATAATAATGGCATAAAGAAAAGTACTGATTCCGATAATATAAATGGACATGGCAAAATAACGACCCAGCTCGGTGAGTGGCACCAGCTCGGGACTGGAAAACTCGGTTACCATGGAGAGGGTCTGCATGACTGCCATTCGGAGGTTGAAATGAATACCGGTCTGGGTATCCAACAGGTAAAACCCCATCACTCCATAAAAAACGGTGAAGATGATCGATACAACCAATGTGATCAATCCCAGACGCATCGACGGGCGGTCCGAACGGGCATGAAAATGAGGATTAAGGTAGAGCAACCAGCAAGCCAGAAGAATGGCGGCAAAAGCCAGGCTGTAATCAAGCTTGACCAGTAAATGGCTGATGGCACTCAGGAATAACAGGATGATGGCAGCCAACCAGGCGACCCTTTTACGCCGTAATAATCCATAGGTCAGGACTAGAAGTCCAAATCCGGCCAGTGTTGCAGTCAGGCTCCCGCCACGTTGAACTTCCAGGGGCATGAACTGCAGGAACCAGGTCAGGCGTGATGGCAGGGTAATGCGTAACGCCGCCACCACATTTGCCAGGCCCATGAACAAAGTAAACAATGAAACCATGTAAATTGCTGTCGAATCCGAGTATGGCCGCGCTTTGGGGTTGAACATGCGCAACTGACGAAGAAGAATGAACCCGATGAACAGTGGCAGCCAAAAGGACAGACCTCGATAAGCAAGCGTGATGATGGTCGACATTTCATAACCGATCCCCCACGAACCGAGCACCAACATCATGGCACCTTCAACGACGCCTATCCCCTGGGGAGTGACCGATACGACCGTAAACAATAAAATAATAAAGTAAGTTGTCACCAGAATTTCCAGGCTGACCGGTTTGTAGAAGGCCAAAAAGATGGCATACAGGCTTAACAATCCAGCCAGGTGTGCCATCACACCCACTGCAAAAGTCTTCACGACCCGGCCAGGATGGGAAGCGATCGCCAATGCAGCGTTGGTGATCTCTTCTGTGGTTTTACTGATCCATTCTTCGGTCAAATAGTCCGGTTTTTTGACCAATCCCCCAATCCAGTTGACCACGCGTCTTATTCCTCCCAGGATGCGTGCAAGCCAGGCCGGTCTGCGGATGGCCTGGCTGATCAGAATCACCAATACGATGATATAGACATACATGACGACAGCGGTGAGGATCTGATACAGATCCAACTGGTGCCTGAAGGCCAGGATGATCACACCCGGGATCATGAACACCTGGAATGCCCCCAAAAAACCGAGATAAACCAACATCGTGGCAGTCGTGGCACGCCCAACCGACTCATTCCGCCGGCGGGCATCATCCACGAAAAGGATCGATCCACCCGAACCTGCCAACGGGGCAGCCACATTCATGAAAACCGAGCCGAACATGACCGGGATTAAATCCCTCAACCGGCTCTTGATATCAACGACCGAAAAAGCTGAGTGATAAATCCCGGCATAACACACAAAGTAGAAGAATTGAAATACAGCGGCAACACTCACCCAGGCCCATTTCCCTTTGACCAGCGTATCGATCAGGGTTTCGATTTCGGCGGAGCGGCTGACCAGAATGTAGACAAAAACCAGGATCAACAACCAGAAGAGCCAACTCAAATTTTTCTTCATTTTATTTAATCGACACCAGACGCTCATTATAAGCGATGCAGGAAATGGTATCCCATAAATCAACGTGATCGGCCAACCCCATTGTATAATTATTGGATCAAACGGGAGGCTCCCCATGCGCTTTGAAGAACTGAACTGGATGGAAATGGAATCTTATCTACAGCACGACGACCGGGCCATTCTGGTGACCGGTGCGTGTGAACAACATGCCTATCTCAGCCTGTTAACCGATATCAAGATACCTGTTGCAATGGCAGATGCCATTGCCCAAAAGAGTGGGGTGCTGGTGGCACCCCCGCTCAATTATGGTTGCTCATCCTCCTTTATGGATTTTCCGGGTACGATCAGTTTACAATCAGCCACAATCATGGCAGTGATCGAGGATGTCGTCCTGTCGCTATACCACCACGGTTTCCGCAGGTTGCTGGTACTCAACGGGCATGGCGGCAACCGCGCATTAAGGTCGCGCCTGTCTGAACTGACCACGGAGATCGATGACCTGCGGGTGATCTGGTACGAGTGGTTCCTATCTGAACGCGTTGCGGCCATCGTCAAGCGTCTGGGTATCCCGGACGAGCATGCCTCGTGGGTTGAATCCTTCCGCTTTACGCGCACCACCAGGGTCATCCCGGAGGGCTCCAAACCGGTCGTCCCGCACGGCGCGGAACTGCTGAGCTCCTCCCGGCAGCGCAAGCTGATCGAAGATGGCAATTACGGTGGGCCCTACCAGGTGGACGATGCCATCATGGATGAGATCTTCGATGCATGTGTGGCTGAAGCGCTGGAACTGATCGAATTCCCTGATCCCCTGCAGAAATGAACCATCTCCATCATAAGCTTCATTTGGAAAAGACATGACCTCTGACGAAGTAAAAGTCAACTTCAAGTTTCCATTTAAAGACCCTCACTGGGTTATGAAGTTAACCATCGGTTCCCTGCTCATCCTGGTCAGCACGGTCGTTCCCCTCGTCCCTCTGTTCTTCGTAGCCGGTTATTGCTTGCGCATAATCCAGCGCATCCTCTGCGGCGACGGTCAGCCAGTTTTACCGGAATGGGATGATTGGGAGTGGTTGTTCAAACACGGCTTCAAATTATCTGAAGCCGGTCTGTTTTATGCTTTACCGGGGCTGATCCTGTTCATGGCCGGATATCTCATGGTATCCTTCCCGGTGTTGGGCATAAGCCTGGCCAGGCTGGCATCCAGCATACCGCAACCCCTGTCAGAAAATGCCACCGCGCTCATGAATAACGGCGCGATCATCCTCGCTGTAGCCAGTTTGCTTACCCTGGTCGGAGCTTTCTTCTCAGCTCCCGCCGCCATGCATATGGCTGCCAAAGATAGCGTCAAAGCCATCTTTCACATCCAGGAATGGTGGGCGATCCTTCATCAGGCTTCCGGGAAGTTCATCGGTGCCTTTGCCCTGGTCACCATCACATCCATTCTCCTGATCATCCTGGTTACGATCATGTCTGCCACCCTGATCCTCTGCCTGCCGGCCAGCATACTTTTTTGCATGGTAGGCATGTATCTGTCCCTGGTTGCCAGTGCCTTATTCGCCTCGGCTTACCGGGCAGGGATATAATTCGAACTAAATAAAGAAAGTGGAGGTAACCATGTCAGAAATACAAATTCCTGCAACCAATGAACTGATCAAGACGATCACATTCCCATTTACCGATAAACGCTGGTTCCTGAAAGTACTGATCGGCATCCTGCTCGGAATTGCTGCCTGTCTGATCCCTGTGATCCCTTCAATATTCCTGCTGGGTTATTACTACCGTATCAGCCGGCGTATCATCGCTGAGGATGGCCAGGCAGCCGTGCCGGAATGGGAAGACTGGGGCAGACTCTTCACAGATGGCATCCGCTACTTTGGCGCGGCATTGATCTACAGCCTGCCAATGCTCATCGCTTTCATCTTGATGTATGCGGTCATGTTCCTGCCCATGCTGGGTATGATGGATATGGGGTCATCCATGCAGCCATGGGGCGGATATGGTGACGCCACCCGGACCCTGGGCTCCTTCGGGCTGATCTTCCTGATGTATCCCATGATGGCTTTCAATATGCTGGTCTTCCTATTAACCGTTGTATTTCTCCCACCAGCGCTTATGCATGTGGTTGCGAAGGATTCTTTCGGAGCAGCTTTCCAATTCTCCGGCTGGTGGAAGATCTTCCGTGCCAATTTCGGTGGATTCGTGATCGCTTTCATGATATCGACCGCCTTGCTGTGCATGATCTATTTTAGTTCTTTCATACTGCTGAGTTCCATTGTATTTTGCATCGTTGCACCCATCTTCCTGTGGCTGTCAGCCATGCTCGTCGGCCTGGTCATTTCAGCACTGTATGCCCGGGCTTATCGAGCGGGTGTGGAAACTCTGGCTGGTCCGAAGTCAACAAAAAATCCCCCGGATGTAGTACGTCAAGTTAAACCCCAAAAAGCTTCCCCGCTTGTCCCAAAACAAAGCACTCGAGTTAATTCTTAAAGAACGAACACTGCAGATTATCGTCACAAACACCCCATAGATTCCAGGGGTGTTTGTTATATTAGCATTTTTAAAAGGGGGTAGTAATATTGGGTATAGCATGCTAAAATCAATTTAGCTAGGTGTTTGTCAAATGGGTGGAAGGAGACAGAGATGGACAAAATCAAGGAATTACTCATAACCGGAGATCTACGCACTGATGGCAATGCCGCTCAGGTGGCTGAGCTTGTTTTAACGGACAAGAAACTTCTAAGCGAACTCATCCCCTGCCTGGATGATCCTGATTCGGTTGTCCGGGCACATGCAGCCCACGCGGTTGAAGCGATCACGCGCGTCAAACCCGAATGGCTGACCGCTGATCTGCGTCATATTATCCTGCGCGCCGAATCGGATGCCTACCCGATCGTGCGCTGGCATATGGCCATGACCCTTGGCAACCTGGCCGGCCACATGAATGACCCACAGCCGGCGATGGAATCGCTGCTGCGAAGTCTTAAGGATACCAGCCCGTTGGTACGCAGCTGGTCGGTGTATAGCCTGGTCAAGATCGGTCGCAAGCACCCGGATTTCACCCCCCGCATCCTGACAGCCCTGCGGGCACACGAAAATGATCGCAGTCCCTCCGTGCGTTCACGGGTCAACCGCGCCATCACTTTGTTGCAGTTCCCAGACCTGCCAATGCCCACGGTCTGGGTAAAAAAAAGACAATAAGCCGGACATCCTCATTCAACACAATTCACCGGAAAGTTCGATATAATAAGATTGCTTAATTCATGATTGGAGGACCTATGAAAGGAAATGATCAACTAATCTCCGTGTTAAACTCACTGCTATCTGATGAACTGACTGCGACCAACCAGTATATCGTTCACAGCGAATTATGTGCCAACTGGGGCTACGAAAAATTGCATGATGTCATTGAGAAACGCGCCATCGACGAAATGAAACATGCCGAGAAGCACATCGCACGAATCCTGTACCTGGAAGGCAAGCCCGTTGTCAGTGAACTGAAAAAGATCAACATCGGCGATGCAGTCGATAAGCAAATTGCCAACGACCTGGAAGCAGAAGTCGGGGCGGTGAAAGCCTATAATGCGGCTATAGAACAGGCGAATGGCGCTGGCGACCGGGGTACCGGTGACATGCTCAAGGTGATCCTGCTCGACGAGGAAGCCCATATCGACTGGCTTGAAGCCCAGCTCGATCAGATCAAGCAGATGGGCCTGGCCACCTATCTATCAAGTCAGATGGAGTAGTTCACCTTACAATGAATTCCCGCGAGCATGTCCCTGCTCAACCAGGGATATGCTCGCTTTTTATTAGAGCATATGCGGAGAGGTTTTTATGAGTGCGGCTTTGATCCATATCACTAAAAAGGACATCCCCGCTGCAGCCCTTGTATACACGCATGCGTTCCTCACAGATCCCTACACCACCTATACTCTCAAGGATCCTGAAAAACGGTCACCTCAGCTCTACGACCTGATGGCATTATTCCTGCGATATTCCTGCCGTTTTGGAGCGGTGTATGCCACGCCGGGAATGGAAGCTGTGGCAGCCTGGATGCCACCTGGCAGCGGGCGCGAATCCTCCTGGCGCATGATCCAGGCAGGCGTATTACCGGTGATGTGGCGGGTCGGTCTTGCCACGGTCCGCTCCTCCGTGCAGGTTGAAAGCCTGGCACATAAATTACATGAGCATTATGCCCCTCAATCCCATTGGTATCTCAGTCAACTGGGAGTGGAACCGGCTTTACAACGCCAAGGTTTCGGGCAGCAGGTCTTGACCCCGACCCTGGAACGTATTGACCGGGAGGGCAAAGCCATTTACCTGGAAACATTAAATCCCAAGGCAATCCCCTTTTATGGAAAATTAGGGTTTAAAGTGTGTGAAGAAGTGGTCCTGCCGGATGGCGGCCCGCCGATGTGGGCCATGTTGCGCCAGTCGTTGCCGGGATAAAAGGTTTACCAAATGCCCGGGATCAACCGGAATCGGGTCTGTTGCGTGTACTCCCGGTAACCCGGCAACTCCTCCTGAAGAGTCTTATCTTCCAAATAAGTGCGAATAAAAATAACCAGAATCCCTACCAACACGGGCAAATAAGCCCAGCTTGAACCCAGGATTAACGGCATGGCAAGATAACCGATCACCCCGGCCAGATACCCCGGATGGCGCACCATACGGTAGGGACCGCTGGATACCACTTTGTGGCCGCGCTCGGTCTGGATGCGGACCGTTCCGGAAAAGAAGCGATTAACAGTCATGGCCCAGGTTGAAAAAGCGATGGCTGCCAGGAGTAATCCGACCCCAACCCACAGAAGCCAGGGCGGAATATCCGGCAGCCATCCGTAGCGCTCATCCAACCCGGCAACCACGAATACGAATAATGGCCCGAAAACCGCCGCATAAGGCATGATCCATTTATCCCAGCTTTTTGCATCACTAGCCGAGATCGACTGGGATCTTTCCGCAACCAGGTCAGGATTTTTTCTAGCCATGATCACCCGGCTGCCGATCGTGCCAAGCATGGAAACAATTACATAGATCCAAGCCTCCCGCCAATTCCATTTACCGGCAGAAAGGAAGAGGCTCAATGGCAATCCAATCAGGGAGATCAACCCCAGCAGGATCGATCCAAGTCCCGGCTTGGGCTTTCGCGTGGTAACCTGCTTTGTTGAATTACCAGTCATGGATACACCATCCGTATGCTGATTTTCCATCCGGGATCCAGGATCGATCGGTTACGTGTAAAGCGCCTTGAAACCAACGGAGTCCTGGATAGTTGACAGGTCCGGGTCTTCAAGAGCCCACTTCTTTAAATCAAGATTTTCCCGGAAAGCGGTCTTCAGGAATGGAATGCCTTTATCCCCCTCACCCGCCTGGGCATAAGCACAGGCGATATTATAGTTATTGATACCATGCCAGGATGGCTCATCGATCAAGTCGTTCAACATATGCATGCTGCGTTTCCTAAGGTGAACCGCATGTTCAGGTTGGCCACGCTTGCAGTAAAGCTCACATAGGTGACCTACGGCATGATTGTATCCGATACCGGCTACCCAGCGCCAGAGGGGTTTGCCCCCCGTCCATTTGAAGGCTTCGGGATCAACCAGTTCTTTGGTTGTAAAACCGATCAATGGATCCACCACAGCTTTGATCGTCTGGCCTAGAAAAGCCTTGATCTCCGACCAATTCTGATCCTTGTGAGCATTGAAAATCTTATCATTGAAGGCAGTAAAATCACCATAATCCACCACTTCTTTATCACGCGGTCCGGCCAGATCTTCCCCCATGACCCCGTACCAGTGAGCAATATGGGCGATGGTATCTTTGATCGACCAATCCCGGGGGGATCCTTTTTTTTTCAGTTCATCATCGGTCAGGAGTGCGTAAAGCCACAGACACTCTTCTTCTGCCCGCCAAGTGATCACTTGAAGTTTAGTATTTAATGGCATATCGATCCTCCTTTACTTCTAGTGAGGGTTAACAATCCTGATTCAACGCCTACCGGTAGATCGCCATGAACTGCGGGTCTTCCCGCAGGTTATCCAGATCGCTGTCCTGTTTGGACCACTCCAGCAAATCGGGCGCCAGCTTCAAAGCATCCTTCAGCATTTGGATGGCCTCCGTCTTGTGACCTGCCAGGGCATAGGAACAAGCTTTATTATAAAGGTTTCTACCCCGCCCACGCTCGCTGGAGTCAAGCGGATTTATCATCTGGTACGCCTTGTCCGAGTTTCTAATTGCTGCGTCTGCCATTCCCTCTCGCATGAATGCATACTGAATGTGCATCAACCCGTGTGTGAAAACCAGACCCGGGATGTATTGTGCCAACGATTGCTCGCCCATCCAGGTAAAAGCTGCGCCATCATTCAGATCGTCCTCATCGATAAGTTTCAGACCGGTAATCACAGCACGGCAGGCATCTTCCAGCATTTTTATGGATTGTGCCCAGTTTTCCGATTGGTGCCCGGTCCAGACATCATCGTTCACCTTAAGGTAATCATTGCTGTCCACTTTGGCATGATCACGTGGCCAGGCCAGCCGGTCGGCGAACTGCTGAATATAATAGGCGCAGTGGATGACATCATCCCGAAGGGCCCATTTCATCAGTGTTCCCTTTTGTTCCAACTTTTCCGGTGGAAAGAGCTTTTCCAAGCCATGAAATTCCTGAATGGTCTCCTTTATAATCGAGATCAATTGGTCTTTGGTAGTCATAAAGGCTCCTATATACCTGGGTCTCTAATTATTGTACAATAAAATTAACCATAATCACAGTAGGATTTAAAACCAGTTAGAAAAAACCATAAAAACCTCTATAATCACCGATATGCATCCCATAGTATTCCGATATCTGCCAGCTTATCTCATATTACTCATACTTCTCTCGGCCTGTCAGACCGAACAAACGGTCGCAAGTTATCAGTCATCACCAACCCCGCTAATATCAACTGCCAGCTTCACACCCTCCCCTAACCTGACGGCCACCTGGACCGCCACCCTCACTTTCACGCCTTTACCAACTGAAACCCCGGCCGGGCCGCCTACTGAAACCCTGACCCCCACCTGGACCGCCCGCCCAACCAGGACGTCATCGAACACCCCCCTGCCGACCCAATCGGTCGTGCGGGCGAAAGTGCTCGAACGCGCCAACTGCCGTTATGGACCTGGTGCGGTCTACCTATATAAGTACGGGCTCGTGCCGGATTCCAACCTGAATGTGATCGGGCGGATCGAATCCGGCGATTGGGTCTACCTGCAAGCTTTCGGTGGCAACAATCCCTGCTGGGTGAAGACTTCACTGTTGAGCATCACCGGTGATCTGGGGGGTGTGGAAGTCGTCTATCCCGGTAAGGCAGTATTGCCTCAATCTCCTTATTACCCACCCGTCGACTGGGTCGGCGCCAGCCGCAATGATGCCCTCGTCACTGTTGCGTGGAATGAAGTACCCCTGCGAGCCGGTGACGAAGAGGATGATGAAATGCAGCATTACATTGTTGAAGTCTGGCGCTGTGAGAGCGGAGTGGTATTATTTGAAGCGCTGGGGACCAATTCGTTATCCATATCCTTCATTGATCAATACGGCTGCACGCAAGCCTCACACGGTCGGGTTTACGTCCAGGAAAAACATGGATTTGCAGGCCCGGTCGAGATTCCCTGGCCATGAAGGCAGTAAGAATGGCATTGAAATGCCTCTGATATAATCATTTGAGGAGACAAGACTCGATATCATGATCAACCCCGTCATCCTTGAGATCGTGGGGATTATCCTTCTCATCCTGATCAACGGCATCCTATCCATGGCAGAGATTGCGATTGTATCCTCCCGTCGGACAAAGCTACAACAGGAAGCAGAAAGTGGTATTACCGCCGCTCGTAAAGCTTTGGAACTCAAGGATAATCCATCCATTTTTCTCTCGACGATCCAGATCGGCATCACCATGATCGGTATCCTGGCAGGCGTAATCAGTGGTGCGACTATCGCGAAGCAACTGGCCGCCTGGATGGACAATATTACCTGGCTGGCGCCCTATAGTGAGGTGTTGGGAGTTGCAATAGTCGTTCTGATCATAACTTATTTCGCCCTGTTGCTCGGTGAACTTGTACCCAAGCGAATGGCCATGAATCGTCCGGAACGCCTGGCGATCAGGCTGGCTCCCTCGATCCACCTGCTGTCACGCCTGATCCGCCCACTATCGGCAGTATTATCCTGGTCAACGCGCGCCATCCTGAAGCTTTTCGGCAATCAATCCGAAGAAAGATCCAAGGTAACCGAAGAGGAGATCCGTATCCTGATCGACCAGGGCACACAGGATGGGGTGATCGAGGAAGCCGAACAGGATATGGTCGAACGGGTCTTTACCCTGGGGGATCGTATGGCAGTGGAGTTGATGACACCCCGCACAGAGATCGTTTATCTGGATCAGTCCGATCCGCCCGCTGAAATCCTGCGGCGTGTCTCCGAAAGTCACTATTCGCGTTACCCGGTCGTACACGGTGACCTGGATCACGTGATCGGGATTACAACGGCCAACAAACTACTCAGCCAGATGATCACTCTCAAGCACATAAACCTGTCATCCGCCTGCCGGTCGGCCATGTTCATTCCGGAAACAATGCCGGCTTTTAAAATCCTCGAAGAGTTTAAGCGGACCGGCCGCTCGATGGCACTCATCATCGATGAATATGGGGGGCTGGCAGGCTTGGTCACCCATAACGATCTGCTCAGCGCCCTGGTGACCGATGTTACAGATGCCACCCCGGGAGAAGAAGCCCAGGTGATCACCCGCGAGGATGGCTCCTTGCTGCTGGATGGCATGCTCCTGGTGGATGAATTGAAGGAAGTTCTCAACCTGCAATCACTCGAGGGAGAGGAAGACGGCAACTTTGATACTCTCAGCGGGCTGGTGATGACTACGCTCGGACGCATCCCAACCAGCGGTGAACATTTCCACATGGCCGGCTACCGTTTTGAAGTCGTGGATATGGACGGCAAGCGGGTGGATAAAGTTCTCGTGCAAAAGGCTGATTAAACCATAGATCAACACCCAATGGTTCGTGAAAGGAGAAGCAATGCTCAAGCAACTTTTCTCCGGACAAAAGAAAGACTCAACGCAAGTATTCTGGGAGTGGTTCCAGGCGAATGAAACTCGTATTTGGAAGATCGACCAGGACACCCATAAGGTCTACCAGATGGTCAGAAATGCCCTGGATAAGGTTGGTCCCGGGCTGACATTCGAGATCGGGATGTCGGTTGCAGATGGCAGGCGCCAGTTCTTTATTTCGGACGGCGGCAACAGCAACTACACCACACAAGTTGATGACCTCTATCAAGCCGCACCCAGCCTGCCACGGTGGCAGATTATCAAACACACTTCAGCTCAGTCCACACCGATGGTGGTTTCGCCAGACAAACCCATTACACCAGACGAGGGTGTTCGTTTCCAGTTATTCAACGATGGGGATAAAGTGGGAATCCTTCTGATGTTTTCGAATTACCAGGATTCGAAACGCGATACGTTTGCGCGAATCGCTCCTGACTTGTTAAAAGATGCGCTGGGAGATCAAGGCTATCTGAACCGGGTAGGCTTTATCGATTATGCTGGACCCGAATCTAATTTTTATGCAAATGCCCAACCAATTTCTGAACTCAAGCGGGCTTTTGAAGCATTTTTTCGTATCTATTAAATCTAAGCGGTGAAGCAGATCCTTCACCGTTTTTTGACTCAATCATTGAGCGTTGTTCTGGGGGATTTGAAAAATGAGGGGGCGGAAAGTATCCACGAATTTCACCATCGTGTCCAGCGCCCATTCCCGACCCTGGTCGAGTTTTTCACGGTTGTCAGTGATCTCAAGTGGTTGGCCGACGGAGATGCGTGATGCGCGTTTCTCGTTCAATCGCTCCCAGCGCAGGTTGAATCCCAGCGTCTTCTCGATCTCGCGCTTGTGCATCAGGAGTTCATCGAAGGCCTTCTTGTTGGTTTCGCGCGTGCCGGTGTCGATATAAAGTTCGACCTGCAGCTCTTTGCGGGTAGTAAATACCCAGGCGAAACCAAACCCTGAGCGGCCGGCACCGAAGGCGATCCAGTTCTGATCGGTGACATTCTTGGACTTGGCAATACCGGGGCGGACCTCCTTGAAACCTTCCAACAGTCTAACAAAATATTGCTTGCGCTTTTCGGTGACGTCACCACCCAGATTCTTTGACCGGCTGGTCTCGATCGTAAAACTCATTGACTTCAAGCTAGGGCGGTTGTCGATCCAGGTCTTGGCTGCCAGGAGGGTTTTCTTTTGATTTTGGTCCAATTTACCACGGAAATGTGCCAGCTGATTGCGAATCTTGCGCACGTTTTCCATGTAACTGCGGAACATCGGGCGTGGCTCAAAAGCGCCTTCGAATTTAGACCAGTTCTCTTCCGCCTGGATCACCTGCACATATTCCGCCAGTGTCAGGTCATCCACTGACTTGCCCAGGGAATCCTGGAATCGCGGGTTATTCTTGAAGGCATTATGTAGCGCTTTTTCGACCGTGTTCTCAGGAAATGCATAACGGATATATTCTCGCAGTTCCGATTCAATTTTCTCCACCACAATCAGATCTTCAGACAGGTCACGGAAGTAGGAGGCGGTGTCAAAATTCGTTACGATGCCAACCGGTTTATTGTTATCTTCAACCACCACTGCAAAAGCTGACTCGAGCAATTTAATAGCATCGAACAGATCCTTTTTCACAGAGATGGTCAAGGCTTCCTGCTGGCAGTGATCCACCTTGAGGTCAAGCAGGTTTAGACTGCCATTCAGATCAAAATAGGTATTAACAATCGACTGTTCCGAGATCATGCCCTTGATATAACCCTGCTCATCCACAATCGGAAGCTGACTGTAATCAAAATTGCGCATGATCGCCAGAGCCTCACGAACACTGGTGTTGAGCGTGACCGATCGCGGTGCGCGATGTCCCTCAATGAATTCTTTCAATGGGATTAGCATAAATAAATCCTTGTTTTACTTTTCCGGATACTATAATCCAAACCCTTGCCCCTGACGAGGGCTTTCCGGAAGCAAAAATGGAAGACCCCCAAATCGCTCTGGAGGTCTTCTTTGTTTTACTGAGTGATTACCAGTTATTACGGCGGCTGGTGCTGCCGGAATTATGCCCATAACTGCCACCACCACCAGGTGCACGCTCTTCGCGCGGGCGGGCCTGGTTGACGGTCAGCTTGCGGCCGCGCAGTTCGCGACCGTTTAATTCATGGATAGCCTTCTGGGCTTCAGCATCCACAGCCATGTCCACGAAGCCGAAGCCGCGTGGTTGACCGGTGAATTTGTCCTTGAGAAGATTGACATTCGTGACCTCGCCATATGAGGCGAACAGGGCGCGAACTTCATCTTCGCTGGCGTCAAAAGCGATATTTCCAACATAGATATTCATTGTAACTTGCTCCTTAAGCAAAAAATTTTATCCCACGCCGCATCGAGGTCGTGGAATAAAATCAAAATACCAGATACCGTCGAATGAGAATGAGGACAACTTTATTTTACCATAAAAAATATAAGAATCGTATTAATTGATTATGGTCTACCACCAAGGCAGCTGCCTGGGCGATATTTTGAGGGAATTTATCTATTTGTTCATTTAACAGCTGTGATCTCCATTTCACCAGTGGGGATCCAGAGGTTGATCCTTTCCAGACCAGGACTGGAGGCGGATTCCTTGAAATTTGATCGGGGTTTTCCAGCATGCTGACCCAACCGCCTGCCAATATTGGCAATTGAAAATCGAACGCGGTTGGGACGGATCCTGATGACCGTATACCCATGCTCCTGGAGCAACCGGCGTATGGTCCCGGGAGAGAAATACCAGAGATGTTCGCGCAATAACATGGGCCAATGCGTGCGCATGCCACGGGCGATCAGACTTTCGATATTGGGCAGGTTCAGATAGAGGCGCCCGCCAGGGACAAGCCATTGATCAACTTGCTTTACGACATCCGCAGGATGGTCAACATGCTCGAGGACATCCCAGAGCGTGATCACATCAAATGGCAAGTCAATGAGCTTTGCGTTTTCAACTGAAGCAGAGAAGAACCGGCCGGATGGGACGCGTTGCCGGGCAATCGCGATTGCCCACTCTGCTGGATCGATGCCAGTAACCCGCCATCCCAGTTTGGTTGCTTCTGCAGCGAAGAGGCCGGTCGAACAACCCACATCAAGCAGACACCCAGTCTGCCCCAAGTCGCTCACAATGTTTTTCATTCGCCTATTGAAAATGACCTTGCGATTTCCCATTTCCTGCTCGTAAACAGGGTCTTGCAAACGGCCATAAATCTCCTGGCGAGTCTGGATGTCATCGCGGTGGAGGGATCGTGCCAACCCACAGGCGTTACAACGGACAATCTCAAAATGCCCGCCCCGGGAACGACTGGAGGAGTAATAATCCAGAGGATTCGCCCTTTCAATACCGGATGTGGCTTGGAAAAGGGTGGTGCAGGCGGTTTCCCCACAAAGATCGCAGGCGGGAATCTCAAGTGCCACTGAGATCTTCCATGCATAGAGTTGCAGCCTGACGCCCGAAACGGACGGCGGCACTGAGTGTACGGTCTTCCGGGTAGAATTGGGTTGAATCGCTCAAATACAATCCCTTCAGCGGGCTGCGGGTCGGAGGGATTCTTTGGGAGAAGTTCGTAGTGCAGATCGCCTGGGCATGGGGCGAACGGGTTACCACATATTCCTTGATCCAGCCAGGCTCGAAGGACGGATTAATGATCTTGAGCGTTTCCAGATTCTCTTTAAGCAGTTCTTCATTGGTAGCCCGGTAACGGGGGGCAGAGGTGGAAAGATAATAGGGGATGTATAGGATGTTCAATCCAGCCTCGCGAAGATTCTCATTGAGATTGGTGAGTTCGATGATGCCATTATGGGGGATGCGGGGATCGTTGATATTCAACCAGAAATTATCTGAGAACGGCCGGTCCAGACTGAGCAGCATGCACACAACACCGATCATTTTAATACTGCGGATATTTTCGAAGTAGGGATCTGTCAAGTGTGGCAGGAGCTTATCGAGATTTTGCAAGGCGATGGTGGATATGACCGCCTCGCAGGGGATGTCAGACGTTTCACAATGAACCGCTTTCACCTTTCCTGTATCAATCACGATCTTTTTTGCCGGAGAGTTAAGCCGCAAGGTGCAGTTGGGCATGCTTTCCAGCGCCGCCCGCAGGCCATCCACCAGGGTATAGGAGCCATTGTTAAAATATCCAAAACTTTCACCGGCTAAAAGCCATTTTCGGGAGCGAGCCACACGATAAATGCGATGCCACATCCAGGAAGCGGATATCTGCCGGTGGTAGTCGCCAAATTTAACCTGGATCAAGGGCTTCCAGATGGCGTTATAAGCTTCTTCACCCAGGTTGGAGATCAACCAGGGGGTGGCGGCAATTCCATCCAAGGATTCCCAATGCTTGCGATATCGCGAGCGGAGAACATGCAGACCAAATCGAATCCGTTGCCAGAATGGGACGGGGGTGAAGTTAATAAGGTCGAAGGGCGTGCTGAACGGATAGAGATGGCCATTAACATAACTGGAGGTGCTGGTATGTTGCCAGTGCAGTTGGTCCTCCACTCCCACCTGGTTAGCGATATTAATGAGATCGCGGTCACCACGGCAAATGAAATGGTAAAAGCGTTCCACCGGATAACCGTCTATGGGTGTTGAACTGGCCAGGCCACCCAGATCCGGTGTGGCTTCAAGCAATGTTACCTGGAATCCTGCCCGACATAAATCATAAGCGGCTGTCAGGCCAGATAGCCCGGCTCCCAAAACAACAATGCGGTGATCATGATTCATCTTTTTTTCCCTTCAGTAGGGGCGTGCGTATTCAAACGTGGGAATAATTTATAAATACCTCTAAGGAGATAGGGGGTGTATGCCCAGACCAGGATCAGAATGGGCATCATGACAATGCTGTTCCATGCCAGACGGGGTCCGATCAGGGTGACCAGATAACCGGAAAAAGCGAAAATGTAAGCCGGCCAGGGCAGGGCGAAAACGAGCAGTGGCAGGGTGCTGTAATAAGGCATATAGGGATTGCAAAGCATGGTGGTGGCAGCCACAACCTTGATCCGCTGGAGCCGGTCCATGGGGAGCAAAAGTGCAGGTATGAAAAGTGGCAACGCCCAATAACCGATGGAGGCGTTCCACAGTGCATAATGGTTGTCCCCCACGAAACCGATGATGCCCTTGTAATACCAGTAAGGCCAGGGTCCCCAAATGACGACGCTGAATGCGAAAACCAGGATGCATACAGCCAGGGATGGCCAACGGGCTTTACCGCTCCACCACCACATTAATAGAATCGGGATCAGGGTAAGCTGTGGTTTAAAAGCACCGAGTAGCAAAGCCAGTGTCATCATCCACCATGAATTTTTCTTCAAGGCATACCAACCCAGCACCAGGGCGAGAATCCCAAAACCCTCGATCTGTCCCCAGTACAGCACCCACCACATCTGGTTTGAAAGAAGGGCAATGATCGGGCGGCCTTTAAAAACAGCAGTACCGATGAGGGTGATGGCCAGGGTGCAACCCATGAACACGATCAGTCCGATCTTTCCTGGCAGGTAGATAAAAGGAGCCAGGAAGGGGATGATCCAGGCAGGGTTTAGGGTCCAGGGATAGCTGGTGCCGACCAGCGCCAGGTCTCCCGGCTGCCGCACCATGCGGGTATAACAGCCATAATAGTCCAGCCCAGGGCTCATGAAGGCGTAGAAGATCCATAAACCGAACGCCAATCCGATGGCGATCTTCCATTCGCGGGAGAGGGGAGTTTTAATGCCAAAACGGGCAAGCATTAGGGGTATTTTTTCGGGCATGTCTTAAATGATCAATACGAAAGAATTATACCTATCTTCCCTGCCCATGCAATATAGAGCCCCAGGGTTGTAAATATAATGTAAGGAATCCAGATAAGATGTTTCCCGTTTAACAACCGCCCGGACAATTCACCAAGGTTGATATACTTGTATCATGATCGTGATCTCACCTTCGATAAGCATCGATGACAGGGAACTCCAGTTTGATTTCATCCGCGCTTCAGGTCCGGGTGGACAAAACGTCAATAAAGTGTCAACATCCGTCCAACTCAGGTTTGATGTTCGCAATACGCCTGCGTTGAATCAGGACACCAAAGAACGTTTGATGAAACTGGCCGGTTCGCGTATGACCGAGGGTGGCATTTTAATCCTGGAGGCTAAAAGACACCGCACCCAGGAAGCAAACCGGCTGGATGCCATTGACCGGCTAACCGTTTTGATCCGGCAGGCACTGGAAAAACCAAAGCCACGCCGCCCCACCCGCCCGACGCATGCATCACAGGAAAAACGGCTGGCGGCAAAACGGAAAAGATCGGGAATAAAAAGAAACCGCCAAACACAACCTCACCAGGATGAGTAATCCGGATCAATCAATTCAAAGTACAATAATAGCCTCAGGGAACTTTCAAATGCAGAAGAAGCGAAAATCAATCCGAGCGGATGAGAGTTATACCGTTCAGGTCCTGCCATGGCTGGTCCTCAGCCTGTTGATCTGCTACGCACTCTTCTTTGTAGCCCCTTCCTTCTTTAACGCCGACCATACGTTCAGCCCGTTTGATGTGTTCCCGCGCCTGGACCCGGTCGGGATGGACCTCCAGTACAATCTTAATTTCAGCCGCGCCTGGTTGATCGATGGTTCACCCTACGTAGGTTCAAATTATTACCCGCCCCTGGAAACAGTGTTCTTCGCCCCTTTAACCAGGGTGGATTTTACTCTAGCGTACAAGTTCATTACATTTTTTTCTTTGCTATCCTACACGGGTCTGTTCATCCTTTTCCTGCGATTCAAGAAAGACTCCATCTTTCGATCTGGCTGGTCGGTCGCGATCCTGTTCATCAGTTTGTTTTCATATGGTTTTCTATTTGAATTAGAACGCGGACAATACGACCTGATTGCGATGTTTTTTTGCATGGCTGCAGTTTATCTGTTCCACTTTAAACCCCGTTACCGGATTCCAGCCTACCTGATGTTCAGCATTGCCGTCCAACTAAAGGTTTACCCTCTGATCTTCATGGTTGCATTAATTGATTATTCCCAACCGGTCAGCACAAATCTAAAAAGATGGGGAGCGTTACTGCTGGCCAATTTTCTCCTCCTGTTTTCACTTGGGCTGGGACCGTTCATGGAATTCAAACAGGTTATGTTGACCCAGCTTCAGTATCCTGGTTTTACCTGGCTGGGCAATCACTCGATCAGTTCCTTTATAAACCTCCCACGCTTCAAGCCCGGGGATTACAGCGTTTCAACGATCCAATTTATCGAAAGGTATGGCACCGGTCTCCAGATCTTTTTCCTGGCCCTGGTGATGGCTTGCATCCTATTCCTGATCATCCAGACTTATCGAAAACGCCTGGCACCCTATAATCCCTGTCTCATCCTGGGATGCATGCTCGGCTGCCTATTAATCCCATCCACCAGCCACGACTATAAATTAAGTCTTTTACCCCCGGTTGTCACCTATTTGATGATCTGTCTTTCTGACATTAAGCTTCGCGACAAAGCAGCAGCTTTCTGGGCAAGTTTGATGGCAGGTATCCTTGGCTTGTCGTTTTCGATCTCCCTGTGGGTGCTCTATTATCGCCCTTTCTGGCTTCAAAACAGCTTTCCCCTGCTGATCACGATATTGCTGTCGACCAGCATCCTCTTTGAAATCGTTCAAAAAAGGAGACGACCGCTGGATGTGGATCTGCTTTAATATGAAGAAGCCTGGGATATCCTCCATAAATGGTATAGATCAATTGGTGCTATCTGCATGAAATTCGAAAAACTGGATACTGGGAAGCAACTGGACAAGGACAAAGCCACTGTGATCTGTCGCATGCCATCTGGCTGGGCGCAACTGGCCAACATGCAATACCTGCGGGGTTACTGCATCCTGACCGCGGAACCACGCGTGCCTTCGCTTAATGCACTGGAACCGTCAGCCCGGGAACGCTTCCTTCTGGATATGAGCTTGGTCGGGGATGCCCTGCTGGAAGTCACGGATGCGCACCGGATCAATTATGCCATTGCAGGTAACAATGTTCCACTCCTGCATGCTCATATCGTTCCCCGCTATCGTTCGGAACCGGACGACATGCTTCACAATCACCCCTGGGCATACCCACCTGAGGTAATGGCTGGAAACCCGGTCGATCCCATCCGGGACGCAGTGCTAATCAAGGCATTGGCCGATGCCATCAGCCACTGCTTGAAATAAAAACGAACCGCTGGTTTCGTATCGGCGGTTCGTTTAATAAACATGGATAAAATTTAGGCAGATTCAGAAATCTCGATCGTTTTCAAGGTTACCGCCGGGGCATCGCGCTGACCGGGATCGCGCGCCGGGATGGACATCAGGACATCAAAGCCCTTGATCACCTGTCCGAAAATCGTATGCTTGCCATTCAACCAGGGGGTCGGTACGTGTGTGATGAAGAACTGGCTGCCATTGGTACCCGGGCCGGCATTTGCCATCGAAAGAATGCCGGGGCGATCGTGTTTCAGGGACCCATCGAACTCGTCCTTGAATTTATAGCCAGGGCCACCCATGCCGGTGCCGGTCGGATCGCCACCCTGCACCATGAAATCATTGATCACACGGTGGAAAATGGTGTTGTCATAAAAACCTTCGCGCGCCAGGAAAACCAGATTATTGACCGTCTGGGGTGCTTTGGTCGCGAACAGCTCGCAGACGATGTCACCCTTGTCGGTCTTGAAGGTGGCGGCGTATTTCTTCTTGAGATCGATCTTGAATTCAGGGGGAGTGGAATATTGTTTTTGGGGAGACATTCGGTATCCTTTGCTTTTGAGGGTCCATCATTTTAACACATCCTGATTAAGACAGGTTTGCCATAGACAATTCGGCCAGAGCAATAGCCCCCAGCACACCTGCGCGGTTTCCCAACCCGGGCGGAACGATATAGTGATCGATATCCTGGAGAATTTCCGCTGAAGTCACATACCCGGCCAATTTCATGCGTACTTTCTCCCGGATGAGCGGAAAAAGCTGCGGTTGCTGCATGACCCCGCCCCCCAGGATGATGCGTTCGGGAGAATATGCCAGGATTAAATTGACCAGGCCGGAGGCCAGGTATTCTGCCTCCAGAGCCCAGGCGGGGTGATCCGGTGGCAGTTCTTCCGCGCGTATACCCCAGCGTTTTTCCATGG